>Ga0209526_10000096_pt1 | contig 48268 bp, 37 predicted proteins | sample JacPinW_OM2H0_M1_FD_188566 | JGI IMG/M metagenome (GOLD analysis project Ga0209526, IMG submission 188566) | Forest soil microbial communities from Algoma, Ontario, Canada - Jack Pine, Ontario site 1_JW_OM2H0_M1 (SPAdes) (version 2) | ecosystem: Environmental > Terrestrial > Soil > Boreal... | reverse complement strand
CTAGCCGCGATGATCCGGATGCCCAGCTTCTCGCACATGCGTCCGAACTGCGTGAGGGGCTCTTCGCCCCGCGGCAGTTCCCGCGACGTGGGCGCGCGCTTGTGCAGAACAGGTTTCTGGTATACGAAGACAAACTATGGGCCGACCACTTAAGCCACGCTTTCAAGTTCGATCCAAGGTTGTCCCAGTCCGCCTTACAACAAAAGAGCTGGCCATTCTGCGAAGACGAGCGACACTCTCTGGCATTACGGTTGTGCTCGGCGTTGGCAGTGCTGCAACCGGAAGACGAGGTAAGACATGAGCCGCCACCAACAGGGTACATCTGGCGAAAAGGTCACGCCTGGTACGGGCGCTGGTGGGAGGATGTGCTCGTAAATGGGAACGTCGTCCACAAGCAACGGTGTAAAAAGCTCGCGGAGTATGGAGACCGCTACCGATCGCAGAAAGATGTGCGGCCCCTGTTAGATGATTATCTGCGGCCACTCAATGCGGGACGAATAAAGCCAGAGAGCACGCTTACAATAACTGAATACGTTGAGCGGTTTTACCTTCCCTATGCACAGGACAATTGCAAACCCTCAACCTACTCAGGGTATAAGACCCCGTGGGGGATGTATTTGGCTCCTCGACTAACCAAGGCTGTACTTCGCGACTTCCGTACAGCTGACGCAGCCAGTCTATTCGATGAGAGATACCGCGTACACCGGCTCGGGCGTAGCACTCTTCGGCATCTCAAATCCTTTCTAAGCGGGATGTTCAGCTATGTCATCAACCAGGGCGTTCTCGATGGCATCAATCCAATGAGGGAGGCACATATACCGAGGAAGGCAGCCGGCCCAGCCGACACTCACGCGACTAGCCCTGAGGAAGTGATCGCTATTATGGATGCGTTGGAAAAGACCGGACACATCAAAGCCCGCGCTGGTGTCGCGCTCATGTTTTTCGCCGGCTTGCGACCCGGGGAGGCACGGGGCGCTCAATGGGAGGATTACGACGGCAGACAGCTCATCGTGCGGAAGTCAGTGTGGCGCACTTATGCTACCGAACCGAAAACCGCCGACAGTGTTAAGCCAGTGCCCGTCATCGAACTGCTGCGCTCCCTCCTGGTCGAGTTGCGCGCAGCAGACGGCAACCCAGTGAGTGGGCCTATTCTGCGCGGACCTAAAACCGGACATCCGCTCAATCTGGACAATCTCGCACGTCGGGAAGTGAGGATGATCCCAAAGGATGCACGCATCGAATGGCACGGCTGGTATTCACTGCGGCGAGGCATCGCGACGATGGTACACAGCGTTGAAAAAGATCCGATGGCCGCCAAGGGTCTGTTGCGTCATGCTAGCGTGATTACGACGCAGACGCACTACATAAAAGAAGTGCCTGAGACTACTCTAAATGCCATGAAAAAGTCGAAGCGTTCTGCAACCACCGTGCAACCCCGGGCGACACTCGACCCAGCTAAACTATTAAGAATAATGGTGCCGGCGGGGGGAATCGAACCCACGGCCTAGGGATTATGAGACCCTCGCTCTGCCACTGAGCTACGCCGGCATGCAGATGATCGTTGATGCTAAGGGTTCGCTCTGCGCAGTGTCAAGAAGCGAGCGATAGCAAATGGAGATCGGGGGGCATCAAAAAGGTTTCGCGGCGCGCTACCGACCGCCAACGTTTTTTTGCCCGGATACCCACGCGAGCGTTCGCATGGGGGTCCAGGCTAGCTAACAGCTAGTCTCGACGCCCGAAAATTTCCTCTCTTAAAGCGCCAGGCGCTTATAGACTTCGCACCGCACTTTCCCTACCGGGAGAAAGTTTGCGCGAAAGTCTTTGGGAGTCATGGTTCTGGTGACCAACGCGATGCTTTTACCGACTCAGTCGGTGCTGGGCGTCGCCATCGGCACTGCACCTGTCTTGCCTCGGCACAGAACAAACGGCGTTGGCGCTTCTGTAGCGCTGGTACTGATCGCAATTTGCACGATGCGCTAGGTCGCGTGGCTCGTCTCGTAGCCCAACCACCGTTAAATGGCTCGGCCAAAAGCGTCCCCGTTGCTTTTATTTTGCCGCCGTCGCGCTCGCAGAGGCGCGAACTCTCGGTGCGCATACTAACGGAAACCTTGATCGCCCCTCGCCTGCCAATCTCGAGCCGATTGGGCAATGCTCGACCCTCCCCCAACCGGCTGATACCATGGCCTTAGGTATTTCGGTAATAGCGCCCGGAGATTGCAGCAGCATGAGAACCCGACTCGAAAAGCAAGTGCTTCGGACCATTCGCGATGCGCTCATGATGGTCCCTGGAGACCGTGTTGGCGTCGCTGTTTCGGGCGGCGCAGATTCCGTCGCGCTGCTCCTGATCCTCGAAAATCTTCGCAATGCACTTGGAATCACCGTGGTCGCGGTTCATTTCGACCACTCTCTCCGAGGAGCGGAATCGGAAGCCGATGCCCTGTTTGTTGCGGAAATGGCGCGCGCGCGCAAGCTGGAACTGATCCTCGCGCGTGAAGACGTTGCCGCAGCAGCCGCGTTGCACAGGTGGAATCTCGAAGACGCAGCGCGGCGACTTCGCTATGCATTTTTCCAACGTGTGATTCAGGAGGGGCGTGCAACGCGCATCGCCGTCGCTCACACAGCCGACGATCAAGCTGAAACGGTTCTCTCCCATGTCCTTCGGGGAACCGGCCCGGCCGGTCTCGCGGGAATTTATCCCATTGCAGGCCCAATCGTACGGCCGCTTCTCGCGGTCCGCCGTCAGGATCTACGCGAGTACCTGGTCGCGCTCGGTCAAACCTGGCGCGAAGATTCGACCAACGGCGATCTTCACCGGCAGCGCGCTCGAATTCGCGCGCAACTAGTGCCTTTACTCGAGTGCAATTTCTCCCCGCGCGTCGTCAACCATCTGGCCGAGCTTGCTCGGCTCTCACGGGAAGAAGAAGTCTTTTGGAGCGCACTCATAGAGGATCGATTCCGCGCATTCGCCCGAGCGAGCAATGGACAAATGTCGATTCAAATCGACGATTTGCTCTCGCCTCTCGATTTGTCCCGGACCCCGCAGGACGGCAGATTGTCTTCGGCCGAAGAATTCCCCACGTGGCGGCGTGTGCTCACGGAACGATTAATTCGCCGTCTGTATGAAGGAGTGCGGGGGAATCGCCTCGCACTTGCCGCCGGACATGTGGAGCAGGTCATTCACCTCGCCCGGCGATCGACAAGCGGACGCCGCATTGAGCTCCCTGGCGGCGTCCTGGTCGAGCGGAATTTTGACCAGCTGTTTTTTTCATGCCCGGGCTCCGCGTCGAGCGTGTCGCTGGGGGCTGAAACCATATTGCAGCCGGGCACGTATCATTATGTTGTGGCGCTTCCAGACCGTGGCACAGCTACTGTTTCCGTTCCGGAACTGGGTAGCCGGTTCTGCCTGAAAGTGATTGACTGGCCTTCGGCGGAGCGCGACACTAAAAGAGAGGGCGTGGCCCTCGATGCTGATATGCTTCGGGACCCTTTGGTCTTACGAAACTGGAAGCCGGGGGACGCCTACAGGCCTTGGGGACGTCGCCGAGTCCGAAAATTGAAGCAGATGTTTCTAGCCGGACGTGTCCCGATCCGCGAACGGACTCGCTGGCCGGTGCTGGAATCTGGCGGACGAGTGGTCTGGACACGAGGAATGCCGCCTGCCGCTGATTTTTGCGCGCAGGAGGAGACACGGGTCGGAGTCGAGATCGTGGAAGACCGGCCCCGAGGAGAGCAGTGAGCCAGTCGGGCTGGACCATTTCGCGGGACTGCGGGTGTATCGTCGACGTCGTGATCGTGCTGGAAAATTCAGTCCTGCTCGCCGGGGAGCTGGCTTGTGAGATTTCGAACCCTCTGCGGTGCCATTTCGTTCGCTCGGAACTGCTCGACGATTGGATGGGGGACTACGACTGCCGCGAAGGATTTCCCACCGCGCCACCGTCGCGCCGCGGCCGGGTTGTCCTCATCGACGCCGTGCTGCTCGATAAGCCCGAGGCAGGTGGACTAATTCAACAAGCTGAATACACTGGCGCCGCTGGCGCATCTAAGAAATTGATAGGATATGAAGGGGGCGGCCAGCAGGGGCGGTACCGCAACCTGCCGTATGTGGCTGCGAGCTCGCCGGGGGCCAGTCGGGCAGCGTATCAAGGTCCCGACAGGAAGGTATCGAGAGGGTGAGGCTCACTTTGAACTCCACAGTACGCACAATTCTATTTTGGCTTTTGATGATTTTGCTCGCCGTGGTCTTGTGGAAAATGGCGTCGACTGGCGGGCAGTCAGCACATGAGGATGAGCCAAGCTACACCAATTTCCTTGCCAAGGTGCAAGGCGGGAGCGTTAAAGACGTCACCATCTATCTTTCTCCCAACAGTGCAGAGCTCCAGGGCGAATACCGCGATGGCACCAAGTTCCGCGGCGTGACGCTCGCTAATACCGCGATCCCGGACGTCACGAAAGCGTTTCAGGAGCAGCATGTACTGTACAACTACAAGGAAGTGAAGGACGCCAATTGGATCAGCCTGCTCTTTAACTTCGGCCCGCTGATCCTGCTAGTCTTCTTCTGGATCTTCATGATGAAGCAGATGCAGGCCGGCGGGAACAAAGCACTCAGCTTCGGAAAATCTCGCGCGCGCTTGCTAACCGCTCAGCAGAAGAAGGCAACGTTCAAAGATGTTGCAGGCATTGACGAGGCCAAGGAAGAGCTCTATGAAATCATTGATTTCCTGAAGGACCCGCAGAAATTCCAGAAGCTTGGCGGGCGCATTCCCAAGGGCGTACTGCTGGTCGGCCCTCCGGGCACCGGCAAGACATTGCTCGCACGCGCGATTGCAGGCGAAGCAAACGTCCCATTCTTCTCGATATCGGGTTCCGACTTCGTCGAGATGTTCGTCGGCGTCGGCGCGAGCCGCGTCCGGGACCTGTTTGAGCAGGGGAAGAAAAACGCGCCCTGTATCATCTTCATCGACGAAATCGACGCTGTCGGACGCCATCGCGGCGCAGGCCTCGGCGGCGGTCACGACGAACGCGAGCAGACCTTGAATGCACTGCTTGTCGAAATGGACGGCTTTGAATCAAACGAAGGCGTAATCCTGATCGCGGCGACGAATCGGCCGGACGTTCTCGACCCGGCGCTACTGCGCCCCGGCCGTTTCGACCGGCGCGTCGTGGTGCCGCGGCCTGATGTGAGGGGACGCGAGGAAATTCTCCGGGTCCATACGCGGAAAGTGCCTATCTCAGAAGACGTGGATCTCTCCGTCATCGCGCGCGGCACCCCGGGATTTTCGGGCGCCGACGTCGCGAACCTCGTGAATGAGGCCGCTTTGTGGGCAGCTCGTCAGAACCGGAAATTCGTAACCATGGCGGACTTCGAGATGTCGAAGGACAAAGTCCTGATGGGCGTCGAGAGAAAGTCCATGATCCTCTCGGACGAAGAGAAAAAGAACACGGCGTATCACGAAGCGGGACACGCGCTCGTTGCCGCCATGACGCCGGGCGCCGATCCTCTGCACAAGGTGACGATTATCCCGCGCGGTATGGCCTTGGGTGTCACGATGCAATTGCCGATCGATGACAAGCACACGTACACAAAAGAATTTCTCGAATCGCAACTCGCCGTCCTGATGGGCGGCCGCGCCGCCGAGGAGATTTTTCTGAACCATATCACTACGGGGGCCGGCAACGACATCGAGCGTGCCACCGAAATCGCCCGGCAGATGGTGTGCGAGTGGGGCATGAGCCCGCTCGGTCCGCTCACGTTCGGCAAGAAAGAAGAAGCAATTTTCCTCGGCCGCGAAATCGCGCAGCACCGCGATTATTCCGAAGATACGGCGATTAAAATCGACGGGGAAGTTCGCAACATCGTCAGCACCGGGTACACTCGCGCGCGCAATATCCTTGAGACGTATCGCGAAGCGCTCGAACGCGTGGCTCAGGCCCTCCTCGATCGTGAGGTGCTCGACGCGACCGAACTCAAGCTCCTGATCGAAGGCAAACCGCTTCCCGACAAGCCCGCACCACCGCCCCCGGCACCGCCCGTGCCCAGCAGAGAACCACAGCTCACCTTGCGTCCCGAGCCGCGGCCCATTCCCGGCCTTGCCAAGGGCGAAAAACCCGCTCCGGCCTAGTCCGCGCTCAACCCGATTTTCTTTTATGTATTCTCCCGCTCTTGGCGCCTTCGAGCGGGCGTCAATTTGGCGTAGAATAGCCGTATGGCGAAACATCGAGCGGGTGCATTCGAAGTGGATTGCCCGTGCTGCCGGGCAAAGCTAACCGTGGACCGCGGTCTCGGCGTCGTTCTCTCGCACGTTCCGCCCCCAAAAGGGCCGCCGTCGGTCGACCTAGACGACACGGCGCGGCACCTCCGCGAGCAGGCCGAAGCCGTCGAAGCGAAATTCCGCGCGTCGGTTGAAGCGGAAAAAACCAAAGAGGACGTCCTCGCGCGCAAATTTGCCGAGGGCCTCAAAAAGGCGAAAGACGCCCCGATCGAAAAACCGCTCCGCGATTTCGACCTCGATTGAGCTCCGCTATGCAAGCGCACGTCCGCCGCCTGTTTGAGAAGAGCAAAGGGGCGCGGCTACGGGTTCGTTCGTGCAGCGGTATCGCTGTTCGCATTGCATTCGCAGCGCTCATGATCCTCTCTAGCCCGGTCGTGGCCGTCCGTTTGCAGGGACAGAAGAAGGCAAGACTTCCGCGGCCTCGCCAACTCGACCAGGGAATCACCTGGCAGAGGGATCCTGCCACGGGAGATCTACGCCCGACTACCGAAGCCCGCGCAGCGTCCGGGACCGATGACTCGGCCCAGCCGAACTCTGGTTTGATCCGCGTCGTTACGCAACTGGTTCCTGTGACGTGCAGCGTGTCGACAGCCGACGGCGTAGCTGTCCCCGGACTCGGGCGCGAGGACTTTCGCATTTTTGACGACGGTAGGGAGCAGACGATTTCCTATTTCGACGCTTCCACTCTGCCGGCAAGCGTCGCCCTGGTGATGGATGCGAGTCCGAGCGTCCTCCGCGATTCGGACGAAATGAAGCGGGCAGCGGATGCGCTGATAGACGCGCTCGCGCCGCTCGACGAAGCTGCAGTTGTGGATTTCGCAGCGCACACCTATCTTCAGCTCCCCTTTTCAGACGTCCGCGAGCGGATCCGCCGCGCGGTGGCTCGTGTCGACGTCCGCCAGCTCCTGGGCGACACGGGGGGATCGAACATCTACGAGGCGGTCTACCTCGTTGCGCACGAATTGTTTGCCGGTCGCAACGGCCGCAAGGCCATCGCATTGCTCACCGACGGGCAGGACACCGGGCTGCGGCTGACCCTGGATCCAGCGAGCGCCTCGCCGCAGCCGGGAACCACAGAAAACCGGCTGACGTTTGACGACGTTGCTCGGACCCTTGCAGCCGAAGACATCCAAATCTTCGCCGTGTCAACCGAAAACCGGCCGAAGGTGATGGCACCCGAATGGCTCGCAGCGCATCGAGATAAGACCCTTGTCACTCCGGAGGCACGCAGGCTGGCGATCCCTCCTTATACGCTGTATCTCGCCGAGCTGGTTCGTCGCACGGGCGGCGAGCTCTATTTCCTGCGCGAAGCGGAAACCATGGCGGATACATTTCGTCGGATTGCGCAAACAATCCGCGCGGAGTACACTTTGGGCTATTATCCCCGGTTCCCATCCCCGGCGTCAGGTCATGAGGGCTGGCATGCGTTACGGGTTGAGGTTCGGGGACAGGGGAATACGGTAGTCATTCATCGAGCCGCATATTACGTTCCGCAAGCGAAGTGATTCGCGCTAATGGGGCGTAACGTCCTAAGGTCGCAAGTCTCCACATTGCATCGTTCTGGTCGTTTGAGGAAAAACAGCAGCGGGCCATGCTCCGACGAAAGAAATTCCGGCTGCGCTTACCCTCGAGGATGCTCGTGCTCGGCGAGCGCACGCTCGTGATGGGCGTGCTCAACGTTACGCCAGATAGCTTTTCCGACGGCGGGATTTATCTCGACACCGATGCCGCAGTCGCTCGCTGTCTTGAAATCGAGCGCGCCGGAGCGGACATTCTCGATATTGGCGGCGAATCGACGCGGCCCGGCTCCCGAGGAATTTCCGCCGATCAAGAGCGGCTGCGGATTGTTCCGGTGCTGAAAAGGCTTCGGGGACAACTGAAGATCCCCATTTCGGTGGATACCAGTAAATCCGAAGTCGCCGAAGCCGTAGCGGATGCGGGCGCCGAAATCCTGAATGACGTCACCTCGCTGGGCAACGACCCGCGTCTCGCTGAAGTAGCAAGCCGGCGCAAGCTGCCAATCATCCTGATGCACATGCGGGGCGAACCGCGCACAATGCAGAAGAAGCCATTCGCGCGCAATGTCCTGCGCGACGTCACGGCCGGATTGCGCCGCGCGGTCCGATTGGCGCGCCAGGCCGGAATTCCGAAATCGCAGATCATCCTTGACCCAGGCATCGGCTTCGGCAAAAGTTCCTCTCAGAATTACGAGTTGCTCGCACGATTGCCTGAAGTCGCGCGGCTCGGTTTCCCGCTCTTAGTTGGCACGTCGCGAAAGGAATTTATTGGCCGCATGCTCGGCGGCGCACCGCCAAGCGAACGACTCTGGGGAACGGCAGCGACCGTAACGGCGAGTATCCTCGGCGGCGCGCACATCGTTCGGGTCCATGACACCGCCGAAATGATCCAAGCCACGCGCGTCGCTGATGCTATATTGAATCCCGGCTTGGCAATGGCGCACCCGACGTCGTCATGATGATCAACTCTGCCTCCCCCGACCAACTACGCCCAAATGCCCGATACGCCTTTCTATCCGGGTTCCTTGGCTGGACGTTCGACGCGTTCGATTTTTTCATTCTTACCTATGTTGTCGCGCAGGTGGCGAGAGATTTTCACAAACCGATCTCCGATATCGCGCTCACCCTTGCAGCCAGCCTTGTCATGCGCCCCGTCGGTGCGCTGCTGTTCGGCCTAATGGCAGACCGTTACGGCCGTCGTCTTCCCCTGATGCTCGACATTGTGTTCTATTCTGTCATGGAGGTGTTCTCGGGGCTCGCTCCGAACTACCGAGTTTTTCTGATCCTGCGGCTGTTGTACGGCATCGGCATGGGCGGCGCCTGGGGGGTGGGTGCTTCGCTCGCGATGGAATCGGTGCCCGCAAAATGGCGCGGGATCTTCTCAGGAATTCTGCAAGAGGGCTACGCCCTGGGCAATTTGCTCGCGGCCGTGGCCTACTGGACAGTCTTCCCGCGCTGGGGCTGGCGACCGATGTTCTTCCTCGGCGTCGTGCCCGCCTTACTCACCATTGCCATCCTCTGGAAAGTGGAGGAAAGCGACGCGTGGAAGGCCACGGCTGCTTCGAAGAAAGACTGGGCAGGCTATTTCCGCATCCTCGGCGCCAACTGGAAGCGGTTTCTCTATCTCGTCCTGCTGATGGCGTTGATGAATTTTCTATCGCACGGCACGCAGGACCTCTACCCGACCTTCCTGCAGCAGCAGCGCCACTTTAGCACGCGTATTACGGCGATCGTCAGCGTGATCTCGATGCTCGGCGCGATTACGGGAGGGATCCTCGTTGGCCTGTACTCTGACCGCCACGGGAGGCGCCGCGCCATGGTGATGGCCGAGGTCGCTGCCCTTGTACTGATCCCACTCTGGATTTTCACCCCGCAAGTCGTACTGATTGCCGCCGGCGCATTCCTGATGCAGTTCATGGTGCAGGGTTCATGGGGTGTGATCCCAGTGCACATTAATGAGCTCTCGCCGGACCGGGTGCGCGGTTTTCTGCCGGGATTCGCCTACCAAGTTGGGGTGCTCATCGCGTCGGGTGCGCCGTATCTGGAGGCGCTGATGACCCGCCATTTCAGCTACGCGCAGTCGATGGGGATGTTCGCTGCGACTGTTCTGGTGATCGGCATCATAGTGATTGCCGCGGGACCAGAAGCGCATCGCGTCTCATTTGGGCAGGATGCGACCTAGCACGGCCCGACTAAGGGGAGGTGTCGCGTCATGATCGGGTGCCGGTTGAAGCGGTCCCCGCTCAGCCGATTCGTCTCCTGACACGGCAGGAGTGTTCCGACGCGGTCCAGATCTTGGTTTCCTCGACCGGGGAACCGGGAAAGACTGGACGCGACTCGCGCGGCGTTTTCGAAACGAGTAAAATCGCTGCAGTGCATTTGAGGGAGGAAATGTCTTATGGGTGCAACTCCGGTGGCAGTGCCATCCGCTTCCATAGTGGAGGGCGTCAAGGAACGGGCGCGACGACTGAGCATTCTTTCGATAATGGCTACCACCGCCGCGGGCTCGGGGCACCCGACCTCTTGCATGTCGGCCGCAGAGCTCGTCGCCGGAACTTTTTTCTACGCGATGAAGTTCGACCCGAAGAATCCGAACTCTCCCGATGGGGACCGGTTCGTTCTCTCGAAGGGCCACGCCGCTCCCGTGCTGTACGCGGCACTAGCCGAGGCGGGTGTGTTTCCGGAATCGCGCGTGATGACGCTGCGGGAATTCTCAAGCGAGCTCGAAGGCCATCCGACACCGCGGATCCCGGGCGTAGACGCCGCCACGGGTTCGCTCGGGCAGGGTCTGTCGGTTGGAGCGGGCCTGGCCATCTCTGCCAGGCTCGATAAGAGTCCCACTCGCGTGTTCGTGTTGATGGGTGACGGCGAGATGGCCGAAGGACAGGTTTGGGAAGCGGCAGAATTTGCGGGCCACTACAAGCTTGACAAGCTGACGGTGCTCGCCGACGTGAATGCGCTCGGACAGAGCGAGCCTACGATGTACCAGCACGATGTGGAAATCTACCGCAGGAAATTCGAATCAAACGGCTGGGCCGCCGAAGTGATTGACGGCCACGACGTCCAAGCCGTGCTGATAGCACTCGACCGTGCCAAAGCTACGCCAGACCGCCCGCAGGCCATCATCGCGCGCACGATCAAAGGCCACGGCGTCAGCTTTGTGGCCGGCAAGGAGCATTGGCACGGCAAGCCCTTTCCGAAAGACCAGCTTCCCCAGGCTCTAAAGGAACTAGGCCCACCGGTTGAAATTCCTCCTGATCCCGGGAAATCGTACGCCCGTAGTTCGCTGCCACAGCCGCCAGACTTCCCCGCGCCGGCCCCCCCTGATTACGCCGACGGCAAGCCAGTCGCTACGCGTGAGGCCTACGGTTATGCGCTCAAGCGGCTCGGAGCCGTGAACCCGCAGATCGTTGTGATTTCCGCCGACGTCAAGAATTCGACCTTCTCGGAGGTTTTCGGTGACGCCTTTCCCGACCATTTTTACCAGGGCTACATCGCGGAACAGAACATGGTGAGCGCGGGCGTGGGGCTTGCCGCGCGTGGCAAAGTGCCCTTCCTCGACACGTTCGCTTGTTTTCTCTCTCGCGCCTACGACCAGGTCCGGATGGCAGCCATCAGCAGAAGCAATATCAATCTGTGCGGCTCGCACTGCGGCGTGTCGATCGGTGAGGATGGGCCTTCCCAGATGGCGCTTGAGGATCTCGCGATATTTCGGGCTGTCTACGGCTCGGCCGTGTTCTACCCGAGCGATGCAGTTTCGACCGAGCGCCTGGCCGAAGCGATGGCGCGGCGAGCAGGGATCAACTACATGCGGACCTCGCGGCCCAAGACGCCGATTCTTTACTCGCAGGAAGAAAAATTCCCCGTTCCCGGCTTCAAAGTCGTGCGGCAGAGCGCGCAGGATCGTGCGACCGTGATCGGCGCAGGCATCACCCTCCACGAGTCGCTCAAAGCAGCCGACCCGCTCAAATCCCAGGGTATCCCGATTCGCGTAATCGATCTCTACTGCGTCAAACCGATTGATGGAGGGGCCCTCGCCCAGCACATCAGCGCTACGGGCGGTCGATTGGTGACCGTCGAGGATCACTGGCCCGAAGGTGGAATGGGGGAGGCGGTTCTTTCGGCGCTGGCGGGCGCGGGCGTGACACCGATAAAATCGCGGCTTCTCGCCGTGAATCGTATGCCACACTCCGGCAAGCCCGATGAGCTGATCGACGCCTGTGGGATCTCTGCGCGGCACATTGTCGCCGCCGTCCGCGAAATCGCATAGCCTGCAAGTCGAGAACAACAGTAGCGACGAGATCCGATCCTGTCTGGGAAACGATCGGAATCGGGCCGGTCGAAACAAGAGAACGCGGAAACAGCGGACAGGTTTTCCGCGCACAGCCCTTACCCAGATGGCGGAGTCGGCGAGACGCCCCGGGTTACACAGCGGTCTGACGGCGCGAGTCCGCCAAGTGCAAGCACATGCCTTGTGTCGACACCACTTCTGGCCCAGAGGTCGCTCGCTTTCTTGCCGAAGGCTCGACGCTGAACTTGGTCTATCTCCCCGAGGGATCAGGAAAATGCTCTTGCGGCGACCAGGGAACGTCGGCCTGAATGACCAGCCTTCGGCTGCCGGCATCGGTCGGCAGCGAACTCGCTGGCTTCGCGAATGTGACGGTTGCGGGGTGAGACTGTGCTATGTTCACCAGTCCAGAGCTTGCAGATTTGACGCAACGCAAATCTTGTTCCTGAGGGGTGGATCGAGTGGCCGAGAAGTTGGTGATGGTGGGTGTTCTGCCGGAAGTGGTCGTGATCGACGCCGGTGAGCAGGTGATGTGGTTTTCGAATGCAGGGAATCTCAAGGTCGAGTTCGACCCCCAGCGCTGCCCGTTCTCCGCGAATGTTTTTCAGGCCCCCCCGGGCGTTCGCATGTCGAGCGGCCCGTCACGCCCCGGGCTCAATCCCGGCTCTTACAAGTATCGCCTGTCGTTAAACGACGTTGTCGTGGCCCATCTCGAGGTCCTCGTCCGAGGCAAGAATCCGCAGTAGGTATCTGCTGCATGCAGCTGTCGACGGTCGCGTTTTCAGGCGTCATCTTGCAGACCGATATCGGGGCCTACCAGTTACAAGAGGGAAAAATCAGATCCCAAGACCCCGTCGCCGCTGCCTCGGGAGCTCGGAGATGTTCTTCCGTTCTCTTCGCCTTCTTATTCCCGGGTAGCAGACTTGATGGGGCGTAATTTGATTGGGCAGGTCAGCATGTGTCAGTCGCCAGCCACCGCGGCGATGCGCACTTGGGCAACCGATTCAGCCAAGACCCGCCGGACCGTCGCCAACATCGAAGCCGGAACGGGCCGATCACAAGACACGCCGAGTTCGGCGACCCGGCGAGGTAGATCCATGCGCCGGTCAAGCCCTAGGCCGAATTCCTTTAACAGATCCCCCGCCAGTGTCGGATCGTCGGTGCGCTCAAAGCCCCAGAACCGCAGCCGCTCCTCATTCTTCTGCAGGAACTGCAGCGATTCCTCGAGTTTTTTCATCGCGGCGTTGAACGAGGACGCGAGAAAATATACGGGCAGTTTCCAGCCATCTCGGCCGAAGACCGCCCAAATTCGGACGTCATACTTGCCGTTCTGGTTTTTTTCGATGGCGCAGAGGTACCCGTTCCCTGACGGCGTGGTCTTCGCGGACATAGCACTCCTCAGCTTTGCGTTACCTGAAATTGAGCCGAGCCCCGTCTCATGAGACGAACGTCGACTATGTCTTGCCGCCACAGACACGACTGCGAGCCTGCCTGCCTTAGACCTCTTTGCCGACATCGGAATACTCCCTGGAAGGGGTCCATCCACTTCGAAACCAGGCTGCCTATAGCCGGAAGGGCTTTCACCCTAACATCTGACCCCGCTCGCTACCGGGGTATGCGTTGCGGAAATATATTCTAGCTAATCGCGCGATCCCGAGCAAGAAAAGAGTAAATGTTCGTAAGCTGTTTGTTTTAAAGCGCTTACGATAGATACTGTATTCGAGTCAGTGGATGCGATGCGTTGCTTTCTGCGGAATCACGAGGCCCGCACCTCGCTCGGCAATCACTGAAACTGCGGTGGTCTAGCGAGTGAAAGTGTGCGTTGCTCGGTCAGAACCACGGGAGCAGGCGGCTGTGTTTAGCACACTACGGGGTTGGTGGCTGATAATCTGTACCCACCATCAGGTGGTGGGCGCGATTCGCTTGAGAGCGCCGGCGTTGATGGTCAGCCTGCCCTCTCTTTTCAGCCGATCCTCGAGGGCGGTCTTGAAGGCGGCGAACGCAGCTTCTTGCTTGGACTGCAATAGTTGCTGCTCGATCTCTTTTTTCTGCTTGGCAAGATCGTCGGGGTTTGGTGCGCTGTGATCGACGACGCGATAAACGAGCCAGTTCTCACTGATCTGTGTCGGCGTCCCCACTCGTCCAACCGCCAAGCCGAAAGCGGCTCGCAGCTGCTGGGCAGAGCCGACGTCTGAAACCGAGCCATTTCGAGCAAACGAATCGCTCGTCTTGATATCGAGACTGAGCTCTTTCGCTGCTTTAGCGAACGGCTCTCCGTTCTGAGTACGCTTGAAAAGCTCTTCGGCCCGGGCTCGAGCCAGATCGACCGACTTTTCCCTCTGGTAGTCCGCCAGGACCCGATCGTGGACCTCGGCGAGCGTGCCCTGGTGACCCGGCACAATATCCTTCACCGTGAGAATGACATACCCCTGCTCCACCCGCAGCGGTTGACTCAGCTCGCCGGGGCGCAATTCGAAAAGAGCCTGGTGGATCTCCGCTGAATTTCCCAGCGGACCGACCGGGTCGGTGACACCCACTGCCGGAGTCTCCCCAAGCTCGAGATGGAACTTTTTTGCCAAAGCGTCGAGCGGCTGACGGTCGGACTGCCGCACAGCGGCCGCCATCTGGCCTGCAAGGTCATTGGCTGCGGCGTTCACTTTGTCGTCAAGCAGAGCCGGCTGGATCGTAGCCCGCACTTCCTCCAGGCTCTTCGTGTGAGCCTGCTCGCGGTCGAGGACCTTGATGATATGGAAGCCATATTGGGTCTTCACCAGGTCTGAAACAGCTCCCTTCGGCAGGCTGAAGGCAGTCTGCTGAAACTCGGGCACGGTTTGTCCCTCGACGATCCAGCCGAGGTCGCCGCCCTTCGCCTTTGATTGATCGTCTTCGGAATATTTCTTTGCAAGGTCCTCGAAATTGCCGCCGTGCTTAGCCTGCTTCAGCACGTCTTCGGCTTTTTGGCGGATTTCGGCTATTTCGGCGTCGGTCTTCCCCACCGTCTTGAACAGAATGTGTTCGGCATGGACACGATTTTCAACCTTGTACTGGTCAATGTGGGCATTGTAATAGGCGCGCAGGGCATCGTCACCGACCTGCGTGTTGGCGCGCAGCGCTGCCAGGTCGAGCAAGGCATAGCGTGCCGAACGCTTCTCCGGCACCTGATATCGCGCGGAATTCCTGGCGAAATAGTCGGCAAGGTCCGCGTCGGAGGGATGGATCGAGGCCGCAAGGTCGGACGGCTTGATCAGCGCGTACTCGATCTTTACTTTCTCATTTCGCCAGCGGAATTCTTGCTCGATTTGGGCGGGACTGACGGTGATCCCGTCGGCCACCATGTGGCGGAATTTTTCCGTCAGCATCTCGTCACGGAGAGCGGCCTCGAATCCCTCAACCGTCATTCCGGTCCGCGATTGGACCTCGCTTGCATACTGATCCTTGAGCCACGCATCTCCGTTCCATGCAGTCGGCAAGATCTGCTTGATGCGCTGCGTCTCCTCTTCGGTTGTGACGCTGATGCCCAAGCGGTCCGCTTCCACATAGAGCGCGCGCTCGAACACGAGCTGGTCAAGCACCTGCTTGGCATAGAAGCCCTTCAGCATGTCCGGAACTTGTTGGTTGCGCGTTATCTCGTTCAGTTGGCGCTGCACATCAACAATAGTGATGTTCTGCCCGCCGACCGAGGCGACCGTATCGGGGTTGTCGGTGCTTACGGCGCCGCCAACCAGGCCAGGAATGAGCGTGACCACCATGCTGAGGATAATCAAACTCAAAATCACCCCCATGGTGATCTTAATCCACCGGTTCTTGTCCAGGTCCCGCTGCTGAATGCTTTTCAACATCTCTCGGAGGGGGTTTCCTCGAATGCCCAAAGAATCTATTATAGAAGATTTTCCTTGGGGGGCTCAATGACATTTCGTTCGCGCCATTGGCGCATCCAACTCTGCCGAAGGCGGGCCGGCCGACCGGTTCCCTTTCTGGAAGACTGTTTCATTTGTGCTGCGCTGAATCCGACAGCAGTTTACGGAAAACGTCGGCCTGGTCGAAGTTGGGGTTAATCTGCAGCGCGTAGTCGAGCTGCTCCTTAGCCATTGCGTGATTATTCTCCTTCTCATAGGCCATGGCGAGGTGGTAATGGGAGGTAGCATTCTTCGGATCCAACTTGATCGCTTCCTGAAATTGATCGACCGCAGCGCCGTAGACACCCTGCTTGTAATACGCCCACCCGAGCGTGTCCGCGGCGTTCGACAGGCCCGGCATGGCCCTGCGGGCAGTCTGCGCAAGAGAGAGAGCAACACTGGGGTTCCCGCCGTGTTCCAGCATCAGATAGGCAAGGTTATTCGCGGCCACGGGGTAATCCGCCTGAACTTGGAGGGCCTGCTGATAGTAACGTTCGGCCTGCTGCCATTGGTTCTGCCTCTCGAGCAGCTCCCCAAGAGAAACAAGGAGTCGAACGTCGCGGGGGTTGGCCTGTAGTGCGCGTTTGTAGTCTTCGATCGCCAGCTGAGTTGACCCTCGCGACACCTCGACGTCTGCAAGAGCCAGGAAGGCAATCACGTTGTTCTTGTCGAGTTCGACGGCCTTTTGGAATGCAGCGGCTGCCTGGGCCGAGTCCTGGTTCCGAAGTTCCACCTGTCCGAGAAGTACATAGAAATTGCTGCTGGCGGGAGCGCGGGCGATTTGGTCTTGCACTAGCCGTAGTGCTTTTTCGGGCTGTTTTCGTGCGAGGTCGACATTCACGAGCCCTGCCAGTGCGTCCACCGCGGAAGGATTGCGCTTGAGCGCCTCGGCATAGGATTTTTCGGCTTCGTCAAAGCGCCTCTCCGACATACGCAGGTCGGCCATCCGGGCATATGCGGTCGGATCGTTCGGGGCCAGCTCGATTGCCTTCTTGAGATCCGCTTCGGCTCCTGCCCGGTCGTCCTTCTTGAACAGAGCCGCGGCGTGGTAGACATAGCCTTCGGGGGCGCGCGGATCAATCTTTATCAATTGTTGAGCGCTCTCGACCAGCAGGGACATGTTGCCCTTGCTCAAGGCGACGTTGGCGAGCGCGCGCTCGGGTTCCGGCATCCCGGGTCGCAACCGCGCCGCCTGAGTCCATTCGGTTTCGGCCTGCTCGATGTTTGACGTACCCGCGTAGGCGACACCAAGATAGTAGTGCGCCGCTGCGTTTTCCGGCGCATTCTTGACGGCTTGCTGCAAACTGTGAACGGCATCGCCCGACCGTCCTTGTCGGGTCAATATATCTCCCCGAAGAATCAGCGCATCGATGTCGGAGGGAGACTGCTTGAGTGCGCCATCGTTGACCTTCGTGGCCTCGTCGAGCCGGTTCTGCTTCGCCAGCAGCTGGGCATAGAACTTCGCAACCGCAATATCGTTGGGGTGCTCGGAATAGAGCGAAGCAAATTCTGCAACTGCTTTAGCCCCTTCCCTCTGGCTCAGATAGTACTCGCCCAGCATCCGGTAACCTGCGGGGTTGTCCTTCAACTCGGACTTCGAGTCTCGCAGAACCTTCTCGGCCAAATCCTTCTGCCCTTCACTTAAGTACAGGGCAGCCAGACTCGCGCGCGGTGCCGGGCTCTTGCGGTCGACAGTCATGGCAGCCTGGAACTGCTTCTCGGCGGCCGACCATCGCTTCTCCCGTTGGTAGAAAGCTCCGAGCGCCAGGATGGCGGGCAGGGACTTCGGGTCGAGTGAGATTGCTTTTTGGAAATTCTGCTCGGCGTGAACAGTGTCCTTTCGTCTCTCCTCGATGAGCGCGATGTGCAGGTAGGGTTGGAGGCGATTGGGATCCATCCGGGCTGCCTCTTCCGCCTCCCCCAAGCCCTTCACGAGATCGCCCCGCGCTACATCGGCGTCCGCAAGAAGCAGCTGAGCTTGTGCGTTCTGCGGGTCCGCCCGCAAAACGGTTTCCGCGCGGTCACGCGCGTCGGCGACCTTGCCGGACGCAAGAAACAAGGTGCCGAGGTCGAGCTGCGCCTTCCCGTTGGCCGGCTCTAGCCCGACAGTACGGATCAGTTCTTGATAGGCGTTCTGCCAGTTTCCTTGCTTCAGGAAACATTGCGCCAGACCGTAATGTGCCTGGGTAAATCGCGGATCAATCTGGAGGGCGTTCCTGTATTGGATCGCGGCCTCGCGGTACATCTGTTTGGCAAAATATTGCTCGCCGCTCTCGAAGTACTTCATCTTGCGGACGGCAGGATCTCTTGAACAACCGGCCAGAAGGCCAGCCAGAATAAGCGGAAGAATCAAGAAACGCACACAGCGGTGGCTTTTCTTCCTCATAGCCTCACTCCAACCCAGACAGCCCTTGTGCCTCTGGCCACTCCGCTACAGTTGCTTGCGATTCTGCGACCAGGGGGGAACTTGAGCTTCCTAACGGTAACAGCATACCTCGATCTCGAAGAAGAACAACAACCGTATGGAAAACGGAGCCGGGGTAGTATATAGAGCGTTCCTAGGACCGGATAGAACCGCTCTGTTTACGGTGACTAGAGGAAATTCTATTCACACGAAGGCAGCTCGAAAGACAGCTTCGGAGGGTTTGACTGAGATTCGAGCGGCGCGCGGCCGGACCAAGCTGAATTGCCGCGCTCGGGCCGGCGGCGGAAAAACAACCCGAGTGAGACGAGTCCGCTGCCGAATACCGCGAGCATCGCAGGTTCAGGAGCCGTCAAACCAGCCTTGAGAATCGTGGCTCCCGCATGGAAATCGCCATTCCCGCCGAGCGACGGCGCGTCCGGCACTCGGGCAGAGGTGAGAGCGTAATCTCGCAAGCCAGTCGCGTGAATGCCGAATGTGCCTGCCTCAACGCAACGGAAGTCTCCGTCGTTCGCGGGACAGCCCGTCAATGTAGAGAAGCCGTTTGTGTCATAGTTCTGCTCTTGCTCGACGTAGCTCTGCGCGATCCCGCTTGCTTCGAAGACAGCAACGGGATCTGAGCTCCTGAGCGCAGCGCTTCGCTCTCCGACGCTCCCTCCGACCGCTTTCGGCACGGCAAGGCCGAAAAACAGAAGGCCTTGGGCCAGGAGAAGTTTTCCGAGGTTGCCGCTTCGAGCTGGAGATGGTTTTTTCACGCGCATTCACGCTTTCTAGTAAACAGAGACGATATTCCACTGTTGTCCCGTGCAATCGACCGACCAAATCGGCCCACCGTCTATTCGCCTGCCAAGCTGTTAGAGACGCGCGCCTTAAGATTTTCTGTTTACACGCCGTTCATGAAACCGCGGGATCGCCGGCCCACACCCATGCAAACATTTACAGTATTGTGGCAAAACTCTGTCCTTGAGATAACCGGCTTGGGAGCTTGCTAGTCGAACAATGGACGGGCGAAGTACTCCGAGCGAAGAATCAACAACTTACAGTGAGTGCCTCGTTGAAAGGACCGGAGAAAATCCGCTTGCTCCTGCCAGGGGCAAGGCGAGTGGCAGCCCGACGAAGCTTACTTTGGAATGTAAGCGTCTAGTTTGGACAAGATCTGCTCTGAAAAAGAGACGGCGCGCTCTTGCGCTTTCGTCTCGCCTTCGCTCTGCTCGATAGGGGTGACCACACGGACCAACGCCCCGTCGGTTCGATTCAGGCGAATGGCGTCAGTCGCGAGAAAAATCTTGGCCCAATATTCACTTGGTGTAACGCGGCCATGAGCTTGATACCAGTACAGGACAACGTCGGTACTAGAGCCTTTCCCGATCAGGTAGCGATTCACCAGAATGCTCGAGCCGTCTGGACGCCGCAGGGAAATGCGGCCGGACTCGATCGGAGCCCATCCGGCCCCCGGGAGGCAATTCTTGGGGGAGTGGATTGTGTCGCTGGTGCGCTGAGAAGGAAAAAAAGCAAGGAACAGATTGACCGGCGCTTCCAGGGGCGAACGCTGATAATCACGCGACAAAAACTGGCCCGGACCCAAAACCTCGAGCGTCGCAGGCGTGAGCTCGAGCTCCCGCCCGTGCCACTCGACAATTTGCATGGGAAACGCGGAGAGTCCTTCGTGGGGCGGCAGAACTTCCTTCCCACCCCGGGCGTTGAGCGCGAAAGCGGTTGCTGCCAGGAGCAGCACGACGGGAACAAATCGCTGCCACGAACTCAGCTGCTGCATCAGGCCTGCCTCGCCGGCGTCTCGCGACCCATCCTGCTAAGGGCTGAGTGAAGTATGATCATCAGGCCGAAAGAGACCACGAAGATCAACCATCCGGTAAACAGATGGAAGAATCCTTCGGCTTTGTCCGCATCCCAATATTGGCCCAAAATTCCGCTTCCCATGATTCGAACCCCGTTCGCTACTACCGCAATCGGGGCGGCGACCAGGATCAGCACCACGCGCCGCCAAGTACGACGTTCAAATATGTACCCATATAAGACCGACAAAGTGATCAGCGAAACCAAGGAGCGCAACCCGCTGCACGCCTCGACGACGTCGAGGGTGAGCGAAGGTAACTGGATGACGTTCCCCTCGCGCAATACAGGAACTCCAACTAGTTGAAGCATGCCGGTCGCAAGGCCTGATGCCTGAAACTGAAGCGGAAGTGCGATCTGGTTGAAAATGATGGCGGGGAGGGGAACCATCAAAAACAGGACAGCCCAAGGGAAGAGTAGGGCCCGAAAGAACCGCCAACCGCGAAACTGGATTGCCAGTCCCGCCAGGAGAAACAACAGCGACGTGCGCGAGCAGTATAGTTCCGCGCCGAGGACGCCGAGGACCAAAAGCACTAGCGCCCCTAGGATGACGACCAGCCCGGACCAGCTTGGTTTCGCAGGCGTGCCTGCGATGCGCGTTCGTTCCTTCCAGATCACCCAGCCGCAAAAGATAGGGACAATGAAACCGTGGGAATAGTTCGGATCGGTCCACCAATCGGCTGCCAAAGCTGCCAGGATTCTGTAGTAGAGCAACCCAATCAAGACCGCGATGACGGCGAGTTGCGACCAGCCCTGCAAGTCCTGCGAAGCGGCCTTATTCATATCAAACGCTGTAGTTTGAGCAGTCTGACTCATAAGCTGACGCAAAACCCTCGCTTGCGGGCCATCCACCCCCTATGAGGCAATACCTCTGCCAGAATTCGGGGTGCTCAAGCACCGGCGCCAGGCTTCGGACTGCTGGGCCGCCTCAAGGGTTGCGGGCAGCTAGAATAACACATCTATTTTCATAATCGTAGGGGTCGATCGATGGGGTTCTCAGGAGCCCTCAGTGCGCTCCTGGGCTCACAAACGCGGCCGAGCGGCCGATGATAGTCTTGATGGGTGGTCCGCCCAAAAGGGAATAAAGAGAAAACATTTCTCCAATGGTGGAATAATTCCGAGAAAGATACAGGTTGTCAAGCACGACACTCGACGCCGCAAGTACTCTACCGAGTTGGCTTAATGATCTGATATAGCTATACTTACTGGAAAATCCGGCGTTGACCGCGCGAGGCGACCGCGCCTGGCCACCGCATTGCACTCATCAAAGCTCGACCACCCGAGATCCCTTCAGCCGATAGCGCTTTCGGCGGGAGGGGTGAGGGTAACAGGTGAGTAAAAGGGTGCATGAGTTGACGAACATCAAAAGTGACGAGAGAACCGTGCCGGATCGAGGTTTTGTGGGCGGCATGAGTCCGGCCATGAGGACGATTGAGAGCGTCATCGCTGAAATCGCGCCGACCAACATCCCGGTGTTGCTGGTTGGCGAGAGCGGCGCGGGAAAGGCCATGTATGCGCAGCGAATTCATGATCTCTCTGCGAGATCGGCTGAGCCACTTGTGAAAGTGGCGTGCGCATCGATTAATATCGCAACGTTCTCGGCCGAGCTCGGGCTGAATTCGAGCGACAATCGGGAAACCCCGAAGAACTTGTCGGGAACTGTCTTCTTTGACGAGATCAATGAACTCGACGCAGCGTGCCAGCGGCATCTGCTCTACGCGCTGCCGGATGGCGACGCGGTACCCAGGCGGGGACTTCTCACCGCGCGCGTGGTTTCGGCGGGGAGCCGCAATCTGGAAGAGGAGATGCGGGCAAGCCGCTTTCGCAGCGAATTGTATTACCGCATTAACGGCGTTTGTCTCCGACTCCCTCCGTTGCGAGAACGCAAGGACGACATCCCTCTGCTCGTCGAGTTTTTCCTGACCAAACACGCGGCGCAACTTGGCCGTGCCCGCCCTTCGTTGAGCCCACGCACCCTGCGAACGTTACTCGATCATTCGTGGCCCGGCAACATTCGCGAACTGGAAAACGTGGTGAAAAAAATTATCGCCCTCGGCGACGAACAGCTCAGCATTGCTGGGCTGAGCGCCGCGCCGTCTGAAATACCTTCGACCGAAGTGGCCGCGGAACGCGGCTTTTCCCTGATCGCGGCGGCTCGTGCGGCATCCAGAGAAGCTGAGCGGGAACTGATCCTGAAAGCACTCGAGCGAACCCATTGGAATCGCAAACGAGCCGCGCAACAACTGCAAATCAGTTACAAGGCGCTGCTCTACAAATTGAAACAAATTGGATTCGAGGAATCGGGAGCGAATTCATGAGACAGAGGAACAAAATGTCGAGAGCACTCCATTTTTGGATGGCGCTTCTACTGATAGCGGCCATAACGGCGACGCGAGCGCAGGGAACCCCGAATAAGCAGCAGCCGCAGTCGCAAGCAGCGACCGGTGCCACTTCCGCGATGCCGAAGGCGGCCATAGCTGATCCGAACTACGTCATAGGCCCGCAAGACGTTCTGGACATCAATGTGTGGAAGGAACCCGAGCTGAGCCGTTCCGTTCCGGTCCGCCCGGATGGGAAGATTTCGATGGCGCTGCTAAACGACGTGCAGGCAGCAGGATTGACGCCCATGCAGCTGACGGTGCAGATCACGACGGGTCTGAAAAAGTTTGTATCCGATCCGCAGGTTACGGTGGTTGTCTCGGCGATTAACAGCCAAAGAATCTACATTCTCGGAGAAGTCGCCCGCGCGGGTGCCTTCCCGCTTCTGCCAGGGATGACCATCCTAGAGGCTCTGTCGAGCGCGGGCGGCTTCACGATGTTCGCCAACGCGAAAAAGATCTATCTGCTTCGGAACGTGAATGGCAAGCAGGAAAAATATCCGTTCAATTACAAGGACGTGATTCGCGGCAAGACGCCCGAGCAAAACATTCCGATGAAGGCTGGCGACACGATCGTCGTGCCGTAGGGGAGATGATGCGCACCTTCAGTTACAGTTTCTCGGTAGCTCTCGCACTACTGGCAATGGGTGCGCCCGGAGCCCGGGCGCAGCAACAGACACAGCAACCCCAACCAAAACCCTCGCAGCCGCAGAACCAGGCCGATCAACCGATCCCGGCCTATCGTTCGCCGCTGGCGTCGGGGGCAGGTAGCGCCCCGGTGGAAGATACCAGCACTGGTGCTCAGGAACTCGCACCAGATACACGCCCGCTCGCCGGTGCTCTAGGTCTTTCGCTCGGTGCCCCGAAAACGGCTCGCAGTTACTGGACGCCCTTTTTAGATGTGAGTGGGACCGCTTATTCGAATCCTCCCGTCAATTCCGGCGGTAGCAGCGGGTGGACAACGTGGGCTTCGCTTTCAGGCGGCATCGATCTCCACAAGATTTCCAGCAACTCCGACCTGATGTTGAGCGCACTAAGTGGCGGATCGTTTTCAACCGACGGCAGCGGCGGCAATGTGAACGTGCAGCAACTGGGGCTGGCCGAGAGACTCACCTTCCGCCGATCGTCCATCTCTGTTATCGACCAAGTCGGCTACCTTCCCCAAGCGGGTTTCGGCTACAACGGGTTGGGCACTGTCGCGGGAACCACAAGCGGCAACCTGGGGCTGCAGACTAACTTCACGCCGAACCAATCCATCTTGACCGCCAGTGGCCAGCGAATCAGCAACACTGCTATCGCAGAGTTTGACAGGTTTCTAACGCCGCGGTCGTCGGTCGTGCTCCTTGGCTCCTACGGTCTGCTTCATTATTTTGACAATAACCTTGCGGATACGCATGAAACGAGTGCGCAGGCCGGCTACAACCACGTACTGAACAGGAAAGACACCGTTGCTCTGTTCTACCGGTTCGATGCGTTCCGCTACAGTCACATCCCCCAGTCGATCAACGACCATTCCGTTCAGGTGTCCTACGCGCGGCGCATCACAGGCCGGCTGGCCTTTCAGGTTTCAGCCGGACCCGATTTCGCCTTCTCGCAGACGCCGATCAAAGGCGGCACCGCAACCAGGGGGACCGTTGGCAGCGTTGCGAGCACGGGCAAGACCACACAGTTCCTTTGGGATCTGAATACGACATTCGATTACCGGTTGCGGTCGGCCGCGCTCGGTCTGACATACTCGCACGGCGTGACGGGTGGCTCCGGGGTGCTGGCCGGTTCCGTTGCCGACAATGTTTCAGGCTCGGCGACCCGGCGCCTTACGCGGCTTCTGGACGGGACCGGGACGATTGGATATTCCAGGAACACAGGAGTAGCCATCACGGCTAAATCCACATTGACGCCGGTCAGCCAGACCTATGACTACTGGTTCGGCGGCGCCTCGCTCACCCGCACTTTTGGGCGATCGGTGAATTTGTCGCTCGGCTATCAAGCGCAATACCAGATTTCCAATTTCTCGTTTTGTGTCACTCCCGTGTGCGGTACGAGCTATTTAACCCATCAGATTTACTTGGACTTAGGTTGGCGTCCGCGTTCGTTTACTTCCAAGTAAGGACGAATCATCTTGAACGAGTCGCGAACATAAGAAAGAGGTCGAAATGTTTCAGCGTGAATTGACTCCTGAAGACTACATCGCAATGCTTCGAAGGCGCTGGCTGCTGATTGTTATCCTGGCCGTCGTTGGGACGCCGATCGCCTATGGTGTTTCCCTCTGGCTGCCGAGTGTTTACAAGTCGACGAGCCTGGTCATGGTGGAACAACCCACTGTGCCTGAGAACTTCGTGAGACCCGTGGCTAACGTGAATACCAACCAGCGCCTCGTCTCCATGCAGCAGCAAATTCTGAACCAGACGCGTCTAGAGGCGCTGATCCATCAGTTCGGAATGTATCCGCAGGACATTGAAAATCATGTACCGATCGAGGCTCTGGCCGCGCGACTGCGCGCCGCCATCCAAGTAGCCCCCATCCGTCCCCCGGATGATTCAGAATCCGGAAACCCGCCCGGCTTCTACGTCAATGTCACGATGGACAATCCGCGAACCGCTCAAGACGTCTGTACGACGATCACCTCGATGTTCATCCAGGAGAGTTCTCGACGTCGCCAGGAGCAGACAGAACAGACCACGCAGTTTCTCGATCAGCAAATTGCAGAAGCAAAGGCGAAACTCGATGGGCAGGATGCTAAATTGGCCGCGTTTCAGAGCCGCCATCTTGGCTCTCTCCCCGAAGAGGAGCCGGCGAACCTGAATGTTTTGACGGGTTTAAGTTCCGAGCTCGATGCGACCACGCAGGCTATCACCCACGCCCAGCAGGATAAGAGCCTCGCCGAATCTATGCTGATGCAGCAAATTGCGGCCCGGCGAGCATCCCGGACGGGCCAGAATCCTGAGACATACGGGCAGGAGCTTGCCGCGCTTCAAACTCGGCTGGCAGGTCTGCAATCCAGGTACACCGATGACTATCCCGACGTGATCAAGACGAAAATCGAAATCGAAGCCATCAAGAAGAAGATGGCCGAGTCTGAACAGCAGAATAGGGAGGCCCCGAATCAGGCAGAGAAACAATCGATGGAGCCGGTAGAGCTAATTCAATTGCGATCGCAGATCCGTTCAGACGAGCAAACCATTGCGCAGAGAACCAAGGAACAGGAGCGAATTCAAGCGCAGATCAAGAATTTTCAGTCCTATGTCCAGTCAACTCCCGCGGTCGGACAAGAGTACAAGCAGCTTACCCGCGACCACCAGACGGCGCTCGACCTGTACACCAGTCTGCTGCGGAAGCGGTCTGACGCCGTGATGGCGGCCGCCTTGGAAACTCGTCAGGAGGGTGAGCAGTTCCGATTGATAAACCCAGCTAGTCTGCCGAGCACGCCCTCGTTTCCCAATCGTCCACTTTTTGCTATGGGCGGTTTCGGCGGGGGATTGGCTCTGGGGCTCGGCCTCGGCTTCTTGCTCGAGATGCGGGATACGTCGCTGCGAACCGAAAGGGATGTCGAACTGTCGCTTCAACTGCCGGTCCTGGCCATGGTTCCGACCATTAAACCCTCGTCCCGCTCGAAGTCGACGCAACCGGTTGATCAGACACCGGCTCACTCCGGCGTAGGCGTCGGGACCGGAGCCTGAGGATACCATGTACCAGAAACTCTTTGGGCTGCGGGAAAGCCCATTCAACGTCAACCCCGACCCGCGCTATCTGTTCCAGACAAGGCAGATTCAGGAATCGCTGGCAGGTCTGTCCTACGGAATCCAGAATCGCAAGGGCTTCATCCTGTTGACAGGCGAGGTCGGCACGGGCAAGACGACGCTTTTGAATCGTTTGCTCGACTGGCTGCACGGTCAGCGTGTCGCGACCGCCTTCATTTTCAACTCTCAGCTCGACGTGAGCCAGCTCTTTGATTTCATCATGGCGGACTTTGAGATTCCCTGCGAGACACGCGAAAAGAGTCTGGTGCTGTTGCGGCTCAATTCCTGGTTGCTTGAGCGCTACCGAGCGGGTGAAACGGCTGTGCTGATCGTCGACGAGGCGCAGAATCTCTCGCTGCAAGTGCTTGAGGAGATCCGGCTGCTCACGAACCTGGAGACCTCGACAGACAAGCTGCTGCAGATCGTGCTAACCGGCCAGCCTGAACTCGAAGAAAAGCTGAAGCTGCCGCAACTGCGCCAGCTTCGACAGCGCATCACGCTGCGCTGTCGCACCGCCCCGCTAACGCTGGAAGAAACGTTTGGCTACATTGCCGAGCGGTTGCGCATCGCCGGCGCCAACGGTGAGCCGATCTTCTCGAAGGAAGCGATCGAGAGTGTTCACCTGTACTCGCGGGGCATCCCCCGTGTGGTGAACCTGCTTTGCGAGCATGCACTCATCAACGCCTATGTGGACCACTTGCGCCCGGTCCCCTCGACCTTGGTACAGGAAGTGGCGCACGAGTTTCAACTCGATGAAATCGGGCCGACGACGCCACCGGCAGTTTCCCCACCTGGCGAGGAATCTGTCGACACCCAGAAGTTGCTCCAAAACCTAGACGAACTGCTCGGGCGCTTGCGCCATGTTGATTTTGTGCCGTCCCCATCGCGGGAAAGGAAACCATGAGTCGAATCCACGAAGCTCTGAAGAAGGCTGCACAGGAGCGAGCAGTTGCGCAACCGCCCGACACCGCCGCATCACCGATCGATTCAGGGAGCCTCACAGCCCCTGCTGCAGCGGACGTTTTCACCCAGACAGCTGTCCTGCCTCCACCAAGGAGTGATTACCTGCGCTTTAATGAACTCCGGACGAATTGCTCGCAGCCCCGGTGGCATCCCAACCCGGATGCCAACGTGTTCCTGAGTGCAATCCCGAACGCGCATGGCGCCGAGCAGTTCCGCACGTTGCGCTCGCGCCTCTACCAGCTTCGCGGCAGCCAGTCTCTCCGAACCATTCTGGTCACAAGCTCGGTAGCTGCTGAGGGCAAGACTTTCGTGGCCAACAACCTGGCCCAGGCCATCGTCCGCCAGCCAGACCGTCGCGTATTGATCATTGACGCTGACCTGCGCCGCCCACGCCTCCACACGGTACTGGGCGCACCAGCTGCCCCCGGCTTGACCGACTATCTGAGTGGAGCGGCCGATGAAATGACCGTCATCCAGCACGGCCAGGAAGGAAATCTTTGCTTCATTCCAGGCGGGAGCGAAGTCACGAACCCGAGCGAATTGCTCGCAAATGACAGGCTTAAGACTTTGCTTGACCGTCTCACACCCGTCTTCGATTGGATCATCGTGGACTCGCCGCCTTGCTTGCCGGTTGCGGATGCAAGTGTTCTTGCTGGTCTTTGCGACGGAGTGCTTCTGGTCGTGCGGGCCGAGTCAACGCCCACCGCCACCGCTCAGAGAGCATGCCAAGAGCTGCGCGAAAGGAATGTTGTCGGCGTGGTACTAAACGCCGTCGAAGATCCTCCTGCCTACTATGGCTCCTCCTACTACTACGGCTCAGACACAAAAAGTGAAGAGTGATCATAGGTGATTCGACTCTTTAATTTGTATTTCCCGACTCGGACCCTGGTCCTGCTCGGAGGCGAGATCGCTACGATCTGTGCTTCGTTTGCGCTCGCGATACTCATCCGTTTCCGGGGAGACAGCGGGCTCGTGTTCAACGATCGGCACGCGCTCTGGAAGATCCTGGCAGTTGTCACTCTCGCATTGCTCTGCTCCCACTATATGGAACTGTACGATTTGCGGACGCTGACGATACCAGGCGAAATGTACCCCCGCATTCTCACACTGGTCGGAGTGCTCTCTTTATTGCTCGCCGTACTCACCTACTTTTTCCCGGAGTTCGCCGTCGGTCGCAATGTCTTCTTGACCGGATTATGTATCCTTTCGCTTACGTGGATTCTGTGGCGCTGGGCCTACGAGCGGCTCATTTTCCTGCCGGAACTTCGGGAACGAGTCTACCTGCTAGGCAACGGCGAAAGGGCCAGGCGTATCCTGGAATCGATCCGAACCCGTGCCGAGCTGGGAATGGATGTGGTTGGCTGGGCGGGGGAGGCGGGCATCGAAGCCGTAACCAGCGAGTCGCTGGGAAGGATATGTCAAGACCTCGGAAATAATCGGTCGGTCGATCGAATCATCGTTGCCCTAAAAGATCGAAGGGCCGCCATGCCCGTCAACGAGCTGCTGAAGCTGCGCTTGCAGGGGATTCGCATCGACGAGGGAACATCTCTGCTTGAAAAAGTATCCGGCCAGATCGAACTCGATGAACTCCATCCGAGTTGGCTGATCTTCGGCGACGGCTTCCGCTTGTCGCAATCTCACCAGCTCCTGCAGCAGATCTACTCGACGCTTATGGCACTGATCCTGTCGATCCTTACTTTTCCATTGCTTCCCATTATTGTGATTCTCATCAAGCTCGGTTCTCCCGGTCCGGTCCTCTACCGCCAGAAGCGCGTCGGACTGCGAGGCCGGTCTTTCAATTGTTACAAATTCCGCTCGATGCGACCCGATGCCGAAGCCGACAGTGGTCCCACCTGGGCATGCGACGATGATCCGCGCATCACAAAGATAGGCAGGTTCTTGCGCTACACCAGGCTCGATGAGATCCCGCAGCTATGGAACGTGATCCGCGGCGACATGGAGTTCGTCGGCCCGCGCCCGGAGCGGCCCGAATTCGTCGAATGGCTCACTCGAGAAATACCGTATTACGGGCTCCGCCACACGGTCCCCCCTGGAGTGACCGGCTGGGCCCAAGTCTGCTATAAGTACGGAAATACGCTCGAGGATGCAAAAGAGAAACTCAGGTACGACCTCTACTATATCAAGAATCGTTCCTTCGGCCTGGACACGATGATCCTGTTCCAGACCATCAAGACGGTGCTGCTCGGCCGGGGAGCGCAGTAATACTCCTGTTTGGCTGTAGCTCGGCGCAAAAATTGGCACACCGGACCCTGCCCACCAATTCCATCGTGACGGCCGTCTACCAGACGAACCTGCGCAGTGGCAGCAACGAGGCGCCCAAGATCAGTCCTGCTAGCCCCCAGTCACAATAGTTCCAGTAACCGGTAACGCCCATCAGTTCAATCCATTCAGCCGGTCCGATGCATTTGTCCGATCTGCCGCGAGGAACTGGTAGTTCGACTGGCACCAGGCCCTTGCTCGAGCAAGGGCGACAGCTCGGTAGCACCCTTTCTGCGGCACTGTGACGGGGGTCTGAAAAGTATGCGAGGAGAGAGGAAGAGCGGATGGAGGCAACTGTATCAAAAGTCCCCTCGCCGAGGGTCGTAATGGATAGGATCAAACCGTGAGGACAGAAACAGGGCCGTTGCGAGTCGCCATTTCGTCTGACAACTCAAGCCTCGACGCTAGATCTTTCAAGGGGATAAAGTTACCGGGCGCAAGCAACGCTCTTAACCGTTTCTCCATCGCCCGCAAGCCCACGTAGTGACGAAGCCTCGACTTCCACCTCCCGGCGATCCGCGGCTGGTCAGGATCTAGTTCCCAGGGATGGAAATAAACAATAACAGGTTGGCGTTCCTTCTCGTGGATCTGCCGAACCGCCCATTGGGTGTACGACAACGGCAGAAGTCGAAGATAACCGCCCCCGCAAGCTGGCCAAGTCATTCCGCCCATCCGCACCGTGGTCATGGGGATTTCAACCAGTGTTCGCTTCGATTGGAATTGCACACGGTAAGGGAAACGTGGAGATCCAGGGAATCCATAGAGATCATGGCGGATCGGGAAGATGCTCGAATCGTAGAGGAATCCCTCTTCAGAGAGAATTTCCAAGGCCCATAGATTCTGTTTACCGATGGAAAATGTCGGCGCGCGATAGCCAAGCAATCGCACCCCCGCAGCGTCTTCGATCACTGCTCGAGCGTGTCGCAGATCTTCGCGAAAATCTTCCGGGGTCAGCGAGCTCACGCGGCGATGGCTGTAACTGTGACAGGCCACTTCGTGTCCTGCTTCCATAATCTCGCGAACCAGTGCCGGCTCCCGCTCGGCGACCCAGCCCAATACAAAGAAAGTCGCACGGCATCCGTATTCCTCAAAAATCCGCAGGACGAGCCTCGTGGTCGTTCCCACGCGGGTCGGGAAATCAGACCAAGATCGCCTGGAAACCCGGTCAGCAAAGGCCTCCACGTGAAAGTAATCCTCGACATCCACACTGAGCCCATCACAGAGAACCCGCTCGGGCGTGTTCGGCACGTTCCCTCCGCACATCGCGTTGGCTCTTACCAGATAGTCTTTCGTCCCTAGGACAGAAGGTCTTGATGCCGGCAATTCAGAGGCCAACGGCCTCATCTTAGGAATGTCTTTCGCCGATTTCCGCTTCGATTCCATAGCAGGCATAAGTGCTTATTCGCTGTTAACGTGAACGTGGCAGAGCGCCGTCGACCTCTCGAGGATCTCTGCGGGGACATGTTATGATGATGCTCGTTCACGCCCGGTAGCCACCGAAGTGAAAGCAGCTACCGCGGGCTTGAAGATGCATGTGTCGATTCGTAACCTTTTCGGGCTTTGCGTCATAGCGAATTGGGCTTGCCGTGCGAATTGCGATAGGCGGCCTAGGAGTTAGAAGGCTTTGCAGGTTCGCTCGGCTTCCGACATTTTCTCTCCAGAGTGCAAAAATTTTACCACAAACGGAATGCCGTGGGACAACAGTCTGTAGCCTGGACGTTCGACCAAGAGCGATGAACTACATGCATCCACAACACAACAAATATCTTATATCGCCCCCTACGACAGATACCGCGCTCCGTGGATGGCATCGTCCGTGCAGTCGTTCGGTGTGGAACTCGCGACGGGTCGGTGCTAGGCAGGTGCAATCCGCCCTTAGTCTCCTGGATGTTCGACCGTTGCTGGTATCGGTGTGTCGATTCAGGTACTGTGGCGGCGCGGCTGTCCTGATCGAGACCGGACATGCCAGTGCTGCTCATAGCAGAAGGTGCCACGCGCACAGTGGTGCTCGCACTGGATCTGCATCAAGTCTCCCGCCGGCGAAACAAAACAGCTCTGAATGCCAATCGAGGCTCATTTGACAGGCAATACTCCGCGACCTACCGATGTTGTTCGAAGGATGAACGGCGGGCTTGCGAAAGAAGGTAAGCCACCAGCGCAGGGCCACGGCATCGCGGCGAAAGGACTGAGAGCCGCACGGAACCTGGCCCGGGCCGTTCCAGCCGAACCGCATTGGGATCTGGCATTCTTCGGAATCCTATCTTACATGTTTGTCGAGTACACACGATTGAACGAAGTGTACCCCCTATTTCGGCAGGTTCCGCTGGCCAAGCTCCTGATCGCACTGGCGGTGGTGGGATTGCTTGTCTCGCCTCGACCTCAAGGCAGCGGGCACTCCGGCCCTCGAGGAACTGACTTCGCGCTGTTTTTTTTCCTTCTCGCTTGTCTTGCTTCCATTCTTTTTGCTCGTGACAGCGCACTGGGTTTGGACGGTTTTTTTCTGATGCTCCGGTGGGCCTTCGTTTACTTCCTGATTTCTCGAATTCTAACGAACACTTGGCGACTCCGCGTTTTCATCTTCTTACTGCTCTTGCTAAATTTCAAGTTGGCTCAGTTTGTCATCCGCACGTATTTTTCGGAACTGTCGTTCGGCCGAAGTGAAGCGTATCTGAGCGTTCATGGAGTGGGAGCCGGTGTCACGGACTTTTTTGGGAATTCAGGCGAATTCGGGGTGGCGATGTGCGTAGTGTGGCCTCTGGCCGGGTCCCTGCTGTTCGGAGAGCCCAAAAAGTCTTCCAGGGTCTTCCTATGGGCATGCTTTGGAGTCTACTTGGTTTCCATTTTCCTTTGTGGCTCGAGGGGTGCCATTGTAGGAGCAGCCGCGGCAGCATTGGTGACTTGGGCGAAGAATCCCAAAAGGATCGCAGGGGTGCTGACGGTTCTGTTACTCGCTCTAGGCAGCTTCTACATCTTGCCGACGGGGTATCGGCAGCGCATGCTCTCGGCTTTCCACTGGCAGCGAGATGCAACCGCGCAAATGCGAATGGATTTATGGAGTGCAGGCTTCAACATGTGGGAAAAAAATCCTATTCTCGGCGTTGGGCTGAATAACTTTGGCGTCAACTATTGGGCGGACTACAGCGGACGAGGGCTAACCACGGCGGTTACGGCACCGCACAGTATCTACATGGAAGCCCTATCGGAAACCGGCGTGGCGGGAAGCGTGCCGCTGCTGTTTCTCTGGTTCCTTTTCTTGCGCGAAAATGCGCGAACGCGTCGACACTTGAAAACCCTAGGCCTGGCAGACCGCCGAAGTTTTGAATACCGCCTCTCCATTGGATTGGACTTGGCATTTGTAGGGTATATGGTCAGCGGAGCTTTTGTGACCGTCCTCCTGTTTCCGCATCTCTGGTATCTGCTTGGGTTAAGCGCTGCCCTGCATTCGGCTTGCCTCCGCAAGCAGCCTGAGATAGCCCCCGTCGAATCGGCGAACCAAGAGCGGAACTTGGCGCCGGCGCCCTACTAAGAGAAGGAATGGATGCTGCGTTTTGTGCCACCTGCGGGAGTTCCATTGAAGATGACGCAAGTCCTCCGCGCGTTGCGGACCGCGCTTTCCTTAAATGGCAACGACGCAGCGGAATGCCTTACCTCGGTTGCCGCACTTCTGCGGGTGAGATACGTCTTGGGAGTCTCGTCCGGACGGGCCGCCCTTTGGCTAGTCCTTAGAAGCCTTCACCGGCTCCAGCCCGAGCGAGATGTGGTGGCGCTTCCTGCCTACACGTGTTTCTCGGTTCCGGCTTCGGTTGTCAGAGCCGGGCTCAAGATCCATCCCCTCGACATTGACCCGCATACCCTGGACTTTGATCTCTCCCAGCTCGACGAACTGCCCGAGAAGAGGCTTCTCTGCATCGTCACCTCCAATCTATTCGGTTTCGTGAATGATCTCCCGCGCATCCGGCAAGCGGCCCAGGCGAAGGGAGCTTTTGTGCTCGACGACGCGGCCCAGGCCCTAGGCTCGATGCGCAATGGACAGTTCGCTGGCACGCTCGGTGACGTCGGAGTCTTCAGTCTCGATCGCGGCAAGGCCCTGGCCGCCATGGAGGGGGGGCTGATCGTCACCGATTCCGATGAAATCGCGCGAATCGTGCAGGCGGAAGCGAAGAACCTCAAAACGCCCTCGTCGGCCGACGGGGCTCGGTTGCTGTTCGAAATGTTGCTCTACACCATTCTGCTAAGACCCAGCCTTTATTGGATTCCGAACTCCCTGCCGTTTCTAAAATTAGGAACGACGGAATTCAATCCGGCATTCTCGACCGAGCGACTTCATCCCCTGTGCCAAGCACTCCTGTCGCAGCTCCTCGGCGGGCTGGCGGAGATGAACCAGGTTCGCCGGTCCAACGCAAAAGTCATCACCGAAGCACTTGCCGGGAATCCTGATTTCGAGTTTCCGAAGCCGGCCCCGGATTCCGAGCCAACGTTCGTGCGTTTGCCCATTGTCGCCAGGGACAAAGCAACCCGGGAGCGGGCCGTCAGCCGTCTCCGTAGCGCGGGTATCGGCGCAAGTTCGTTTTATCCGAGCGCAATCTGTGACATCGCCCGTATCGCACCGCACATGTCGGTTGTTGACTTCCACCGGAAGCACGCAGAGCTCTTATCTGAAAGATTGCTGACTTTGCCGGTTAATCCCATGGTTCGGCCGCAGGATCTTGAGCGAATGGCAAGTATTCTGACTACTTAGTCGTAGGCGGATCTGAAAGATGACTACTGTTGCGAAGCTAGGACCGGTTGCATCCGAGGAGACGGGTCCTTCATTGTTTGACGCGCCGGTAGCGATGTCGTCGCAGCGTATCCCCCGCATTTCGGTCGTAATACCCACTTACAATTCGGCTTCCTCGCTGCGGGAGGCCATCGAGAGCGTGTTGCGTCAAACCTATGCAGATTTCGAGATCGTGGTGATCGATGACGGCTCAACCGATGACACCGGCTGCGTGGTGCGTTCCTTCGGCGATCGCGTCTGTTATTGGAGGCAAGACAACCGGGGAGTCTCGGCAGCACGCAATCACGGAATCAAGAAGTCACGAGGCCAGTATGTCGCCTTTCTCGATTCCGATGATCTCTGGTTGCCGGGTAAATTGGCGGAGCAGATCCCTTTGTTGGATCGGGACCCCGAAATCGGTCTCGTGTATTCGGACTGGACGGTCGTGTCTGAGCAAATCGTGCTTGAGCCCTCCTATCTGAGCAAACTGCCGGCGGCCAGCGGCCACGTCTTCGACGAGCTGGTTCAGTCGGGGTTCATTTTGACATCGGGCACGGTGGTGCGGCGCCGTTGCCTGGAGGATGTCGGCGACTTCGATGAAACTCTCTCGATAGCCCAAGATTATGACCTTTGGCTCCGGATCTGCTATCGCTGGAAAATCGCGCTGGTGAACAAACCACTTGTGATCAAAAGAAGTTGGGATGGAAGTCTTTCTTCGAATTCGCTGAAGACGGCCGCCGAAAGAATCGCGCTGTTTGAGAAAACACTCAAAAACTTCCCGGACATGTCTCCGTCCAGGCGCCGCCTAGTGAGACGTCAACTGGCAATCAACTACTGGGATGTAGGTTACGACCGTTTTGACCGCATGTTACTTAAGGAAGCAAGGAAGTACCTTGTGTCGAGCCTGGCTTATGACTGGAGAAACGGGCGAGCTCTTGGCTACCTCGCCGCTAGCTACCTCCCTGGCTCCCTGACGAGGGCCATCCGAGCCGTCAAGCGAGCGATCTGATGAGTGCAGACTGCAAGCCTCTTGTAACCGACCCTTCGGAAACTCCGACCATGACTGCGAGTGTGCCTTCCCAGACGAAAAGAGCGCTTGTGGTCTCCTATGATTTCCCTCCCAACCGCACAAGTGCCGTTTACCGCATGACCGGCCTCACAAGATATCTCCCGAAATTTGGCTGGCAACCCACCGTTCTAACGATTCGCGCTGGTGAGGGTTCCCAAGAACCGAAACTGCTCGAAAAGCTTCCTCCTGACGTCCATGTGGTGCGGACTAGGCACATACGCGTCAATGGCTGGGAAAACAGGGCCGCCAGTGCCGTTCAAACTGTCGGCGGTCTGCAGTCCACCCCGGACGTTCTCCAGCCGCGATTCGACCGCTACCTGCGCTCTGTGGCAGACTTGGTCCGGTCAACCCTATACTTTCCCGATGAGACCGTCGGTTGGGTGCCGTTTGCCTTGGCAAAGGCGATCCAGCTCTACCGCAAGCAGCCCTTTGATCTGGTCTATACGACTACCCCGCCGCGCTCGGCCCCCGTCATCGGATTTCTGCTGAAGGTCCTCTACGGTGTTCCCTGGGTCTGCGAGTTTATGGATCCCTGGTATCCACCGAAGGGTCGACTCCGCAGTAAATCGGAAGATCGGTTACAAACATCCCTGTTTCGCAAGGCAGACCGCGTTGTAGTGATGGTCAAGCAGCATGCGGAGGAATTGAGGCGTTCTTTCCATGTTCCGACTGAAAAACTAGCCGTTGTTCGAAATGGCTTTTTTGAGGAGGACTTCGTTTCTGTCGAGACCACACAGCAAAACCCTCTAGACCCGCGCCATTTTCATTTCTCGCACTTTGGATCCATCTATCCGGACAATCATGGAAATTTCTTCTCCGCGCTGACGGAGCTGGTCCGGGAATCGCCCGAGCTGAAAGAGTGGATTCGCGTCAATATCGTCGGTTTTCCCTGCGAGAGCGTACTGCGCTATGCACGGGAAGGTGAGCTGAAAGATATCATCCAGATTCACGGGTTTTTCCCGAACCGGGCCGACGCCCTGCAGATGATGCGGGCGAGCCACTGCCTGTTACTGTTCTGGGGTCGTCCTGACTTCTCCCGTCTGGCTGTAGCCGGGAAGACCTATGATTACCTGCGCGTCGGCCGCCCCATTTTGGCGCTCACCTACGAAGGCGGCGTGAAGGAACTGGTTGAAGAGGCCCAGGCGGGATGGGTTGCGCCACCAGAGAACACGGAAGCGATCAAACAGGCCTTGAGGGCCGTCCTTTGCAGCCATCGAGAGAATGTATCTGGTCCGTTCAAGCCGGAATTTGTCGCCCAGTTCCGCTGGGACCGCCAAGCCGAAAACCTGGCACGGGTCTTCGATGAGGCTGTGAGCGATGATCGCTAGGATACGTCGACGTTTGCATTTTGCTGTGGCCGACCTGCTGTACTATTCCGGCGCACTTGCATTGTGGAGATTGTTTCGCCAAACGATGTGGCGTAGGCAGGAAGTCTGTGTCCTTGGCTTGCACCGAGTCTTGACCAGAAGCGAACAGTGCCGGTCGAACTCGCTCGATAGCATGGTGCTGAATGACCTAACGTATGTCAAGCTGTTGGAATATCTCGAGCGGGAGTTTCAGGTTGCTTCACTCGAGGCCCTGTTCAGAGGCCCGATAGAACAGGCCGCTAGTTCAAAGCCTGCGTGCATACTGACTTTTGACGATGGCTGGGCGGACAACTACACAACGGCATATCCGGTGCTCAAGAAATTTGGAATGCCCGCCGTGTTGTTTTTGGCCACTGGCTCGATAGGGGGCCGAGGAGGGTTCTGGGTGGAGCAGCTAAGCAGGGCATGGACGCGACCATCCGTGCGTGCGCAGATGAACTCTGTTTTGAGCCAGGCCCCTGGCATTCCTGCACGTCAGCCTGTCGAACTGGAAGACATCGTCGAATGGCTCAAACACATGTCGACAGAAAAACGGAACTCCATTCTAGAACAAATTCTGCCGAAGGGAGAAGACGTAGGCTGCCACGAAGAGGTCGATTCCATGCTGACATGGATTCAAGTGGTCGAAATGAGTGAGCACGGTGTTGAGATGGGCGGCCACACGGTCAGCCACCCGCTGCTCTGCTATGAGAACGATGCGACTGTGGAGGGCGAATTACGACTCAGCAAGCAATGGCTGGAGGAGAAATTAGGTAAGCCCGTTCGCGCTTTTGCGTATCCAAACGGCAACTGGGATGCACGTGTGCGCCGCTGGGTGCAGCAACTGGGTTACGACTGTGCCTTCACGACTCGCCCAGGATGGTATCATCCAGGACAGGATCCCTACACCATCAGACGAATCCTGCTCCACGACGGCAATGTGACAGGCCGCGATGGTCAATTCTCACCTGCGATGCTCAGCCTGACGCTGGCTGGACGGGCGTAAGGAGAAGAACACCCAAAGTGTCAGTTTTCGTTACCGACGGAGAGCAACGAGCTACTCTGGCCCTGGTGCGAGCGCTCGGTCGTGCGGGGATACCCGCTACGGTCGGCAGTAGCCATGCAACGAGTCTTGCCGGTTGTTCCCGGTATAGCACCAGGAGTGTGCGCTATCCTTCGCCAGTCGAGCGAAGCGCCGACTTCCAGGCATCCCTGTTCCGGGAGATGCAGGACAGCCGATACCGCGTCCTGTTCCCCATGACAGACATCACCATGCTGCTCGTCGCACAGCTCAGGGAGGCTCTTGGTCCACTGGTACGGGTGCCAGTTCCCACCGAGGAACAAATAACCCAAGCTCAGGATAAACGACACGTCCTTTTGCTAGCCCAGCAGCTCGGGATGGCCTGCCCTTCCACTTTCATGCTGCACGAAGGGGAGAGCTTGGGGGATGTGGCGCGACGTGTCGAATACCCGGTGGTGATCAAGCCGCGTTTCTCTTGGTGGCTACGAGGCGGCAAGTGGGCTTGCGGCAACGTTCAATTCGCCCACGACGCCGATGAGTTAACAGTTAAATATCGCGAATCCCATCTGCTGATCCCGGATCCCCTGGTGCAGGAGAAAATTGAGGGGGAAGGGCGAGGCGTATTTCTTCTCGTGTGGAACGGGGAACTCAAGGCAGCTTTCTGCCATCGGCGCTTGCGCGAGAAGCCTCCCTGGGGCGGAGTGAGCGTTTATCGGGACAGCATTCCGTTCGACCAAGAGCTCGTGCAGAAGTCGTTTGCACTCCTGCGCACGATCGGATGGCAAGGGCCGGCGATGGTGGAGTTCAAAATGGACCGGCGGGATGGGCAAGCAAAATTGATGGAGGTCAATGGACGGTTTTGGGGTTCCCTTCAGCTGGCCGTGGACGCAGGACTCAACTTCCCTCTGCTCCTCTACCGCCTGGCGGACGGAGAGGAGGTGCCTTCCCAATTTGACTACAAGGTCGGCGTGAAGAGTCGCTGGCTGCTGGGTGATTTGGATCACCTCTTGATCCGATTAACTCGTTCCGGAGAGCGGAACGGCTTCTCCCCCTCCGATACTTCCAAGCTGCGGGCGTGCCTCAACTTCATGAAGCTATATGAACGAGACTTATATTACGAGGTTTTTCGCGTCGGGGATCCAGCTCCTGGTTGGTATGAATGGAGATCCTACGTTCGAGACCTGTTGCGACGGTTCGGTTCACACGCGGAGGCGACCCGTGCACATTAAGGGCGCGGTGCACATTCATTCGAAATTGTCTCGCGACGGCACCATGACGATTGCGGAGCTCGCGCTTTGGTATCGGCGGAACGGGTACCAATTCGTCGCTATGGGCGAGCACGCAGAGGACTTGGACGAACCAAAGGTGGAAGCACTCCGCCAACAGAGCACTGAAAATTCGGGCGAAGAATTCTGTGTGGTCCCCGGAATAGAATTTGCCGTCACGAGGGATTTACACATTGTTGGAATCGGAGTTGTCAGTCTCATTCGAGAAAAGGATCCGGTCACCGTGGTCAAGAGAATTCATGAACAGGGCGGATTCGCTATTTTGGCGCACCCGAAACGGATTGGGTGGGAGTGTCCCGCCGATGTCCTGCTCGCGGTGGACGCGGCAGAGATTTGGAATGTTGGGTACGATGGAAAGTATCTACCGTCCCCGAAAGCGATGACTGGATTCCGCCGGATGCGGCAGATCAACCCGAAGCTGCTCGCCATCGCTTCGCACGATTTCCATCGAACAGCTGCTTTCTACGATGTGGCCGTTGCAATGGATCTCGCGTCACTATCTCCAGAGGCAATCCTGCGCCACCTGAAGCAAGGTTTGTACCGTATCCGAAGCCCGTTTTTCCGGTGTGACCCGGAGGCTCGAATGTCGGGGGCGAAGGCGGCCTTTGTCGGTCATCTCAGCCAGCAGTTGATCACCATGCGAAAGGTGCGAACCGCGCTCTTGCGTTGGTCCTCATAGTGAAATACACGATATTACATACCATTGAAACCGGCGGGCCTGGGGGTGCAGAAAGCGTGCTTCTGGCCTTAGCTACCAGGACCGATTGCACTCGCTTTCGGTCCTTGGTGCTTCTTCCTCACGAAGGATGGTTACAAGGAAAGTTGCAGGAAAAGGGAATTCCTGTCTTCTTGGCAAAATCGAACGTATGGTATGACCTGCGTCTCCCGAAGGCCATGGCACGGCTGATCCGGAGGGAAAAAGTAGATCTGATCCATTCGCACCTGGGCGATCAAAACTTCTATAGCTGTGTGGTCGGGCGGTTGACCGGAACTAAGACCGTTGTGACTTATCACGGCTCGCCCCAATGCCCTGAAACCGAAAGATTGCGGTCCGCAATTAAGCTTTGGGTTGTACGCCACAGCGCTGACGCCATTGTCGTTGTTTCCGACTATTTGAAGCGAGCCCTAAGCGACCTCGGATTCCCCGTTCGCCGAATCGTCCGGATCCATAACGGTGTAGATATGGACCGGTTCACCGCCGCGCCTGCCGGCCGATTGCGCGCCGAATTGAACTATCAGAACGGGACGAAGCTGATCGGCATGGTCGCCAATCTGCGGGAAAGCAAGGGCTATGAGTACTTCATTCAAGCAGCCCGCAAAGTGACCGATTCCATACCGGATACACGATTTGTCGCGATCGGCGAGTTCGACAAGGGAATCGAAGCGCGACTGCGTAAACTGGTACGACAGGTATCTTTAGAGGATCGTTTCATCTTTCTCGGGTTTCGCGAAGACGTGCCGGACATCCTCCGTGATCTCGACGTTTTTGTCCTTTCGTCCATTAGCGAGGGGTTCTCACTGGCGACGGTAGAGGCCATGGCTGCCAGCAAACCAGTCGTCGTAACCCGTTCCGGTGGACCGCAGGAGATCGTCGAAGATGGGCGCACGGGTCTTTTAGTTCCGCGGGCCGATTCTGATACCCTAGCAGAGAAAATCTGCCAGCTCCTCCGGAATCCCCTCGAGGCCGGTACCCTGGGCCGCAACGCCAAGGACAAAGTAGAAAGAAACTTTTCGCTCGGGAAAATGGTGTCCGACTATGAAGCCCTCTACGACCGGTTGTTGGATTCTACTCCACAGTCATGACCTACTTATTTTGGTGCTCACTGATCTTCCTGGTGTACCCGTTCGTCGGCTATCCGGTGGTGCTTTGGATCATTTCTACCGTCTTCAGGCGGCGACACCATCGGGAAGCGATTGAGCCTTCGGTTTCGGTCATCATCGCCGGGTACAACATGGCCGCCGTGATCCACGAGAAAATCATAAATACCCTCGCGCTCACTTATCCCCGAGATAAATGTGAGATCCTCATCGCCTCGGACGCCTCGGAGGACACGACCGCGGAGGCCGTTCGTTCCTTTGCTAGCCAGGGCGTGCAGCTCATAGAGCTGCAGCAAAGATACGGGAAGCATTATGCGCAAATGGTTGCCGTCGGCGTGGCCAAGGGTGAGATCCTGGTCTTCACCGATGCGACGATTCACCTGGAAGCGGACGCCTTGCTAACGATGGTTTCCAATTTTGCGGACCCCTCGGTCGGATGTGTGAGCAGTGTCGATACCATCGTCGCGAGCAAGAGGGCCGGTGCTGGTGAGCGATTGTACGTTCAGTTCGAAATGTGGTTACGGAGCCTCGAGGCACAGGTTGGTTCCTTGGTGAGTTTGAGTGGCTCCTTCTTTGCGGCACGGCGCGAGGTGTGCGACAAATGGCACCCAGACCAATCGAGCGACTTTTTCCTTGCCCTGCATGCCAAGGAGCGGGGCTTACGCGCAATTCTGGATCCGGAATGTCGTAGCTTCTACAGTGTCGTCAGTTCCAACGAAGCGGAACTAAAAAGAAAGATCCGCACGATCGTGCACGGTCTGGACGTTGTGTTTACCCATCGGCAATTTCTGAATCCACTTCGTTACGGTTTCTTTTCCTGGCAACTCGCTAGCCATAAACTATTTCGCTGGCTGGCACCCTTCGCCACGGTCCTCTTGCTTGTTTCGAACATTTTCCTGTGGAAGGTTGGAGCATTCTACCGATTAACCATGATCCTCCAGGCAATTCTGTATGGGGCCGGCCTGTTGGGGTTGGTAGCAAGGCCTCTGGCCCAGGTCAAGCCGTTCAAGCTGGCTGCCTTTTTTCTGCTAGGAAATGCAGCTACGCTCACGGCCTGGATGAAATATTGCGCGGGAGAGAAATTTGTTACGTGGCAACCTAGTCGCCGGACCCAAGGATGAGTCCTGCGCGGGCCCAGGCGAAGGCCACCGCGGCAGTGTTCGACAGATCGGGGTGTGTCATATAGCCTCGGGGGATCGCTGGGCCGGGGCCGAAGCGCAGCTGTGCACCCTGCTGCGGTTCCTGGCCCGCCGAAAACAATACCAGCTTTCGGTCATCCTGCTCAACGACGGCAGGGTGGCTGAGGAAGCCCGTCGTTGCGGCGTTGAAGTTAAGATCATCCCCGAACGCGGGAAGAACTTTTTCCAAATCTCCCGAGAGGCAATGAGGTTTCTTCGGGACAAACATGTTCAAATCCTTCACTCTCACCGCTACAAAGAGAATCTCCTAGCAGCTCTATTGGCGTGGAGGTGCGGAATTCCCTTCGTAGTTCGCACGCAGCATGGTAGCGCCGAACCCTTTGGTGGCTTGAAGGGCCTGAAGCAAACAACGTTTCAAATCATGGACCGCGCTGTTGCGAAATATGCGACAGACCGATTGATAAGCGTCAGCGGAGAGCTCCAGGAACAGCTCGCGAGCTACGTGGATCCTGGGAAAGTCGTTCTGATTCACAACGGGATCGACCTAGAGCAGGTCCGCTCGACGTTGAGCGTAGCCGAGGCAAAGAGTCGTTTGGGCCTCCCGGCAGATGGTTTGGTAATCGGAACGGCCGGGAGGCTCGAACCGGTCAAACGCCTGGACATTTTTCTAGCGGCGGCGAACAAGATCAAAATGCGGTCGCCCGGCACGAGGTTTGTCATCGTGGGAGAAGGAGCAGAGCAGGCCCGGCTACATGCATTGTGTCGTACGTACGGGTTGGAAGACCGTCTGGTCTTCCTTCCTCACCGGGATGACATCTATGACGTACTGCGTGCGTTTGACATCTTCGTGCTCTGCTCTGACCACGAAGGACTGCCCATGATCCTGCTCGAAGCTCTCTACCTGGGTGTCTCGGTCGCTGCGCGAAGCGTAGGCGGAATCGCTGAAGTAATTCAGAATGGGGTGAACGGGGTACTGCTTGAATCGGGCGAAGCCGATGCCCTTGCGGAGACTCTGCTGAGCCTTCTCGAAGATGAGATGCGAAGGAGGCGCCTCGCTCTGGCCGGGATGAACTCAGCGGCATGCAGGTTTTCGGGCGAACGCACCGCCCAAGCTGTCGCCAGTCTTTATCGGTCTCTATGCGGCTCCCCATGAGGCTCTTATCGTTCTCGGTCCGGGTGCTCTCTGCTGCGACGCGAGCCCGCCTATAGCTGAAGTTCGATTTCGTTTAAGCGGACCGCCAGCGGATTGCTTCTCTCGGCGTGCGTACGCGAATGGCGATGGCCGGATTTCAACTGACCGCTCAGGTTCTGCACACACAGACCGAGAACAAGCCGACGATGTTCGGCGTGGTTAGTTAGTGGACAGGCAAGGCATGAAATGCCAGCAATCGGCGGAAAACTGTCATCCCGCGAGGCTTCGCCTGGCCAGGACAACTCCGTTCACCCAACCAATAAAGCTCCGTACCCGGAATGGCTGCCGTGAGGGGAGCATACTCTCGGCGCGAATCCTACCTCTTGATCCGAGTGTTCAAGATATAGCAGGAGCCGATGACGCGCAGGGGCGTGCGATCCAGGGCGTTGAGCTTCTCATCAATGCCCAGATTCAGCTTAGATGTCAATGTGCAAAGCGGAGCGGGCAGAACGGAGAAATGGACATATTTGTCGCTTTCCACACGAAAGCCGTGGCGCGCCAGCGCGTTCCGCGCAGCCGCGGGCCGATGCTTCCGAGGGAGGAAGTTGAATTCCATAGCTCCATGTTTGCCCCCGACAAAGATCGATCGCAGGCGAGAAGCAAGCGAGTGAACGCCAGGGATCTTCTCGATCCAGTAGATGAGCTTCGAGAGGCTGACCGTGTATCCGAACTTGTTGGTGACACAAAGAAGAAAGCGTCCTTCCGGTTTCAGGACTCGTGCAGCCTCAGCGAGAAGCTTGTCATCAGCCGGGAGATAGTCGATCACCCCGGAGCAGATGGCTCCATCGAACGATCCTTCTGGCAAGGGCACGGCTTCGACATCACCAACCTGGTAGGTCCAGGTATCAGAAATCCCCCCTGCTCGCGCCTGCTCGGTGCAATGCTCAATCATCGCAGGCGAAGCATCAACACCAACCCCGGTGTAGCCCATTTTGGCAAGCTCGCGGGTCATGAGTCCCGGCCCGCAACCCAAATCCAACATACGCGATCCGCGAGGTAGCCCCCAACTCTCGACGATACGCAGGATCGCATCATGTCGGATCCATAGAAGATCTCCCGCTGCCTTGACCGAGTATCTTTCGTTGTACACAGTCGACCGAGAGCGGAAGAATTCGACTGCGCTCTGTTTCAGATTCAAATGCGGTTGTCGAATGACGGGGGATCCATCCGTAATTTTGTTATTGGTCCGGTTAACCATGCGGAGACTATCCGTTTATGCTTGCCATCATCGAGGTAAAGCGCGTGTTGTTGATCTCGAGCCACGCATCGAATTCCACCTGTCTTTCAGCACGAGAGGGAGCAGCACCCAGGCACCTGCCCGGTAAGCTTGCCGTTACGAAGAGCCCGAATCTGCTCTTGAGCAATACTAAACATGAAGTCTCGAAATAGTCTACAGGAAAGCAAGAATGCTGTCGGGATGATGCCGAGGATCTAAACAGACCCAAGAACAACAAGACTGCTCGCGTGTTTACTCATGCGCTTGCATATGCCGGAATAGGATCAAGAACAAGGCGTAGACCCTTCCAGCGTAATAGACCCAGTACAGCAATATCGATCGAAGCGGCCGGCGAAGCCTGCCCCGATTGGCAGCTCGGTATCCAACCGTCAAAGCAGGCACGAGAGTCGAAAACAGGACAAGCGTTCCTACGCGGATTCGGAGATCGACCGACGCGAAAAACAGCTCTGCGATACCGATCGCCGAGAGGACAAGAAACACAAGGGTCATCAGCAATGGCTTGTCCAGCCATGAAAGTTTGGCAGTCCCGAACATCCCAAGGCCCTGCCAGACTTGCTTCCGGAAGAAAGCGACCAGAGTCTTCGGGTTCCCGAGGTGAACCGCGGAGATATCGTGCGACTCATAGATGTGGAACCCAGCAGTAATGAGTCGCTGGCAAAACTCTGCATCCTCACCCGTCACTAGGCTCTCATCGAATCCTCCCGACTGTTCAAATACGGCTGCTTTGACGATGAGGTTGCCTGAATTGACAAGATTCACGTAGCCGTCTTCTGGACGTTCATGCAGCTCTTGCCACGTTTTCTCGATCCAATGCGGCGTCGGCGGCAATTCATACATGCAGCCAGCCGCATCCGTGGCGATCGACGAGAAGACAGCCATGACGCGATGGAAATAGTCTTCCGGAATCGTACAATCTGAATCGATGAAACTCAGGTATTCGCCGCTCCCAACACGAGCTCCATAGTTCCGGAGGGCACTAATCGTTGCGTCTCTGATTTGATAAATCCGTGCGAGGAGCCCATAGTCTGAGTTGAGCATCTCATACGAGCCATCCGTAGATCCGTTGTCGATGACAATCAACTCCGCGGGGCCGTAATTCCTCATGGCTGCGATGGTCGAGTCCAAACACGCCTTGAGGTAGGGTCTTGAATTCCAGACCGGCACTACGACCGTTATCTTCTCGTTTGGCATTGCCTTCCATCCGACAAAGAACAGCAAGGCGGGCCTTCACGGAATATTTCGCGAGCATGGACGATGCTCATCCCGGCTCCGCTACGCATGCCTCAGGTGCATGTGAAACAAACGTTACACCGCGAGGTTTGTCCAGCCCTCGCCGTCGATTTGTGGGAGAGGGTCGATAATGCTGGTCGGTGTTGCCCCGCACGGGGCGAGACCGCCCGGCATCGTGCAGACGAGGGGTGACCATACGCCGATGTCCGGGCTTTGCAGGCACAGTCCCAAACAGTGCAAACCCTCCCGTCTAAAGGTTTGCCGCTGTGATCGGCACCCTAGTCCCACCCTGTGTCGAGCAAAGCTTTCGGCGAAGCGTTTGTGATCCTTGGCAAAGGAACACTGCATGCGAAACTGCTGCCCAGCGTGCGCTGTCAGTGTTGCCGACGGTAACGTCGATTGTACCAGCAAGGTGCGCAACCGTCACGATGGTTTCCCAAGAGGTCCTGGCGGTCGGACCAGATTAGGAGAGATGCTGCTGGCGATTCCGCCGGAAGAAGGTGGAGTCTGGTCCGATGAATATCGCCGAGTTGCTCCGCACAACGGGAGGCAATCTCTTTGTCGGCAACCGCAATCTGTGCCGCCGTCGTTTTGCCATCATCCCGACCCACAGGAGCCGCTTTCGATGACGGCCTGCTCGATCTGCGTTTCGACGCAGTCGAGAGGACCTCTGCGATGAGCGAGGCCGCCCAAACTAACTCCTACGCCGTTCTGTTCGGGCACGGCGAAGCACACTTTTCCAGGCCTTCGCCCCGGCAGGATTGTCCGGCGATACTCGTCCGAGGAGTCACGCCCGTAGAATACTAAGTCGCGTTTTTCATTCCGGTTTCGGGAATACATCCGCTAGAATGGATTTGCCGACGTGGAACCTGGTTTGGGCGACCGAGAGGCTCACCGTGTCCGACGCAGCAGGCATTTCTTCCTACGACCATTCCCACGTTTCTTCGAGGCCGATCGCGATGGGCGGACCAGGGCTGCTTCCCTCCAACTGTCGGCGAAGGCTATCGCGACTGATCGAAGCACAAAAGTCGAAGATCTTGGCTCGATGGTACGAGTGTCAGTTTGACCAGGGCCGTTTGCGACGTTTTGGAATTGATGGCGCAGAGAATATTGAGCGGCAGACGCTCGTGAGTTTTTTCCTGCGACCTTTGTTCCATCTCCTGACAGCGTACATCAGCACCGGGGAGACTCGGTTCCGTGACGTGTACCTCGATGAACGCCTCCGCTATGCCCCGCACCGGGCCGACATCTCGGTTCGCACATCGTTTTTTGCCGAAGTGATCCCCGCTGACGAGGACGCAATCTTCAGCGAGATTCGCATCGACTGCGAGCCCGAGCTCGTCTCCGCGCTGCGAATTTTTCTGACCGACCTTCATGCCCCCTTGCTTTCCTCGGAAAAGGCGGATGCCGTGCGTGTGCTGGCTCTCGGCGATTGCCTTATGAACGAAATACGCGTTTTCCTGCCAAGTAGATGCAGAGCCGCAGGCATATCTCTTGACGTGCGCATGCTGTATTTCAGTGCCGCGACGGGGAAAGACCTTGTCACCGAAGAAGCCATTCAATTCCTCTCGTCAAATCCGGCAGATCTGATCGCGCTGAGCTTCCTGACATACGAAGGCCTGCCTCCCTATGCAGTTCTGTTGCGTGAGGCTCAGCGTCTTACCCCGAGCGAGATCGACGAGAGGACCACAGCAATCGTGGGGCTTATGCGCCGTTTCATGTCCGAGCTGCGAGAGCGAACCGAAGCCCCCTTCATTCTTCACACCGCAAGTGGACTTCCCTTGACGCGCCTTCGACATCATCTGCCGATCCTGCCCGCCATCTCTGACTCACGGCGACGAGTTCTCGCTGCCCTCAACAATTCCATCCGTGAGCTTTCTGAAAACATTCCTAACACGCTTTTGATCGATGAAGAGTTCGCAGCCACCACCACCGGATATCGGAACTGCATGATACCCGTTATCCCTAAAAGGGTAGCGGGAACATCATTCTTCCACACGAGTCGATTCGGAGAACGTCTTTCGGAACTTTACGTCGACGTCATCAGCTCCTACAGGGATCTCGCAAAAGCAAAGGTCTTGTTGGTTGACTTCGACGAGACCCTCTGGAAGGGAATTATGGCAGAGGGGCCGGTTCATCATCTCCAGGAACGCCAGCGCCTGCTGCGGCAGCTCAAGGACGGCGGCATGCTCTTGGTCGCCATCAGCAAGAACGACCCGAGCAACGTGCGATGGAACGAAATGCTCCTTGAGCCTTCAGACTTTGCATCTTTGAAAATTAATTGGAACCCAAAGATTGAGTCCATCGAGCAGACGGCGCAGGCGCTGGACCTCGGGTTTGAGTCCTTTGTTTTTATTGACGATAGCGCTACCGAGCGTGCACTGGTTCGAGCCCAGTTCCCGAAAATACGCACGCTCGATTCGACCGACCCCGCCACTTGGCGTTCCTTGGAGCGCCTGCTTTCTTTTCCGAACACTCGCGATACCGAAGAAGCGCGGGCTCGGACCACACTCTACCGCGCACAGGCCATGCGCAAGGAAGCCCTCGCCCAAGCCGTGGACTACCCAAGCATG
>Ga0209526_10000095_pt1 | contig 48512 bp, 43 predicted proteins | sample JacPinW_OM2H0_M1_FD_188566 | JGI IMG/M metagenome (GOLD analysis project Ga0209526, IMG submission 188566) | Forest soil microbial communities from Algoma, Ontario, Canada - Jack Pine, Ontario site 1_JW_OM2H0_M1 (SPAdes) (version 2) | ecosystem: Environmental > Terrestrial > Soil > Boreal... | reverse complement strand
GAAGGCGACGACCGAGGGGGTCGTCCGGGCTCCTTCCGAGTTTGGGATGACCACCGGCTCGCCACCCTCCATGACGGCGATCACGGAGTTCGTGGTGCCAAGGTCTATACCAACTGTCTTAGGCATGTCGTCTTCTCTCCAGTGCTGGGTGCTCCCGCCCGATTGGCGCGGCGGAAGCTTCTTGGGGGCAGCCTGGTGCGGCGGGTGAACCACTGTGTCGGACCCGCAGATTGACGTGACAACGAGCAGCCAGCAGGGACGCCAACCGCCGGTTGTCTGGTTGGTGCAAGCTGTCCTTGAAACATCGCTGCGTGTGCGTCCGGGCGCTGCCCGGAGGTGGCCAGACGCGGATAAATCGAGTTTATGGCAACCCCACCGTCAAAGCTCAGTAGAAAATCGGGCGTCACTGGCCATTTGCCATTGCCGCCTTGCGATTTGCGAATCCGTCCGCCTCAGAAGAGGGGATGAGGGCGCCAACAAGCTATAGACTGGAAGGTGGTGCACGCGATGCGGGATAGCCTGCAATCGTGAGGTTTTGAGATGACTGCAACAAACGAGACCTCGATCGTCACCTGCCCCAACTGCGGCAAACGCAACCGGGTTCGCCTGGTTGCCGACGCGGTGCCCTACTGCGGTGCCTGCGGCAAGCCGCTCCCGTGGATGATGGACGCCGACACCGCCAGCTTTCACGCCGCCGTGGAGGAGAGCCCGCTCCCGGTTCTGGTCGATTTCTGGGCCCCGTGGTGCGGCCCCTGCCGGATAGTGGAGCCGGCCCTGGAGCAGCTCTCGCGGGAGCTTGCCGGAAAACTGAAGATCATAAGAGTCAACTCAGACCTTTCGCCCGACCTGACCCAGCGGTTCAACATCCTGGGAATTCCCACTCTCATCCTGTTCGAGGGAGGACGGGTGAGGGACCGAATCACCGGCGCCCAGAACGTCACTGCGCTGAGACGGTGGCTGGATTCCCAGTTGACGAGCAGTCGAGCCGGCTGAACTAGATCCGTCGATCGCGCCGCACCTCCTGGGGGGTGCGGCGATCCTGCCCGCGGCGATGATCGCCGGACTGGTGATCGCCCAGCTGCTGCTTCCGGCCGGAGCCTGAGCCTGGTAGCGGCGTCGCAGCCGGCCGCCGCGTCGCGGTTGGATCTCGAGGGCGCGGGTTCGGGGCAGGTCCGGCGGTACCATGCCACCACGCAAGGATGTTCGCGGGGACAGAGTCTTGAAGCACACGCCACTTGATCTGACGGGTTCCTTGAGGGCCAAGTCCAGCTCGCTCTTTGCCGTCTCGGCGCCCAACGGCGACATCGACAAGCGCGTGAGCAACGCCCACGGCATCTATTTCCACGACACCCGCTGCCTGGAACGCTGGACGCTGCGGCTCGACGGGCAGCCGCTCGCGGCCCTCCTCTCCAGCGTGGAGGGGAACCGTGTGGTCTGCGAGCTGACCAACCCGGACATCCAGCTCCGCAGCGGGGACGTGCTGGACCAGCATCGAATCGGAGTTCGCCGAGAGCTTTCGCTCGGTGCCGAGGCGGTGGAGACGCTGGAGATCTCGAACTTCGGTCTGCGCCCGCTGGTGGTGACGCTGGATCTCGAGTTCGCCGCCAGCTTCGAAAACATGTTCGTGATACGGGGTGAAAAGCCGGGCAAGCGGGGCAGGCTGCATCCTCCCACCTGGCACGGCAACGCTCTCAGGTTCGAATACGAGGGCGCCGACGGCCAGCGACGCACGACCTCGTTGCGCTTCTCGCCGCCGCCGACGTCCCACGAGGACGGCCTGGTCAGCTATCGCCTAGACCTGAGGCGCAACCAGCGAGCGTCGTTGAAGATCACGGCGAGCTTCAGAGAAGTGGGCAGCGGCGACCTCGAGCGCACGCCGCAGCAGGCGAGCGCGGAACCGCTGAACTCGGTCACGGTGGTGACCGACAACGCGCTCTTCGACCGCACGCTCCAGCAGTCGTTCGACGACCTGAGAATGCTCGTCACGCAGGAGCACGGGGACGTCTACTTCGCTGCCGGCGTCCCCTGGTTCGTCGCCCTGTTCGGCAGGGACTCGCTGATCACCTCCCTGCAGACCCTGGCCTTCGATCCTTCGATCGCCGCCAACACGCTGGACCTCCTCGCCAAGTACCAGGGCACGCGTGAGGATGACTACCGAGACGAGCAGCCCGGGAAGATCATGCACGAGCTTCGGCTGGGCGAGATGCCAAACCTGGGTGAGGTGCCGCAGACGCCGTACTACGGGACCGTGGACGCGACACCGCTTTTCGTCATCCTGATGGCGGAGTACGTCCGCTGGACCGGCGACGTGGCGCTCTGGCGCCGTCTGCGCCCCAGCGTCGAGAGGGCGCTCGAGTGGATCGACACCTACGGTGACTCCGACGGTGACGCCCTCACCGACTACCAGACCCGGTCGAGCAAGGGCGGCCGCAACCAGGGCTGGAAAGACTCCGCCAACGGGATCGTGAACAGCGACGGTTCGCAGGCGGAGCCTCCGATCGCGCTCGTGGAAGTCCAGGGCTACGTGTACCGGGCCAAGCTGGACGCGGCCTGGCTGATGCGCTGCGACGGTGACCATCACCTCGCCGGCGAGCTCGAGAAGCAAGCCCTTGCGCTCCAGCGCCGGTTCCGAGAGACGTTCTGGATGCGGGAGCGCCGCTTCCTGGCGCTGGGCCTGCAGAAGGATGGCAGGTTGATCCGCTCCATCAACTCCAATCCCGGGCAGGCACTCTGGTCGGGCATCGTGTCCGCCGCGCACGCCCGGGCCGTCACCAGCCTGCTCATGGGAGAGACCATGTTCAGCGGCTGGGGGATCCGAACCCTGGCCGAGACCGAGGCGGCATACAACCCGATCGACTACCAGGTCGGGGCCGTCTGGCCACACGACAACTCGCTCATCGCGGCGGGCTTCAAGCGCTACGGGCGGGACCTCGAAGCCCTCCGCGTCTTCAGCGCCATGTTCGACGCGGCGGCGCGGTTCCCGGACTTCCGGCTGCCGGAGGTCTTCGCGGGCTTCTCGAGAGACCTCTATCCAGTACCAGTGCAATATCCGGTCGCCTGCAGTCCGCAGGCCTGGGCGGCCGGTACGCTCCCCTACCTGCTGGTGTCGGTACTGGGCCTCACGGCCGACGCCACTCGAGGCGTCCTCGAGGTCAACCGGCCACAGCTTCCCGAATGGCTGGGACAGGTGACGCTGTCCGGCCTCTGCATCGGCGACACGAGGCTGAGCCTCTCCTTTCGGCGCACTCCAGAGGCCACCCTGGTGGCGCTCCTGGACCGCCGGGGAGCTGTCGACCTCCGCATCACCTACTAAGCCCGATTCGCGTAGGGCGGCGGCTCCGGATCAGCTTTCCCGGTAGAGCCTGGCCGCCAGGTCGATGCGATCTTCGTCCCGCCAGGCGTGCTCTTCCTCCCAGACCTGGTGGAGAAGCGCCTCGAGCTGGGTATCCAGGTCGGGGCCTTCCACTGGCGGGAGTGAGAACCTCTGGTCACGCTCTGAGGGCATCCCTTCAAACCTCCTGAGGCGACCGTACGCGCCTCCTGGCCTGACGGGAATGGGCGGCCCGCCCACCTCTGCTGCCCGAGCCGAGCGAGAGCTGTGGGCGGCTGTCCTGAGAAGCTGGGGCGAAGATACCGGCGGCCAGACTCGGCTGTGAGGGAGGGGCTAAGGGGTCCAGTCCCACCAGCGACCCGGGCTGGCCGGCCGATCCGTCTGCTGGTAATAGTGCGACTGGATGTAGGTGCAGAGCATGATGACGATGATCAGGAGGACGAGACCACCGAGCAGCGTGAGCTGAGTGGCCTCGTCACTCATCGCGGAACTCGTGGCTCTCGATGTCGGTCAACTCCCTCGCGGATCCTCGCCTCACACCCGGCGGGTTAGCCGGTCCTGCTAGTTTGTCACGTCCGGCTCCCGGTGAAAACCGGGGCTCTGCTCAGCTGGACTGGCCGCTCCCGCCGGGCGCGGTGCGCAGGCCCGGCGTCGACTCCTCGCAGAGGTGGTCGACCACGGCCTTCAGGCTTCCGGCCTGCTCCCGATGGACCTTGAGCTGCCGATCGGCGCTGGTTCCCTCGCGGAGAATGGTGTTCACGTAATCGACCGCCTTGCGTGAACCCAGCTCGTCCACCACGTCGTCGACGAATTCGAGCAGTTCCACGGCCAGCTCGCGCATGGGGACCTCGGACTGCAGGCCCAGATCGATCAGCCTGCCGTCGATGCCGTAACGCATGGCCCGCCACTTGTTCTCTGCGATGAGCGCAGGCATGTACTTGCGGTAGCCCAGATTGCGCTCCCTCAGCCGGAGGAGCTTCGCACAGATCGCCTGACTCAGCGCCGCCATGCAAATCGTCTCGTCCAGCCGGGTGGTCTGGTCGCAGCACCGAAACTCCAGGGTGGGGAAGTAGGGGTGCGATCGGAGGTCCCACCAGATCTTCCTGCCGTCGTCGATGCACCCGGTCTTGACCAGAACCTCCAGGTAGTTCTCGTACTCGTCGTAGGAGACGAAGTCAGGCGGGATCCCGGTGCGGGGGAAGCGCGACCAGATGACGCTGCGATACGACTTGAGCCCGGTGTCGCGGCCCGACCAGAAGGGGCTGGAGGTGGACAGCGCCAGGAGATGAGGCAGGAAGTAGCGGGCCTCATTCATGATTTCGGTGCCCCGCTCCCGGTCCGGTATCGCGACGTGGACGTGGAGGCCGAAGATGAGGATGGAGCGGACCACGTCCTGCATCTCGTCCTCGAGCATCTTGTAGCGGTCCTTCTCCGTGATCAGCTGCTCCTGCCACTTCGAGAAGGGATGGGTTCCGGCGCAGGCCATTCGGAGGCCCGACTCGCTCAGCACGCGTGCGACGTTGGCCCGCAGCCCGGCCACCTCCTCCCGAGCCTGCTCGACGTTCTCGCAGACGCCGGTGCCCGCCTCCACGACGGACTGGATCATCTCGGCCCGGACGTGGTCCCCCAGCGCCTCACCGTGCTCGGCCATGAGGGTCGTGATGTGAGGCTTCAGCTCGCCCTCGGCGTCGACGATCTGGTACTCCTCTTCGACGCCTATCGTCAGCCAGTCCGCCTTCATGCTCTGCCTTCCACCAAGTAGGTGGGCACGATACTACCGGCGCCGGCCGTCACGTTGAGCAGCGCGGACGAGCTCAGCCGGGTGAGGACGCCACCCGGGCGACCGTCGAAGAGGTAGGGATCGAGGTCGATGGCAAGGTCCATCAGCCGGATCTCCTCCAGCGCCACCGGGAAGGGCTCCCTCGGCACTTCGACGGCCTCCTGGACGACGTACGAGCCGCGCAGCGCATCCTTCAGCGCTTTTTCCCAGGCCGACTGCTCGGCCGTCCAGCCCAGCACAACTCCCCTGCCGCCGTACTCGTCGTTCGGTTTCAGGACCAGCTCGGGGCGGTGCCGGGCGATGTACTCCATCAGGTCTGCCACCCGCCTGCCATGGCGAGTGCTGGGCCCCTCTCGCACCTTGCGCGTCCAGGGTATGTAGCGCTCGATGGCGGCCCGCTGGCCGGCGTTGTATAGGTCGCCGTGCTGGTCGTCGGAGAGCAGGGCGAAGCTCATCTTCCGGTGCAGCAGCTTGGCGCGGAAGGAGTTCACCACGCAGGCCGCGCCGTCCAGATAGGCATCGACAAGCGCCCTGGCCTCGTCGGGCCGGCTCAACAGCTCGCTGGTCAGCACTCGACGGTAGACGAGGTTGACGGCCTGCCCTCGCAGGTAAAGCCGGCCCCGCCTGTACTCCAGCGATCCCGGGTCGCCGATCAGGGTGCGTACACCCCTCTGCTCGAAAAAGTCGCGAAAAAGGTCGAACTCCCTGGCGGTGGGTAGTCCGGTCCAGTCCACGATGGCGACAACCGGCTGCTCTCCCCTGCCCCACTGCCGGAAAGCGCGCAGCATCGCCGTCATCTGCTGACGCCGGACCGGCATGGGGCGCAGGCGATACCTCTTTCGGAACTCCCTGATCACGGGAAGCTGCGAGAAGACCTCCGCCATCATGTCTTCGTAGGCCATACCAGCCGGCGACTCGGCGTTGTACTCGACGTACCGGACCTCGTCCGAGAAGAAGCTGTCCAGACGAGAGGACGGGGAGGACGAGCGAAAGCCTGGCTCGGCCAGCGCCAGGCGCTCCTCCTCGGGGTCCATGTCGAGCTCCTCGCGCAGCTCGGGGTTGCGGAGCAGAGCCTGCTCCAGCCGCCTCAGGGCACCATGTATGGAGCGGGCAGCCGTCATCGCCGCCGCGTGGCGCTCGCGCGTCAGGAGGTTGGGCCGGAGGGCTATCGACACGGTCCGGTCGCCGAAGGTCAGACGGCGCCGCAGCTGGCCCTCGCGGAATCGCTCGACGCTGGCCTCTGCCAGGGCGGCGTCCTCGAGCAGCCCGTTGTAGACCGCTACGTGCTCAGGTGGCCGGGGCTGCTGCTCGCTCGACATATTTCCACCAGCGGTGGTCGCGCCGCCAGGGAGGCTCGGCCTCGCCGAGCGCATACCGGATGACGAGATCGCTCATCTTCTCGAGCACCCAGGCGAATGACTCCTCCTTGATCGAGAAGTTATCGAAGTCGGGGGCCGGGTTCAAGAAGTCGATCGCGTATAGGACGTCGTCCTTGATCGCAAACTCCACGGTGTCCATGTCGTAGCCGAGGGCCTGCACCAGGGTGATGGCCTCGGCCTCGGCGCGCCGGCGCAGCGCGGGCTCGGGCGGGCGGTCGATGACGTAGCGGTCCATGAACTCGGCCTTGGGGTTGTAGCGGATCGGGAGGATGTGCTCGCGCCCTATGCAGATGCAGCGCAGGTAGTCGTCCCAGTCGATGAACTGCTGCAGGATCATCGTCTTCTGGCCGCTCTTGTCGTAGGCGGCGATCAGCTGTTCCAGCGAATCGACGACATGCACGTCCTTCCAGCCGCCTCCCACGTTGGGCTTGAGGACTGCCGGGAGGCCTGTGTAGCGGAGAATGGCCTCCCAGTCCAGCGGATAGCGCAGGTTCCGCAGGGATGCCGCGGTGTCGATGTCGGGGACGTAGTCCTTGTTGGGGAGGACCACGGTGCGGGGCACGGCGACGCCGAGCTTCCGTGCCAGAGTGCACTCGAAGAACTTCTCGTCCGCCTGCCACCAGAAGGGATCGTTGACCACGACGGTGCCCATCAGCGCGGCGCTCTTCAGATGGGCCCGGTAGTAGGGGACCTCGTGGGAGATGCGATCGACGAGGACGGCGTAGTCGGGCTCCTCCTCCTCGGGCGTTCCCTGGAGCAGCGCCAGCTCCGCCGTCACCCCCTGTCCGCGGCCCTTGCGATTGACGGTGTCCAGGAACGGCTCAGGAAACGTGTTCTCGCGGCCGACCAGCAGGCCGACCCGGCGCGTGGGCGGAGGGGCGCTAGTGGACACTAGACATAATTCCGCATCATCTCCTTCCAGTAGGGCCAGTCGTGCTGCCAGCCGGGCCAGAGGTCGAGGCGCGCCTGGACGCCTTTCTCACGAAGGTCCTCGGCAAGCGTCACGCAGTCCCGGACGTTGGGATCCTCGGTGCCCGTGGCCACGACCTTGAAGTCCATCGCCCTGAGCGGGGCAAGATATCGCTCGTCTTGGAGCCCGGGGAGAAAGGCGAGTGGGTTGGTGAGATAGGTCAGGTCGTCGTTATGGCCGTCCAGCCAGCGGGTCGTGTCGTAGACGCCGGACAGAGCGACCCAGCCCCGAAAGCGGTCCGGGTGACGCAGGCAAAGGAGGACTGCGTGGAAGGCACCGAAGGACGTCCCGGTCGTGACGGGGGCTTCGGGAAGGCGTGGCAGCACCTCGTCTACCAGGTAGCTCTCGTACTGCAGGTGCCGCCTGACCCGTTCCGGCGGCGCAACGCCTGAGGCATACCAGGACTCGCCGTCAACGCTGTCGACGCACCACAGCTGGAGGTGGCCATCTTCGATCTTGGAGGTCAACTCACCGACCAGCCCGAAGTCTTCCCACTGATAGAACCGTCCCATGGAGGTGGGAAAGACCAGAAGAGGTAGGCCACGCGACCCGAACCGCAGCAGCTCCATGTCCCGGCCCAGGGCCCCGCTCCAGTCCTTTATGTAGTCTCGTTGCAATTCAGCGGTGAGTCTATCGCCAGCTCTTCGTCGCCGTGGCTTCTGGCTCCAAAAACTGGAGCCTGAAAATAGGGCAATAACCCTGCACGCTTCGCTATGCTGAGAAGGCCGCTGGTCGTCAGCGGTGCTGGCCGTGGTCGTCCAACCGGTTTCTCGAACGGACCCGCCGTCAGTCAGTAGATTTTCGAGGAACCGGGAGTGAGGAAGATGCCTGAGGGCACCATCAAGAAGATCGTGGCCGACCGCGGCTTTGGCTTTATCGCCTCGGAGGACGGGAAGGAGTACTTCTTCCACCGCAGTGCGATCGACAATTTCGACTCGCTGCGCGGCGGGGAGCGTGTGAGCTTCGACACCGAGCCGAGCCCGAAGGGTCCGAGAGCGGCACGGGTCCGGGTCGCCTAGATCTGATTGGCAGGAAAGGCCCCGCGCCAAGAGCGCGGGGCCTTTCTTTTTTAAGCACAGAAAGACAAGATTCCCTCCCTCGTGGCGGAGAAGGCCAGGGAGGGGGTCGGCCTTTGACGGCGCGAGGTTGCGCCGAGCGATCACTTGCGGCTTTGGGTTGGGCAGGTACCCACCTCCCGGCACCCTCCCCGCAAAGGGGCAGGGACTCTTTCCCCTCTTTCCCTACCCTTGACCGGTGGCAGAGAGTCAGGTCAGTACGCGGGTGCGGCCGGGCCGGGCTCTCGACCTGAGGTCGACGCTCTCGCCGCTACGAAACGGGCCGCGGGACCCCGCCGTGGTCTGGAGGGGGGACGGCGTCTGGCGCGCGACTCGCACGCCGCTCGGCCCCGGCACGGAGCGTATCTGCCAGGCGGCGGACGGCGCAGTGCTGGTCGACGCCTGGGGGCCGGGAGCCGAGTGGCTGGTGAACCGAGCGCCGTATCTGCTGGGAGCCCTGGACGACGCCTCGGGCTTTCGACCGGAGCACCGGCTCCTCAGAGACCTCCACCGGGGGCATCCAGGCCTTCGCATCTGCCGGTCCGAGGCCGTCTGGGAGGCGGCGCTCGGCACCATCATCGAGCAGAGGGTGGTCACGGCAGAGGCCTGGACCGGGTGGCGCCTGATGGTCCGGGCCCTCGGTGAGCGGGCGCCTGGCCCGCTGCCCTGGCTCTACCTGCCGCCTGCTCCCGAGGTGTTGCTGCGGACGCCCTATCACGCCTTTCACCGCTTCCATGTGGAAAGGAGCCGCGCGGAGACCGTGCGCCGGGCGGCATCCGTCGCCAACCGGCTCCAGGAGACGGCGGCCATGCCGCTGGACGAAGGGCGCCGAAGGCTGCTCGCGGTCCCCGGTCTCGGCCCCTGGTCGGCCGCCAGGATTGCGTTGGGCGCACTCGGCGACCCGGATGCGGTCGCGGTGGGCGACTACCACTTCCCGCACATGGTCAGCTGGGCGCTGGCAGGGGAGCCGCGGGGCTCCGACGCGCGCATGCTCGAGCTGCTCGAGCCCTACCGGGGGCACCGGGGGCGGGTGATCCGGCTTCTGCTGGCCGGAGGCATCTCCGCGCCCCGGTATGGCCCCCGCCGGTCCCTGCACGACTGGAGCGACTGAGATGGGGCGCTCAGCCCTTTTCGTCGAGCTGACGTTCCGCGGCCTGCTCGGCCGCCCCCTGGCTCCCGGAGGAGCCACCGTTGGCCTGTCGGCCGGCCGCGCTACGCGACCGGCTCTTGGTCTGGGACCGCGGCCTTGTCGTTCTGGCGGTGCGAGGGGTCTGGTCGCCTGCCTCCTCGACCTTAGCCGCGGCTGCTTCGGCCACGCCGGCGGCCTCTCGCCCAGCCGCAGCGGCTGTTCCGGCGGTCTCCTGGCCGCCCTTCGCCACCTGGCCCGCGGCTGCTCCCGCCGTCCTCCGGCCGGCCCTGCTGGCGGTCCTGACCGCCCGGCGCGCGGCGTCGGCAGCGCCGGTCCTGTCGATCCGATAGGTGGGGCGGCCCTCCACCTCGGCGCCGACAACGGCGTCGGCCAGCTTGGTGATCTCCTCCCGAAGGCGCGCCAGCATCCTCTCCTCGTCGCCTCGAATTCGACGGGCAAGCTCGGCCGTCTCCTCGTCTCCAACGGCTTCGGCGACCCGCTGGAGCGCCTCGTAGGTCGCGATCTCCAGCGCCTCGCTGGCGCATTCGTCCTTGGCGTTCTTGAGCAGCTTCTCCTCACCGCTGCGTCCGCGCATGAGGTCGATGGGCGCCTTCCATATCGCCAGCATCCGGCCGGTCACGCTCTCGGCCAGCCCGATGCCGAGCTCAGCGGTCCAGACCGCGACGCGGGCCAGGTTGACGCCCGAGGCGATCGAGCCCAACCGATCCTGCACCAACCTCGCGTGCTCCCGCGTCTCCGTCAGGTGCTCTTCGAGCGCCTCGCGGTAGCTTCCCGCGGGCGTCATCGCGATGTGCGCGCGAAGGGTCTGGATCAGCGCTTGCTCGGTGGCCTGAGCCTCGTTCAAGTACTGGCTGACCTTGGTATCCGCCTGGGTGGCGGGCATGTTCGTACCTCCTGAGTGATAGTCGGGCCACCACCTCGAAAGGGGTGACGTGGCGGCCCTCGTCCCCTCTCTCGACCATACCGGAGGTGGACTGGCCGGCCGGCGTCCGTAGAGGTCCCACTCACGGTGGGCCCCCTCCCCCGGCACGGCCGGGTACTCCCCCGACTTTGCGGGGGAGAGACGAGTTGATTGAAGCTAGAGGTCGATCGAGTGGGCGCTGTCTATGGTCGCCAGGCCGCCTGACACCGGGATGATGACCCCGGTCAGGTAGGCGCCGGCTCGCGCGCACAGGTAGACGGCGGTCCCCCCGATGTCCTCGGCGGTTCCCGCCCGGTGCATCGGGATGGCGTCCAGGACTGCCGACAGCTCTGGCGACTCGAAGGCCCAGCGCGTCATCCTGGAAGGGAAGAGCCCCGGTGCGATGGCATTCACGTTCACGTGGTCCTTGACCAGCGCGAAAGCAAGGTGGCGGGTCAGCATGTGGACGGCGGCCTTGCTGGCCGAGTAGCCGTAGTTCTCGGTCATCGGAATGGCGATGCCGTCGATCGACCCGATGTTGATCACCCGGGCCGGGTCGGCCTCGGAGCCGGCCGCACGCAGCAGCGGCAGCAGCCGCTGGGTCATGTGGAAAACAGCCCGGACGTTGACCTGCAGAACGCGGTCGAACTGTTCGATGGGATGTGTCTCGAGGGGTGCGCCCCAGGCGGTGCCGGCGTTGTTGACGAGGATCTCGAGCCGCTCCTCGCGATCCTCCACGGCCCGGGCCAGCTTCTCGACGCCCTCAGGGTCGCCCACGTCGGCGGGCACTGAAACGCAGTCGCCGAACTGTGACAGCTCCGCTGCCGCGGCATCGCAGGCTTCGGCGCGACGGGCGCAGATGTAGACCCGCCGGGCGCCGGCCTTCAGGAGTTCGCCGGCGATCATGAAGCCGATCCCCCGGGAGCCGCCCGTCACCACCGCCGCCTTACCTGCGATCGAGAAGAGTTCGGTCATGGATTGCCCTTCAGATTGCTCACGGCGTGGGCACCCTGGGCAGCCAGGCCGCCCGCCGCTGCTCATAGGCCGAGATGGCGTCCTCATGGCGGAGAGTGAGGCCGACGTCGTCCCAGCCGTTGAGGAGGCAATCGCGCGCGAAGTCATCCATCTCGAAGGGCTCGCTGAAGCCGGCGGCGGACACCGTCCGGGCCTGGAGGTCGACGGTCACGGGGATGGCCGGATCCTCCTGGGCCAGTTCCATCAGGCGCCTGACCGAGCTCTCGGAAAGCTGGACGGGAAGCAGACCGATCTTCAAGCAGTTGGTCCGGAAGATGTCGGCGAAGCTCGGGGCGATCACCGCCTTGAAGCCGGCGTCCTGCAGCGACCAGGGAGCGTGCTCTCGAGATGAGCCGCAGCCGAAGTTGGCGCCGGTGAGGAGCACGGAGGCGCCCTGGTATTCCGGCCGCTCGAGGACGAAATCGGGATCGTTCCGGCGCCAGTCGTAAAAGAGGAAGGGTCCGAAGCCGGAGCGTTCGATCCGCTTCAGGAACTGCTTGGGGATGATCTGGTCGGTGTCCACGTTGTCGCGGTCGAGGGGGACCATGCGGCCCTGGTGCCGGCGAAAGGGCTCCATCAGACCAGCGAACGCACGTCGACCAGGTGCCCGGTCAGGGCAGCGGCCGCAGCCATCGGGGGGGAGAGCAGGTGGGTCCGGCCGCCGGCGCCCTGCCGGCCCTCGAAGTTGCGGTTGGAGGTGGACGCACAGCGCTCCCCCGGCTGCAGGATGTCGGGGTTCATGCCCAGGCACATCGAGCACCCGGCGTCCCGCCACTCGAAACCGGCGTCCCGGAAGACGCGGTCGAGGCCTTCTGCTTCAGCGGCGAGCTTGACCTGGGTGGAACCGGGCACGACCAGCGCCTGCACGTTCTGGTGCACCAGCCGGCCCTGAATGACGGCGGCCGCGGCCCGCAGGTCCTCCAGGCGGGCGTTCGTGCACGAGCCGATGAAGACCCGGTCGATGGCGATGTCCTCCATCGCCGTGCCCGGACGCAGCGCCATGTAGCGCAGCGCGCGCTCCTGGTTTTCGTCGGCCGGCTCGGGCACCCGGCCGCCCACCGGCACCGCCTGCCCGGGATTGGTACCCCAGGTGACGCAGGGCTCCAGCGTTGCGGCGTCCAGGCGGATCTCCTGGTGGAAAGGGGCGTTCTCATCGGAGGCCAGTCCCCGCCAGGCGTCGATCGCATTCTCCCAGTCGGCCCCCCGAGGGGCATGGGGACGGCCCTCCAGGTAGGCCATGGTGGTGTCGTCGGGGGCCACCATCCCGACCCTCGCGCCCCATTCGATGGACATGTTGCAGATCGTCATCCGCCCTTCCATGGAGAGCGCCCGGATGGTGGAGCCGCGGTATTCGACGGCGCTGCCCTGGCCGCCCGAGATGCCCACCCGGCTCACCAGGCCGAGGACCACGTCCTTGGCCACCACTCCCAGCGGCAGCTCGCCTTCGATGGTCACGGCCAGGTCGTGGGGACGTCCCTGCGGCAGGCACTGGGTGGCGAGGACGTGCTCCACCTCGGAGCTGCCGATCCCGAAGGCCAGCGCTCCGAAGGCGCCGTGGGTCGAGGTGTGGGAGTCGCCGCAGACGATCACCAGTCCGGGCTGTGTGAGGCCGAGCTCGGGGCCTATCACGTGCACGATGCCCTGGTGCCGGCTGCCCATCCCGTAGAGCCGGACCCCGGCCCAGCGGCAGTTCTCCTCGAGCGCGTCCATCTGCTTCCCGGACACGTCGTCCGCGGCCTGGCGGCCGCCTCGCGTGGGGGTGTTGTGGTCCATGGTGGCGACCGTCAGGTCCGGCCGGCGCACCCGGCGACCGGCCAGGCGCAGCGCCTCGAAGGCCTGCGGACTCGTGACCTCGTGCACCAGGTGGAGATCCACGAAAAGGAGGTCCGGTTCCCCCGGAGCGGATCGCACGACGTGGTCGTCCCATATCTTCTGTGCGAGGGTCCTGGCCATGCCAAGGGCAAAGATAAACCGCCGAGAGCCGGTGGTGCTGGAAGTTCCCAACAAAAGCTACTAGGGCCGCTTTGTCGTCCGGGCACTACACGAGCGCGACCAATAGGTCTAGTCTTCTCCGTTGGCATGAAGCACGACGGGCTGATCGGCCGCGAGCTCCTTCTCCTTCTTGGCCTCTTTGAGGCGGGGGCGCGCGCGTCTTAAACAAGACCAGCAAGAGCGCAAAGAGCCCCCGCCAAGCGGGGGCTCTCTTTTTTTGGGAGGAAGAATGACCGGAGCAGACATCGTCCTGGAAGCGTTGGAACGCGAAGGCGTCCGCGTGATCTTCGGCTACCCCGGCGGAGCCAACCTCCCGATCTACAAAGAGCTGCCCAAGCACCCCCGGCTGCGACACATCCTGGTCCGTCACGAGCAGGGCGCAGCGCACATGGCGGACGGTTACGCCAGGGCCTCCGGCGGTCCCGGTGTGGTCTTCGCCACCAGCGGTCCGGGCGCTCTGAACACGATCACCGGCCTGGCCACTGCCTTCATGGATTCGGTGCCCCTCGTCGCGATCACCGGACAGGTCGCCAGTACCGTGGTCGGGCGGGACGCCTTTCAGGAGTCGGACGTGGTCGGCTGCAGCATGCCGGTCACCAAGCACAACTACCTGATCACTGACGTTCACGACATCCCCAGGGTGATCAAAGAGGCCTTCCACATCGCCACCACGGGAAGGCCCGGGCCGGTCCTCATCGACATCTGCAAGGACGCTCAGCAGGCCGATTGGCCCGATCCGGTGTGGCCTCAAGCCATCCAGCTGCCGGGCTACCGGCCCGCCTTCACGCCTGACCTGAGCCAGCTGGAGCGCGCTGCCGACGCCCTCTCTCGAGCCGAGCGGCCCGTCATCCTGGCCGGCCACGGGGTGATCCTGAGCGGGGGGGAGGAAGAGCTGATCGCGCTCGCGGAGAAAAGCGCGACTCCTACCGGCACCACCCTTCTGGGTATCGGCGCCTTCCCGGTCAGGCATCCGCTATCTCTGCACATGACCGGTTTCATGGGTACGGGCTGGAACCTGAAGGCCGTCCAGGACGCTGATCTCCTGATGTGCGTCGGGATGCGGGTGGACGACCGCGTCACCGCCAAGCTCGCCGACTGGGCACCCCGGGCCGAGACCTTCATCCACGTCGACATCGACCGCTCGGAGATGGGCAAGAACCGGCGCCCCCACATGGAGGTGGTGGCTGACGCCAAGACGGCACTGGGCAAGATGCTGCCCCACATTCGGCCCCCCGAGCCTGAGCGGCGGCGGACCTGGCTGACCCAGATCGACCGCTGGCGCGAAGAACACCCGCTCCGCTACGTCCACTCCAACGGCCACCTGCAACCGCAGGACGTGATGATCGAGATGTACCGGCGCTGCGCCGACGAAGCCATCGTGGTGGCGGACGTCGGCCAGAACCAGATCTGGGCCGCCCTCTGGTGGAACTTCGCCAAGCCAGGGCTCTTCATCAACTCGGGCGGGGCGGGGACCATGGGTTTCGCCTTTCCGGCGGCAATCGGCGCCAAGGTCGCCCGGCCGGAGAAGGACGTGTGGTGCGTGGCGGGCGAGGGCGGCTTCGTGATGACCGCCCAGGAGCTGTCGGTCGCGGTCAAGCACAAGCTGGACGTCAAGATCGTGCTCCTCAACAACTTCTCGCTGGGCATGGTCCGCCAGTTCCAGGACGACTTCTACGGCGGGGTGCGTTCGGAGGTCGATCTCCACGATATGCCCGACTTCGTAAAGCTGGCCGAGGCCTACGGGCTGCCCGGGCGGCTTGTCACCTCGGCCGATGAGATCGGGCCGGCGATGGACTTCGCGCAGCAGACACCGGGCCCGGTGCTCATCGACTTCCGTATCGACGAAGAGGCCAACGTATACCCGATCGTGCCCCTCGGCCTGGGTCTGAACGACTTCAGGGAGCTGCCGGATGACTACGCCTGAGATCGCGCGGGCTCAGAGGCTCAGGGTGCTGACCGCCGTGGTCGAAGACCATCCCGGCGTCCTTTCCCGCGTGAGCGGGATGATCCGGCGTCGGGGCTTCAACATCCACGGGCTCTCGGTGGGTCCGACAGGCGTGCCGGGGCGGTCCCGGATGACGCTGACGGTGGACGCGGGCCACGCCGAGGTCGACCAGGTGGAGAAGCAGCTCGACCGCTTGATCGAGGTCCTGGAGATCGAGGACCTGACCGAGACGCCGCGGATCAACAGGGAGCTGGCCCTGGTCAAGCTTGCGGTCGACGAGGAGAGTCGGAGCCGAGCGCTGACCGAGATCGACCGTCTCGGTGGCCGGGTGCTGGACGAGGATCGCGAGCAGCTCATCGTCGAGCTCTCGGGAGAGTTCGAACGGGTGGAGATAGCGCTCGAGGCCTTGAGGTCTTTCAGGATCGTCGACCTGGCTCGCTCCGGGCCTGTGGCGATCTCCAAGTCCCGAGACCGGGGCCCAGCGCGGGCGCCGGGCACCCAAGCAGGAGGTGGCGCATGGTGAGCAGCAACGGAAACGGAAGCGTACCGACGGGCTGGGCCCAGGATCGCGTCTACATATTCGACACGACGCTCCGCGATGGAGAGCAGTCCCCAGGCTTCGGCCTGGACGGCGAGGCCAAGCTGCTCTTCGCCAAGCAGCTGGAACAGCTCGGGGTCGACGTGATCGAAGCCGGATTCCCCATCTCCTCACCCGGCGACTTCGAAGCCTGCCGGACCATCGCCCGCGAGGTCAGGGGACCGATGATCACGGCGCTGGCACGCGCGGTCAATGCCGACATCGAGGCCGTGTGGGGCGCCATCGGGGAAGCTGAGCGACCGCAGATCCACATCGTCCTCTCCGCCTCCGACATCCACATCCAGCGCAAGCTGGGCCTCACCCGGTCCGAAGTGATCCGCCGCGGTGTGAACGCCGTCCAGTTCGCCCGCAGCCTCTGTGCCGAAGTCGAATATTCGCCTGAGGACGCAGGTCGCGCCGATCCGGACTACCTTGTGGAGACGGTGGAGGCCATGCTCGACGCGGGTGCCACCGCCATCAACATCCCGGATACCACCGGGTACTGCCTCCCCAACGAGTTCGGTGGGCTTATCGAGTACGTCGTCTCCAACGTCCGCCACCCCGAGCGCGCCATCTTCTCGGTGCATTGCCACAATGACCTTGGCCTGGCCACGGCCAACACCATGGCGGGGATCATGGGCGGCGCCCGGCGTGTCGAGTGCACCGTCAACGGCATCGGCGAGCGGGCCGGGAACACCTCCCTGGAAGAGATAGTGATGCTTCTGAAGGTGCGGCAAGGGATGCTGGGCCTGGAGCACGCGATTGACACCACACAGATCGTGCCGACCTCCCGGATGCTCACCGATCTGACCGGGGTGGGGGTCCAGCCGAACAAGGCGATCGTGGGAGCCAACGCCTTCGCACACGCGTCAGGCATCCACCAGGACGGTGTGCTGAAGGACAGGCTGAACTACGAGATCATGAAGCCGGAGGACGTGGGCCTCGCCGACAACCGAATCGTCCTCACCGCGCGCTCCGGCCGCCACGCCTTCCGCCACCGGCTGAAGATGCTTGGCCTCACGGTGCCGGAGGATCGCATGCAGGAGGCCTGGGCCGGCTTTCTACGTCTGGCCGACGCTCGCAAAGAGGTGACCGACGCCGACCTCCGAACCCTGATGGCCTGAGGGCAAAGCCTGAGGGCACAAGAAAGAAAGACTCCCCCTCCCGCAACGCGTGGGGAGGGACGTTAGACCTACAAGCGATACTCCACGAGTGCCTCAGGCTCCAGAAGCACCTGCAGGAGCAGGACGAGGTGCTGCGGGGCATCGGTCCCGCCGAGCACCCCGGGAGGCCGTAGACTCCCTTTGACGCCGCGCGCCATTTGCGGCGCAAAAGGGAGGACCGCGAAGAATGCCGGAAGCTGTCATCGTCGCCGCCGGGCGCTCGCCGATCGGCCGCGCCTTCAAAGGCCACCTGGTGGACGTGCGGCCGGACGATCTCGCCTCCTACGTCGTCAACAAGGTGCTCGAGAAGGTGCCCCAGGTCCAAGCCTCCGCCATCGACGATCTGATCTGCGGATGCGGTCTGCCGGGCGGCGAGCAGGGCTTCAACCTGGGCCGGGTCATCAGCGTCCTGAGCCGGCTCGACACCCCTGGCTGCACGGTGACGCGTTACTGCTCCTCCTCGCTCCAGACGACCCGCATGGCGTACCACGCGATCAAGGCCGGGGAGGGTGACATCTTCCTCTCGGTCGGCGTCGAGTGCGTCTCGCGGTATGGGAACGGCACCTCCGACCCGCCCACCGCCCAGAACGAGCGGCTCCAGCCCGGGAGCGGCAACGCCGAGGAGTACCCGGACCTCTACATCGCCATGGGCCAGACGGCGGAGAACGTCGCCGAGCGCGAAGGCGTCAGCCGCGAGGAGATGGATCGCTTCGCCGTGAAGTCGCAGAACGCCGCCGTTAAAGCTCGCGAGAACGGCTTCTTCGAGCGCGAGATCATCCCCGTCCCGCTTCCCAACGGCGAGGTGTTCGCCAAGGACGACGGACCGCGGCCGGGAACCACGCTTGAAGTACTCGCCACTCTCCAGCCCGCCTTCCGCGAGAAAGGTAGGGTGACCGCCGGAAACTCCTGCCCGCTGAATGACGGCGCGGCCGCCGTCGTCGTGATGTCGGACTCTCGTGCCCGCGAGCTGGGATTGACGCCGCTGGCCCGGATAGTGTCCACCGGCGTCACCGCGCTGGAGCCGGAGATCATGGGACTGGGCCCCATAGAAGCCTCCAGGCAGGCGCTCAAGCGTGCCGGCATGACGATCCAGGACATCGACGTGGTGGAACTGAACGAGGCCTTCGCCGCGCAGGTGATTCCCTCTGCCCGCGGCATCGGAGTCGATCCCTTCAGCGACAAGCTCAACCCACACGGTGGGGCAATCGCGCTGGGCCATCCCTTCGGGATGACGGGCGCCCGGATCCTGTGCACGCTGCTGAACGATCTCACCGCCGTCGACGGAACCTACGGCCTGGAGACCATGTGCGTGGGGGGCGGCCAGGGGATGGCCATGGTCATCGAGAGGCTCAACTGAGGGACGTCTCCGGCACCGAGCTGGAGCGGGCCCTGGCGGAGGACGAGCGGCTGGTTCTGGCAGCCTTCTGGACGCCGGGCTGTGAACCCTGCCGGGAGCTGCGGGCCAGCCTGCAGGCGGTCGGTGGCGAGGTGGCCGCCGTCCTGGCGGTGAACGCGGACCTCGAAATGGAGGCCGTCCGCCGCCACCGGGTCGAAGAGTTCCCAACCCTCGTCTTCTATAAGGGAGGCCGGGAGCTGTATCGCCTGAAGGGCGGTGCGCTCCCGGCCTCGACCCGGACCATGCTCTCCGGCCTCGACCCAAAGCGCTAGGACACCGTAACCGACTATTCGTTTTGATGGTAACTTTAGGAAATAGAGTGCAGGACACCGCGCTGAGAAAGCTCGACGTGGTTCGCGACTTCGTGAACACGCTCGACCTTGAGGAGAACAAGGACGAGATCGCGACGCCTGCGCAGTTAGGCGCCTGGCTGGGTGGTCGCGGCCTGACCTCCGAAGGTTCGATCACCGCCGAGGAGCACAGGTTGGCCGTGGAGACGCGTGAGACGATCCGCCGCCTGCTGCTCGCAAACAACGGCGGTGAGGCGGCCCCGGCGGACCTGGCGGAACTCGATCGCCTGGCCGACCGGGCGGTCCTGGCTCCCCGCTTCCATGCCGGCGGTGTTCGGCTGGAGCCGGCTACGGGGGGCGCGGTAGGGGCCCTGGGACTCCTGCTTGCAACGGTGGCCGAGGCGATGGCCGAGGGGACCTGGATGCGACTCAAGGCCTGTTCGGAGCACAGCTGCATGTGGGCCTTCTTCGACCGATCCAAGAACCGCTCCGGGCACTGGTGCTCGATGCGTGTCTGCGGCAACCGGGCCAAGGCCCGGCAGTTCAGAGAGCGCCGCCGCGCCGAAGGCTCAGCCGGCTAGTTTGTGTGGAGTCGTCCTCCACCCGCGACGCGGTCCGCGGCGCCGCGGGCAGGGCGTTTGACACCCCTCGGCTAGTCTTCGGTCGCCTCCAACTCCTCCTCGACGTGCTGGATCAGGTCCCGCATCCCGGCCGGGTCGAAGACCAGGCGTGCGCCGGCTGCGGCGTAGACCTCGGGAAGGGGGCGCGAGCCTCCCATCGCCAGGGCGGCGCGATATCTGGCCACCGTTCCCTCGCGGTCCTCCAGGCTGCTGTGCCAGACCTGGAGGGCCGCCAGCCGGGCCAGCCCGTACTCGATGTAGTAGAAGGGAAACTGGAAGATGTGCTGCTGGGCGTACCAGCGGGCCTTCCGGTAGCTCTCCAGACCCGACCAGTCCACGGCCGGTTCGAAGCGAGCCCTGAGCTCGAGCCACTTCTCGTCTCTGGCGTCGGCGTCGGCTCCCTCGCTGGATGTGTAGATCCAGTGCTGGAAGGCGTCCACGCTGGCGATGTGGCCGAAGAGCAGGACGACACTCTCCAGATAGTTTGCGCGGGCCCGGCGGGCATCGGCCTCGGAGTAGAGGCCGCCCTCGGCAGCGGGTAGGAAGGGCATCGCCAGCAGCTCCATGGACATGGAGGCGAACTCGGCGAGCTCAGAACCGACCGTCTGCTGCCAGACCAGCGGCTGGGCGGCCAGCTTCTCGAAGTTGTGGAAAGCGTGCCCGGCTTCGTGCACGAGGGTCCGGACGTCCGCGTCCACTCCGACCGCGTTCATGAAGATGAACGACCGCCCGCGATGGGGCAGCACAGCGCAGTAGCCGCCAGGAGCCTTATCAGGCCGGCTCTCCAGGTCGAGAAGCCGCTCAGCGACCATGATCCGGAAATATCCGCCCAGGGCGGGGTCCACGGCCTCGAAGATTCGGCTTGCGGCCATGCTGAGCTCGTCAGCCCGATCGAACGGCCTCAGCTGCGGCCGGCCCAGCGGATCGGCGATCAGGTCCCAGGGTCGCAGGGTCTCCAGGCCCATCCGCACCCGGCGCCGCTCCAGCACCCGCCGGGCCGCCGGGACGATAGCCTCTTCGACGGCCTCGTCCCAGCGCAGGCTGTCGTCCGGCGTGTAGTCGAAGCGGTTCTTCTCCTGGTGGGCGTAGGCGCGGTAGTCGGTGTAGCCGGCGTTGAGAGCGGTCTGTGCGCGCAACGCCCGCATCTCGTCAAAGAGGCGCGCCAACTCGCCGCGCTGGTCGACGTACGGTTGCAGGTTCAGGCGAAAGGCTCGCTCCCTCAGCGAGCGGTCAGCCTCACCGATCTTCGCCGCCACCTGGGGAAGGGTCAGGCGCTCGCCCTCCCACTCGACGGTCATGCCGCCAGTGACCTTCTGGTAGGCGGCGCTCAGCCGGGAGAGCTCGCCCTGGAGGGGAAGGTTCTCTGCTCGAAACAGCTCGACCTGATTCCTGAAGCGGCGGACCGGCGTCTCGAGTCCGGTCGGGATCTCGTCCGCCTCCAACAGCCGCCGGGCGAGCCGGTCGCCCTGCTCCCGAAGCCTCGGCTGGATCTCGCCGGTCCACAGCAGGTAGACGCGTTCCTTCTCAGGGTCGGCCGTGTCGGCCGTGTAGGCGATGCTCGCCAGAGTCGCGGCCTCGCCGACGAAACGCTCCAGCTCGGACCAGTCCTTGAGCCAAGCCTCGAGGTCCAGGACCGGCCGGGTGGCGAGCTCCTCGTAACGCGGCGCGATGTCCTCCCAGGATCCGAAAACCAGCTCAGCAGGTGAGTCGAACACCGTGTCACGAGCCATAGGACGAGGTTATCCAACTCGAACGCCACCGGGGCCGGCCGGCCGCGTGGAGGACGTTTGAGGGCTGGACCCGCCCTTCCTCCGGGCTCACCTGGGTCGTTGCTTCCTGCGCCCTTGGCGGGTTATCCTGACCGCCGCCGGCTGCCGTTGCCGCGGTTGCCGAATTCGCCGGGCTGCCTCGGTTGGCGCGCGCCTAGCGCCTAGCTGAGCGACAATTCTGACGCGAGAATGGGGAGCCACTGGACCTCGGCCTGTGCCGTTCTGCTCGTCGTCCTCGGCCTGGGCGCCTGTGCGCCAGGTCAGGGCCAGCCGACCCCGGTCGAGCGGCCGCCGACCCAGGTCTTCGAAGCCGCCAAGCCGGCAGTCGCCATCGTCGAGACCGCCTTGGGGGTGACCTGGTCGGTACCGCAGCCAGACATCGATCAGAGCAAGCAGACCCAGCTCCAGAACCGGCTCCTGGCCATGATCCGGTCTGGAGCAGTGGCGCCCAACCAGGAGGCGCTGAGGCGAGCCTCCGTTCAATTGATCACCGACGACCCTGGGGGCTGGTTCAGCCTCACGGGGCAGCGCTACCAGCACACCGACACGGTCTACGTGATGGGAAGCGGCTTCTTCGTGAGTCAGGACGGCTACCTGCTCACCAACGCCCACGTCCTCACAGCCTCGCCGGACGAGGTGAAGCGACTTCTCGTCAGCGGAGTGACCAAGGGCACTGCCGAGCAGGCCTTCGTGCAGTCCGTCCGTGACGAGGTCTCAAAGGGCTTCGAGACTGACGTGTCGGACGCTCAAGCCCAGAAGCTGGCCAACTGGCTGGCCGACGTCTACGCCTCGGGTCTGCAGGTGGCGTCGATCACGCCCAGCTACCGGATCGCGGTGGGCAGCCATTCGGCCAAGGAGGTGGAGGCTCAGGGAATGCCGGCCAGGGTGGTTGTCAGCGGTCAGCCCATCCCTGGTAAGGACGTGGCCCTCCTCAAGACCGATGGAGGTCCCTTCGTGACGCTTCCCCTCAGCACGGAGGTGCCGAAGCAGGGAGCGCATCTGGACGTCGTCGGATACCCGTGTGGCTGCAACGGACAGGAGGACGCCGATCCCGGCCGCCAGGTGGTGGCGACGCTGACGCAGGGCTCCGTTCAGGGAGAGCTGGCGATGTCCTCGGGCTGGCGGGCCACCGGCACCGATGCAAAGATGGAGCACGGAAACAGCGGCGGCCCGGCGCTGGACAGCTACGGTCGAGTGGTCGGCCTCGCCACCTTCCAGGACACTGTGGAAGCGCGGGGCAGCTCACGCACCTACAACTTCGTTCTGCCCATCGACGTGGCCAACGAGTTCATCCGCCAGGCGCACGTAAAGGCGGCCCAGGGGCCGCTCGGCCGCCAGTACTCCCAGGCCGTGAGCGACTTCAGCGCCGAGCACTACCGCGCCGCGCTGCCCCTTTTCCAGGAGGTGGCGAGGGCCGACGCCCGCAATCCCTACGCCGGCGAATACGTGGTGCGGAGCCGCGCCGCGATCGCGGCCGGGCGTGACAAGACCCCGCCGCCGACACCCGGCTACCTGCAGTGGCTGCTCGACTACGGCTACCTTCCGGTCTTCGGCCTGTGGGGCCTGGTGGCCGTGGGGACGGGAGCCGTCGTCGGCATCCGCCGCCGCCGTTCTCCCTCCACCTGACGGTCACCTAACGACGAGGGATCATGGGGCGGTTATGACGGTTGAGCGGACTGAGGAGTCGGCCGAGGCGGACCGGACGCGGGGGCGGCGGGAGAAGCGGAGGCTGGAGGCGTTCAGCGACGGCGTGTTCGCCATCGCGGTGACGCTGCTGGTGCTCGAGTTCAAGGTGCCGCCCACCTCCAACCTGCCTCCCGGAGGTCTCTTCGAGGTCCTGCGTGGGGAGTGGCCTTCGTACTTCGCCTACCTACTCAGCTTCGGCACCGTGCTGATCATGTGGGTGAACCACCATGTGCTCCTCGACTACATCCGTGAGGTGGACCACGCCTTCCTCTATCTGAACGGGCTCCTCCTGATGACCATCACGCTGGTGCCCTTTCCGACCTCGCTACTCGCGAGATACGTCGATCAGAAGGACGCGCACGTGGCCGCCGCGGTCTACTGCGGTCTCTTCACCTTGATCGCCATCGCCTTCAACCTGGTCTGGTGGTACGCCGCCCACCGGAACCGGCTCCTGAGCACCGGTCATGATGGTGGCGGTCAAGCCGTCACCCGGCGCTACATGCTCGGCCCGCTGCTCTACCTGGTCGCGACGGGCGTCGCCTTCTTTTCGGTCATTGCGGCCCTACTGATCTGCGTCGCGATGGCCCTGTTCTTCGCGCTGCCCTACCGGCCCCCGGGGAGCCAGAGCCGGGGTGGCTGAGGTGCGGCTGGAAGCCACCCAGGGCGACATCACACGGCAGCGCGTCGATGCGATCGTGAACGCCGCCAACTCCTCCCTGCTGGGAGGCGGCGGGGTCGATGGCGCCATCCACCGGGCCGCCGGACGCGAGCTGCTGGAGGCCTGTCGGCAGCTCGGCGGCTGCCCCACCGGGGAGGCGCGGTCCACCCCTGGCTTCCGGCTGCCGGCTCGGTGGGTGATCCACACCGTGGGACCGGTCTGGAGCGGCGGAAAGAGGGGTGAGCCGGAGCTGCTCGCCTCCTGCTACCGGCGATCGCTCGAGGTCGCAGATGAGCTGGGCATCCGCTCAGTCGCCTTCCCGGCCATCTCGACCGGCGCCTACGGCTTTCCAGGGGAGCTCGCGGCGGGGATCGCGGTCAACACCGTCCGCTCCGCCAACACGGAGGTCGAGCTGGTCCGGCTGGTGGCCTTCGATGCTGAGACATTTGTCCTGTACCGGAAAGCCCTGGACAATCGTAGTTAGTTACTGGGTCGCGAAATGCGGTCTTTCCGGGCTGTAGTGGGTATGAGCGCCGCCGGCGCAACCGAACAGACAGAGCCGAGTTGATAGGGGGCTCGGCCGCCTCTGCGGGACAGATGCCCATCTGAGCATCGGGAACGCTGCGCGGCCCTGCAGGACGTTCTCAGCAGGAAGAGTTTTCGCGAGCGAGGTTAATATCGGGTTGGGGCTCTGAAGAGAGTCGCTGCTATAGGCGCGGAGTCGATCCACGTCTTTTTTGCGGGGTCTGTTGCGGGTAGGAATTCGTCCGTTTTCGTATGGCTGTGTGGAGGTAAGTTGACACGCTCCTTTCTTTTGTCGATCGCTGCCGGCGCTCATAGTCTCGCCGCATTTTCTTTCGCCCCAAGCGCGCATCTGCCGCACTGATCGCAACCCAACACATCTAGAGAAAGGGGCACATGCTTCAAACCGTCACTGATGCAACGGTGTCTGTCGACGTCGCCGGTTGGCGGGGCTGGTTCGGTCCGCATCGAATCAGCGTGGTGATTCCAACCCTGAACGAGGCAGAGAATCTCAAGCTGGTGTTGCCGCGCATACCGGACTGGGTCGACGAGGTGATCCTGGTCGACGGGCACTCCACCGACGACACGATCGCCGTCGCTCTCGAAAATCTACCCAGCATCAAGATCGTCTCGCAGAAGGGGAGGGGGAAGGGCGAGGCATTGCGGCAGGGCTTCAGCGCCGCCTCCGGGGATGTCATCGTCATGCTCGACGCGGACGGCTCCACCGATCCGACCGAGATCCCGCTGTTCGTAGGAGCTCTGGTCTCGGGGGCCGATTTTGCGAAGGGGACTCGCTTCGTACAGGGCGGCGGCAGTGCCGATCTGGGCCTCGTCCGCAGGCTGGGGAACCTCGGCTTCACGCTGATGTTCCGTGTGCTCTTTCGCAACCGTTGCACCGATCTCTGCTACGGCTACAACGCGTTCTGGGCCTCGGTGGTGCCCCTCCTGCAGCTGGATGCCGACGGCTTCGACGTGGAGGCGCAGATGAATGTCAGGGCGCTGCGTGCACGCCTCCGAGTGGTCGAGGTGCCCAGCTATGAAGCCGAGCGTTATCGCGGGGTAAGTCATCTCCGCACTTTTCGAGATGGCTGGCGTGTGCTCGGGACCATCTGGCGCGAGTGGTTTGACCACAGAGCCGCGGCAATGCGCCAGGTGGCGCAGCCGGCGGTGGAGGAATCGGCTTGACGGTTACAACCGCCGACGTCTCGGTGATAGTGACCACCTACACGGAGCGTCGCTGGGATTGTCTCGTCGACGCGCTCGCGTCGCTCAGGCGCCAGACGCTGGCGCCTCGGGAAGTGATCGTGGTGGTGGATCACAATCCGAAACTGCTCAGCCGCGTCCGCGACGAGATGGGCGGCGTGCTAGCCGTGGAGAGCCGTCACCCGCCGGGCCTGGCAGGCGCCCGGAACGCGGGCCTGGCGGTGGCTCGAGGGACGGTCGTCGCCTTCTTGGACGATGACGCGGAAGCCTGGCCGGACTGGTTGGAAAGACTGCTCTCGACCTACTCCGACGGCCGGGTCGTCGGCGTCGGCGGCTCGATCGAGCCGCAGTGGCAGACTCGTCGTCCGGAATGGCTGCCGGAAGAGCTCGACTGGGTGGTCGGCTGCAGCTATGCCGGGCTTCCGACCAGGGTGGCTTCGGTCCGCAACCTGATCGGCTGCAACATGTCCTTTCGCCGCGATGCGGCGTTTGGCATCGGAGGATTCCGAACCGGCTTCGGTCGGGTCGGCACCGTTCCTCTGGGTTGCGAGGAGACCGAGTTCTGTATCCGCCTCAGGCAGCGGTGGCCCGACCGCGTGTTGATTCACCAGCCACGGGCGAGGGTCGCCCATCGCGTCCCGGCAGAGCGGGGGCGGCTGAGCTACCTGGCGCGTCGCTGCTACTCCGAGGGACTCTCAAAGGCCCAGGTCGCGCGCAGCCTGGGCAGTCAGGACGGTCTGTCGACCGAGCGGGACTACGTGTTGCGAACGCTTCCCCGGGCGGTATTGCGCGGCCTCGCCGAATCTGCCAGGGGCGAGGGGCCGGGAGGCTTGAAGCGGAGCGCCGCAGTGATCTCTGGCCTGCTGCTTACCGCCGGCGGCTACTGTCACGGCCGGCTGCGCCACTCACTCGCGAGCTCGAGTCGGTGGCAGGCCGCCGTCTCCGCCCGGCCCATCTCAGCGGCCGGCAGATCGAGGAGGCAGTCATGACCATCCGCCGGATCCCAATCCTTCTCTACCACAGCGTCTCGGAGCAACCGCCGGCCGCCCTCGGCCCCTTCTACGTTACGACTGCTGCGTTCGAGCGACACCTCGAGCTGATCCTCGAGGGCGGTCACCAGGCGATCACCGTGTCGCAGCTGGTGGACAGGCTGGCCAACCACGAGCATCTGCCTCCGCACCCGGTCGTCATCACGTTCGACGACGGCTTTGCGGACACGCTCGAGATGGCCGCGCCGCGGCTCTGGAGCCGGCGCCTGGTCGGCACGGTGTACCTCACCACCGGCTACCTCTCGGGCGGCGGACTTCAGCCGGGGGTCATCGCGCCGGGAGACATGCTCCCCTGGGGTCGGGTCGGCGACCTGGAGGCAGCCGGCCTGGAGGTCGGAGCCCACGCTCACACCCACGCGCACCTGGACGTGATGCCCCGAGCCCAGGCCAGGGAGGAGGTGCGTCGCAGCAAAGCTCTATTGGAGGAGAGCCTGGGCCACCCGGTCCGCAGCTTCGCCTACCCCCACGGCTACACAGACCCCTTCGTCCAGGGCGAGGTCCAGGCCGCCGGCTTCGAGTCGGCGTGCGGCGTGAGAAACGCGCTGAGCCACGCTCTCGACGACCGCTGGCGCATCGCACGGCTCACAGTCCGCGCAGACACGCCTGCGGAGCGGGTCGCGGCCTGGTTGAGGGGAGAGGAGGCCCCCATCGCCGGTCCCGGCGAGGCTCTTCAAACCCGTGCCTGGCGCGGTCTCCGCCGCCTGAGCAGGTTGACCTCAAGGCGCCAGCCACAGAGGAGACCGGCATGACCGCCCTGAGCACGGAGAGCGCCACCCGGGCGGAGACCACGGCGCCGGCGAGGGGCGGCCGGCCGGTGGCGATGGTGCTGGCGGAGCTGGAACTGTCGCAGCCGCTCTCTCCGCTGCAGCCGCCAGCCGCGACTGCTCAGCCGGCGCGGCTGCTGGTGAGGCTCCACGGACACCCGCTCGGAATCATGGACCTGTCGCTGCCGGAGAGCGGTCTGGAGCCGTCCGCGCTGGCGGCGATGGTATGGGCTCGGCTCTCTGGCCCGATCATCAGTCACCTGAGCTCCGACGGCCGGGCGGACGCGGTCGGGATTCCCCCACAGGGGTTCGGGAGCACGCCGGCCGCGTGCTCCTGGCGTGCCAGCCTGCCGGCCGGGGCCGCGCCGGCGGCCGCTCTCATCGTCAACACCTGCGGCGGTGAGAGGCTGTACCGGACCCTGGTGGCCGCCACGGCTCAGGATTACCCGAACTTCGAGCTGGTCGTGGTCGACAACAGGCCGGCCTCCCCCGCGGTCCGCAACCTGCTCTCAGAGCGTTTCGCCGGCCAGCCCCGGCTGCGCTACGTTGCAGAGGAGAGGCCCGGCCTGGGCCGGGCGCGCAACGCCGGCCTTCACTCGACCTCCGCCGATGTAGTCGCCTTCACCGACGATGACGTGCTGCTTGACGGGAGCTGGCTCTCATGGCTGGTTGCCGGCTTCGGCATGGCCGATCGCGTCGCCTGTGTGACCGGGCTGATCCTGCCGCTCGAGCTCGAGACACCCGCGCAGCTGCTTTTCGAGGAGTTCGTTGGCTGGTCCAAGCGTCTGGAGCCGAAGCTCTGGGACAGCGACGGGAACCGGTTCGACCATCCCCTCTACCCCTACACGGTCGGGATATTCGGCTCGGGCGCCAGTGCGGCGTTCAGGCGCGAGGTGCTCCTGGAGCTGGGCGGCTTCGACAACCAGCTCGGCATCGGCACCCCTGCCTGCGGCGGCGAGGACCTGGACATCTACACCAGGCTGGTCCTGAACGGCCACCGGCTCGCCTACCAGCCGGCGGCGATGCTCTGGCACGCGCACCCCCGCGACATGCACCGCCTCGAGCGCCAGACGCGGCTCTACGGGGCGGGGCTGGGCGCGATGCTCACCAAGCACCTGGTGCACAGCGGCCGGACCCGCCGAGAGTTGCTGCGGCGCCTTCCTGCCGGCCTGGCCTACGCTCTCGGCCCGCGTTCGCCGAAGAACGCCAGGAAACCGCAAGGCTATCCGCGCCGGTTGACCCTGTTCGAGCTGGCCGGGATGGCCTACGGGCCCATCGGCTACGTCCGGAGCAGGCTCTGACCTTGATCGGTCTCCGTTCCAGCAGGAACGCTCGTGGAGAGACCCGGGAGAGCGCCGTTGCAGGAGACGGCGCCGCGGCCTCGGCGCCAACCCGAGGTCGGGAACGGCCGACCTGGAACGCGCTGGCGCTGATGAGCAACACCGCGGTGACCTCGCTGCTCGGGGTCGTTTTCTGGGTCGGTGCGGCGCGCCTGTACCGACCCAACCAGCTGGGCCAGGACGCCGGACTGATCGCCTCGATGATGCTGATCTCCAGCCTCTCCGAGCTGAGCCTCAGCCAGGGCATCCCGCGGCTCCTTCCCCAGGTCGCCACGCGCCGCAGGCGCGCGGTGCTCGCCGCCTACCTCTCGACCGGGTTGGTGGCGCTGGTCCTGGCCACCGCTTTCGTGCTGCTGGCGCCGCTCACCTGGTCGGGCTTCGCGTTCCTGCAGGGGGACGGAGGCCTCAGGGTCTGTATGGTCGCCGCGGTCGTTCTCTGGAACATCTTCGCGCTGCAGGACGCCGTCCTGGCAGGGCTCCGCCGGGCGGTAGTGGTTCCGATCGAGAACGGCGTCTTCGGCGTGTTGAAGATCGCCCTCCTGGCTCTCTTCGCCGGTCTCGGCCTGGCACACGGCGTCCTGTTGGCGTGGCTGCTCGCCATGGTGATCGTGCTGCCTCCGGTCAATTGGCTCCTTTTCGGGCGTCTGCTGAAGCGGACGGAGAGCACGGCGGACCGTCTGGCCGGGCTGCTCCCACTGAGCGACAACCGCCGGCTGGCCCGCTTCCTGAGCTTCGATTACCTTGCCGCCCTTCTGACCCAGGGCTGCACGATGCTGCTGCCGGTGCTCGTCCTGGCCATGCTGGGCAACGCCGCCAGCGCCTACTTCTACGTTGCCTTCACGATCTCAGCCGCGATGAGCTCCGTCGCCCTCGCCCTCAGCACATCGCTGGTCGTAGAGGGCGCCCATGACGAGCGCTCACTGAGCCGGCTCACCAGGCGGGCGCTGGTCCGCAGCGGCGTCTTTCTGCTGCCGGGCCTGCTCCTTCTGACCACGCTGGCTCCACTCCTGCTCCGGCCTTTCGGCGCCTCCTACGTCGAACAGGGCACCGTCGTGTTGAGGCTGATGCTCGTGGGCGGGATCCCGCAGGGGCTGGTCCTCGTCTACCTCGGCGTGGAGAGGGTCCGGGGACGAGCGGGGCGCATCCTGGCCGTCCAGGCGCTGTCCTTCGTCCTGGTCCTGGCCGGGGTGGCCGTGCTCGTTCCTCGCGCCGGCCTCGCTGCGGTCGGGCTCGTCTGGATCGTGGCGTGGAGCGTCGCCGCACTTGTGGCGCTGCCTGCCATGTACCGCGCGATGCGCCAGGGGCCTGCAGAGCCGGAGGCAGGTGGTGCACCGAGGCCGGCCGCAATGAGGCGCCGGCGCTGGCTGGTGGCGGGCGCTCGTGCGCCGCAGCCTGACGCCGGGGCCGGCGCCGGGGCGGAGCGCGCCCCGGGGGGAGGGCAGCACAGCGAGCTCTTGCGCCGGAACCTGAAGGGTCTGGATCTCCTGGCCGTCTTCTTCGCTCAGGTCGAGGTGTCGCAGCACTCGATGGTGGTCGGCCTGGGAGTGGACGGGGATGGCAGAAAGCACGCGCTCGGCGCCTGGCAAGGCAGCACCTCGGACAAGGGGCTATGCAAGGCGCTGCTCTCAGACCTCACCGGTCGGGGTCTCGAGCTTCGACCCAGCCGGCTCTTCGTGATCGACGGGGGCGAGGGGATGAGAGCCGCGCTGAAAGCGACCTTCGGCCGCCATACCCAGGTCCAACGCTGTCGCGCACGTCTGCGGAGAGCGATCCTCGGTCACCTGCCCGAAGCCGAGCGCGTGGACTTCGGCAGGCTGCTCGATGAGGCCTGGTCGGAACCGGAAGTACGGCGGGCGAGGACGCTGCTTCGGGAGCTTGCCAAGGACCTCCGCGCCGCCGACCTTGGTGGGGCGGCCACCCTTCTCAAGGGAGCTGACGATAGCCTCACGGTGGACAGGCTCGGCCTTCCTCCGGGGCTGCGGGAAACGCTCGCCACCACCCTCGAGGTGGAGCGGGCAATGGGTGCGGTGACCAACGCCCGGTCGGGGCAGCGGACGGTGGGGATCCGGACACCGAACGGGGCTGCGGACAGCCTGCTCCAGGCGGAGAGGAAGTTCCGCCGGATCAGCGGTCACCGAGATCTCGAGCGCCTCGCCCTCGCTCTGGAGCCAGACAGGGCCCCCGTGACGGCGGAACGGCCGGCAGCGGGGGCCGAGAGTGGAGCGGCGGCTTCCCCGCGTCGCGGATTGCACCGAGCCGGGCTTTCCGCCACGGCTCTGGACCTGACGGTTCTTGCCCTGACCGCGGCGATTCTGGTCGCCGTTGCCTACCAGATCGACGGGCTCCCACGGCAGCTGCTCGCCCTCACTTTCGTGGCTTTCGTGCCCGGCTGGGCCTTGGTCGGCCGGCTCGACCTCGGCCGTGGGATCCGTCCGCTGGTGCTGGCCGTCCCAGCCAGCCTGATGCTGTCCGCTGGGGGAGCCACCATCATGTTGCTGCTGCACATGTGGCGCCCGTTGCTGCTGCTCGCAGCCCTGGCGCTGGGGAGCACGGCGCTCGTCAGCTGGACGCTGATCGCACCACTGCGGGTCGCGCTGGCGGGATCCGCGTCGCCGGCCGGCGAACTGGTGACTCGCTGGCTGGCAAGGCTCCCGCGGCTGAGTTTCCGTCCCCTCGCTCGAACTGGCCTCCTCGCCCGGTTGCGGCCGGCGGCCGCCCTCTTTCCCACGAGCAGGGCGGTGAGGTCAGCTCTGCCCGCGGCTCTGACCCGCGGACGCCACTCGCTGCGCGGGCGTCAGCGGATCTGGCTGGCGGCGATCGTGATCCAGCTCTTCTGGCTTGTTCCGGCGATGAGCCTGGTACTGGTCTTTGCCCTCCATCCGCTGACCGGAGGCATCTCGCTTGTCATGGGTGTGCTGGCCGGCGCCGTGATCGGCTTCCGTCGCCGGCCGCTGCTCATAGTGGCTGCGGGGGTCGCCGCGTTGACTGGAGGACTGCTGGTCATCGGATGGCAGTCGATGCCGGGTGGCGACCTGTATTCGGCCGCGATTGCAGCCTTTGAGGTTTCGCTGGACGTCTGGGGTCCGGCTGCGCTGGGGGCAGCCCTCGGCTTCGCGACGGTGCCGATCATGAGGCACCTCGAGAAGCAGTACGGACAGCGTCTGGGAGCGCATGTGATGTCCGGAGGTGTGAATCTCCAGCGGCCGGAGGAACGCACCGAGAACGCTGGCCAGCTGACGGGGAATGGCACGGCGCCGCACAGGAACGGCGCCGTCAAAGGGCAGGGCTTCCACCGTGCTCGCTCAGGGGACGGACAAGCCGGATCAGGAACACACAGAAGGACGGTCTAGGGCATGACGCCAGTCGGCACGGATGTACGGGAGAGGCAGGGCGACCGGGTCTTCAGAGTCTCGACGCGGACCCCGGTGGCGGTCATCGGCGCCGGCCCCTACGGGTTGAGCACCGCCGCCCACCTGGCGCAGCGGGGAATCCCTGCGCGCGTGTTCGGGGAGCCCCTGGCGGGGTGGCGGCACCACATGCCCGCCGGCATGTACCTGAAGTCGACGGTGAGCGCCTCCAGCATCTCCGCACCCCTTCCGGGGTACACGCTGGCCAACTTCTGCGAGAGCGCCGGACTCGCGGTTCCGGACGACATGCACCCCGTGCCCATAGACCTGTTCGTGCGATACGGGCTCTGGTTTCAGGAGCGTCTGGTGCCGGCGGTGGAACGTGAACGCGTCATTGGAGTCGCATCGGTCGGGAACGATTTCGCGCTGACGCTGGAGTCGGGGGAAAAGCTTCAGGCCACCGCTGTCGTCGTCGCCTGCGGTCTGGCGAGTCTGGCCTACGTGCCGGCCGAGCTGAGGGCGGTGGTCCCGGCGGGACCCTCGGCCGATGGTCCGCTCTCCCATTCCTCGCAGCACCGGGACTTCTCCTGTTTCGCCGGCAAAGAGGTGGCGGTGATCGGGGCCGGCCAGTCGGCGCTGGAGAGCGCCGCGCTTCTACATGAGTCCGGTGCCGTGGTCCATGTACTCGTGCGCGGCGCCACAGTGCTGTACGGCCGTCCACCTCAGGAGGAATCCGCTGGCAGGCTCCGTTCGGTCCTCAAGCCCGGCTCGCCTCTCGGCCCGGGTTGGTCTCACTTCGCGGTCAGCCGCGCACCCCAGCTGATCAGGTACCTGCCTTCCCGCGGGCGGCAGCACCTGGTGCGTTCGGTGCTCGGTCCTTCCGGCGCCTGGTGGCTGAAGGAGCGGGTGGCTGGTCGTTTCCAGCTGCTGACCGGTCGAGTGGTTCGGGCCGCGGCGCTGGCGGGGGAGCGGGTCACTTTGGAGCTCGAGGACCTCGAAGGGCGTACGGATCGGTTGACTGTGGATCACGTCATCGCGGCGACCGGCTACCGCGTGGACCTGCGGTCCTTCGACTTCCTGGCCGCCGACCTGTACCCACGGCTCGAGCATTCCAGGGGATGGCCGCGGCTGACTGCCTCCTTCGAATCCTCGGTGCCCGGGCTCTTCTTCACAGGTTTGCCGGCCGCAGGCACCTTCGGACCCCTGCTACGCTTCGTCGCCGGCACGGCCTTTGCAGGCCCCCACGCAAGCGCAGGCGCAACGGCCCGGATCAGAACCAGCTAGGGGCCGGACGAGTAGTCCTCCCTCCGCGCGCGGGGGGAGGGTCGGTGGGGGGGCCGAACTTGAGCACGCGAAAGCCCATCTTTGTGCGGCGGCGGCAAGGCAGGTCGGCAAAGCCCCCCACCGGACCTCCCCCCGCAGGCGGGGGGAGGACATAAAAGCCCGGTTAGGAGCGGCGGAAATTCCTTCGGGAGCGGGCTGCGCGGTCCTTTGCCAGGCGCGCGATTGCCGGGCGCGCAAAGCGTGCCGCCATCGCCATGAAGGGGGCCGGGTCGTCGAGTGCCAACCAGGCGAACTCGGTCTTGCCCTTCTGGCCGTCCTGAGGCGGCGCCGCGAAGGAGGCGTAGGCAAGTCGCGCCGCTGCGTCGAGGTGCTCGACGACGAAGCGGCGACCTTGAACCTGCCGTCCCTCGGGCACCCGGCGACCCGTCAGGTCGAGGTGCTGCGCCCGCACCACATCGATGGACGCCTCGTTCTCGAAGAGCCGGAACTGCGCACCCACCCGCGGATTGAAGTCGACCAGGTTCATGGTCCCGTCGCGGCGGTCGAGCCGCCAGTCCATGTCGGCTATGCCGCGGTATGCGATGTTCCTGCAGAATTCCTCAGCCATCGCGGTCAGGCCGGGATTGGGTCTGGCACACGCGTAGGTTGTCACGCCCGCGTGCGGAGGCCAGGAACGCACCTTGATTCCTGTGAAGCTGACCAGACAGCTGGAATCTTCATCACAGTAAGCCTGGAATATCCAGTCCTCGGAGTCCTCTCGCGGAAGGTACTGCTGGAGCATGACGTCCGGCCAGGGATCCCAGCTGCCGGCGAGGGCAAGAAGCTCCTCGGCCGTGTGCACCACTGTGGTGCCTGACACAGCCGGGGCGCGCAGCCTTCCCCATGGCTCGACGTTCTTCACGACCAACGGCAGCATGTCCCAGATGTTGTCCTCGAGCAGCTCTTCTCGGGAGGAGGGGAAGATGGTCCTGGGCGTGGGGACACCATGCTGCCGGCAGAGCTGTGACAGGCCGCATTTGCTGGCCAGGGTCCGCGGCAGCTCGGGTGCCACAGTGGGCAGGACGAACCATTCCGCCAGCTCGGCGGCGCGCTCCGCGAGCAATACCGCGGCCTCGTCGTCAGTGGGTATGGCGAGCGCCGGCCGCTCCAGGCGGCGTCCCACCGCGACGAGCCCCTCCAGCAGCTGCTCCTCTCGCTCCAGTCCGGTTGTCGGCCATACGAAGCGTCTCCGCAAATAGCGCGACAGCGCAGCCGGGGTGAAGCGGTCTTCTGTTATCGCATAGACCGGCACGCCGGCTCGGCCGAGCGTGCGGATCACGCCGACGCTGCCGTGGTGCAGCGGATAGCGTCCTATCTTGACAATCAGAACGGGCATCGAGCGGTCGAGCGATGGCCTCGGACCGCCAACAGGTTCTGTTTGCTCAAGACTGTCGCGTCTTGTGACACCTGGTCCTGCGCCGCTGGCTTGCCGATCAGCCTCTTCCACCGCTCTATGGAACGTCGAATGGTCCCTCCGGGTTATCGGCGTCACCGTCCCAATATTCTCCTCCGAGCCGTGCCGGCGCGTCTGGGATGATTGCTTCAGTGTGTACGACCGCCCACTGTCACGCCGGCGCGTAGGCGACGACCCAGGCGACCTGCATGTCAACCTCCGGAGGCGTTGAGGCGTTGACGCAGGTGGCGTATTCGGAGCACTCGAGCGATTGTGTCTGGATGGCGAGCCACATGGGAATGGACGGCACATCCGAGCCGGTGACGGTGGCCCAGGCTGTGCCGTCGATGGTGTAGACGAGCTTGCCGCTGGTCCACTCCACGCCGACAGTGTGCCAGCGACTGAAGTCATAGCCGCTTAGAGACCTCTGGACCGTGCAATCGTCGTGGTGATCCTGGCCGCAATGCAGGGTCGCGGAGGTCTCGTTCCGAGCTCCGCCCCCGTCCTCGTAGAAGTCCACCTCGGGTGGCCACAGGTCCTGCGCGGGCCAGAGAAGCGCGATGGCGGATATTCCGTCACCCTGGTCGACTCGCATGCGGACCAGGTACTTTCCAAAAGTCTGCCTCAGGTGCATTCCGATCCCGCCGGAGACGAAAACCCCCGCCCTCGCCGCCGGATCTCGATGGCTCTTCAGGGTTAAGCCGCAGTCGCCGACCACCACGTGAGACGGTGCCCACCACCCAGCTTTGTCACCTCCGGGCTGGCCGGAGTAAGCGGTCCATTTTGCGGTGTCCAGACCGGAGCCTTCGAAGTCGTCCGAGAAGACCTGCCTCCAACCGCGAATGTTGTCAACCGGCATGAGGTTGCCGGACGATGACCCCGGACAGGCGGAGCCCGGCGGGTCCACCACCGGCGTCCTGGGGGAGGAGGGGTCCGTCGGCGCCGGCTGTGTCGCGACCGCCGCCTCATGGGCGGGTGGCGTCACGGGGCTCCGCTTCAGGTACAGCGCGCCGCCGAAAAGGATGAACTGCACCGCGAGCCAGCCGATCAAGGCGGCGGCCAGCCGCAACTTCGCCGGGAACCGGCGCTTCCTGGGGGGCGGCGAGGACCGGTGGGCGACGGTTTGCTCCGTCAGGAAGGAAGGGTCTCCACGCCGTTGGCGCTCACGCGTTTCAATCCCCTCGCTCACCGACTGGCGGCGGAGGCTGGCAGAAACAGTATCTCGGCCTCTGAATTGCGGTATAGGACATGCCAGTCGGAGGATTGGTCGAGGGTGTTCTGGAGCCGATCGAGGGTACCGCTCGGCACACCCATGGACATGTCGACGTACGCTTTCTCACCTCGTGTTATGAGAAAGAATGCGGGCCGCTGGCGTTTGCGCAGAAAGGCTGTCATGGTGATGGCCGCCGGCCCCCGCAGCTCCCGTTCCGAGAGGTCGTAATAGTCGTGAGCTTCCACGTCTCTGTACTTTGTCGGAGCGCTTGCGATCAGCACGATCTGGGAGCCTGGAGGTGCCAGGTCATACAACTTCACAGCAGCTTCCGCTTCGAGCGGCGAGACGTAGTCCTGGCGTTCGTTCCCGAGCCTGGTGACCAAAAAGGCCTGAAGCAGAATGCCGGCCGTGAGCACCAGCGCAGCCGCCTGAAGCCGGGACAGTTTGGAGGCAGGGAGAGGCCGAAATGCACAGGCCGCAAAGAAGCTCACGAAGGGAAGGGCGAAGAAGACGATGCGGAGCAGCATCTCGCCGCCGTAGGACTGCGCCATGAACACAGGCACTGGCGCGGCGGCAAGCAGCGCTGCGGGTAGGGAGACGTAGCGAGCGCGGAAGGCGCGCCAGGCGCCGAAAATCGCCAGCAGCCCGAGGCAGCCGGTTGTGAGCAGGCGCAGCCTCACCACTAGCAGGTGTTCAGGGCTGCCGACCACCCGCTGCGACACGTTGGCGTCGACCTTGCTGTTGATGCTCGAGAAGATGTCCGTGATGATCGAGGGATGATTGGCCACGTAGTCGCGGGTCATCACCACGTCCCAGACCACCGTTATGGCCAGGAGCACGAGCGGGAGCCAGCGGGGGCGAACGCCGCCGAAGATCGTGAGCAGACCAGCCGCCGCGATCACGAACAATGGCGTGAGGGGGTGACTGGCGACGACCGCGAGGAATGCGGCGAATAAGGCGACCATGAGGACGATGCGCCGCCCACGCGACATCTGCACCGGCGGCTGACCACCGGGAAGGAAGCGCGTCAGCCAGGCGGGCGGCTCCGCCGTCCTCAAGCCCGTGATCAGCAACGTCACGATCACGAGGTACAGGAGATAGGCCATCGCCTGGGGTGCCAGGTAGTCCTGCGCGATCCAGTTGCTCACGACGAAGAACCAGAGCGCCAGCCACCTGACGCGGTCATCCCGGGTGAGTGACGAGAAGAGCACGTACAGGACGGTGGCGTAGGCCAGGTTGAAGAAGACGGGAGCCCAGTTGGCCGCGGCCAGAATCCGGAACACATCATGCGTGCCCGAGACTGAGCTCAGGAATGCGAGGCCGGCGAAGAAGCCGGGCCAGCTGAAGTAGACGTCGATTCGGCTGTCCAGGTGTCCCGTTCTCAACAGGTAGTCGACGAAGCCGGCGTGCCGCCAGACAGGCGCGAACCTCGGCTCGCTCTCGACCATGGCGGTGAGTCCGTAAAGGAGGAAGATCGTCGTCCCCAGGAGCAGACCGAGAAGCCAGGGGGGCCGGGTCTGACTGACGAGGGCGACGCAGTAGCAAAGGCCCAACACCGTCAGTGCGCAGATCGCGGATACCGGCAGCAGCGTCACTATGCCCAGGTCCCCCATCCGGGCCAGGTCCACGTGGCGGAGGCCGTTCAACCACACCAGGGCCGCCGCCCCGGCCGGCACCAGTAGGAACCTGGGGTCCCGAGCCACGATGCCTGGCGCTCGCGTCAGGGATCGACCTGTCAGTTCCGTCAGGGTACGCGCCCGCTGCGCGAAGGCCTCTTCCCAGAGGACGTCGAAAGAACTCAAGGTGCTAAGGCGCACACCGAATCGAAGCGGATAACGTGCGTCAACAGATCAAGCTCCCTTCGCCACGCACAGGGCCACCACCACCGGAGACCGCCGCCCACGCTTCGACGGAGGCCACCCGAGCCAGCCAAACTGGCTGACTATAGCCGATCCACCGACGGATGCGGGGGAAACAGGTTTCCCCCCCCAGCCCCCTTCCGCAAGGTCGGGGTTGGGGAGTCGCTTGGAAGTAACAACCCATACGGCCGGACTGAATCCGGCCTTTCCAGTTACGCCATTGTCATGTCGCTCCCCGCTAGGGGGAGCGAATATAGCTCAGGCGGTGGGGAGGACCGTGTCGTTGGCGCGCCAGCAGTACCAGGCGGCGATGGACCGGTAGGGCCGGTAGAGCTCGCCGAGAGCCGCCAGCTCCTTGGGCTTGGGCAGTGTGGGGAGTTCGTGCGCGATCGCGTAGCCCTTTCGGACGCCGAAGTCGTCGACCGGCCAGACGTCAGGGCGGCGGAGCTGGAAGATCAGGAACATCTCGGCCGTCCAGGGGCCGATGCCGCGGACCTTCGAGAGCCTCTCCACGATCTCGTCGTCCGAATAGGCCTCCAACCCCTCCAGGGGCACGGTGCCGTCCACCGTCTTGGCAGCGAGGTCGCGGATGGAAGCGGTCTTGGCGGCCGAGAGGCCCGCACTGCGAAACAGCTCCTCGGGCAGGGCGAGAACCGCTTCCGGGGTCAGCCCCTCCACGAAGTTGGCCAGGAAGCGGCCGTGAATCGCCGCAGCGGCCCGTCCGGCGAGCTGCTGGAAGGCGATGGCACGGACCAGCGCAGCGAAGTAGCCCTCGAGCGGCGGCCGGATCGCAGGTGGGCCGAGGAGGTCGACCAGCCGGCCCAGGGCGGGGTCTCGCCTCGCCACCTCCGCGGCGGCGGCCGCGAGATCGTCCTTTGCGGGCTCTGCCGTCGCTTCCACTCCAGCCCTACCCCTTTAAGCCGGCGGGTTCAGGCCAGCTCCGCCATCAGGCGGCCGAAGTCCTCGCGGCTGATGCGAAGGTCGTCCTCGCCGTAGTCGCGAAGCGGGCGTTCGGGAAGGCGCTCACGAGTCGCGAGGTCCTCCATGCGCTCGTCCACGTAGAGCAGGCCGGTCAGGAGCTGGCCCCGCTCCCGGCTCTCTTCCAGGAGCCGGATGGCGGCGAGCCGGTCGGTCGGATCGTGATCTTCGGCGATCTTCTTGAGCACGATGTGCGACCCGTCGTGCAGCTCCACCTGCTGGGCGGTGCCGGGCTCGTAGTCGACGTGGATCTCCTCGAAGTAGGGGATGAAGGACACGTCGTGGATCTCGTTGTCGTGCTCTTTGACCCAGCTGTAGCTCTTGGTGGAGCCGTCGTGGTCGTTGAAGGTAACGCAGGGGGAGATGACGTCGAGTAAGGCGGTCCCTCCATGTGCCATCGCCGCCTTGATCAGCGGCACCAGCTGCTTGCCGTCACCGCTGAAGGAGCGGGCGACGAAACTGCAGCCGATGGTCAGCGCCACGGCGCATGGATCTATCGGCTGGTAGGTGTTGACGGCGCCGCGCTTCTGAACCGAGCCCACGTCCGCGGTCGCCGAGAACTGGCCCTTGGTCAGGCCATAGGTCCCGTTGTCCTCGATGATGTACGTACAGTCCACGTTCCGGCGGACCATGTGCATGAACTGGCCCAGGCCGATCGACGCCGTGTCGCCGTCTCCCGAGACACCGAGCAGGAGGAGCTGACGGTTGGCCAGGCCGGCGCCTGTGGTCAGGGCGGGCATCCTGCCGTGCACGCCGTTGAAGCCGTGGGCGCGCTCGACGAAGTAGGCAGGCGTCTTGGAGGAGCAGCCGATGCCGCTCATCTTGGCCAGGCGGTGGGGCTCGACGCCCTGCTCATAGAGGGCCTTGACCAGGTGGTTGGTGATCGAGTTGTGCCCGCAGCCCGCGCAGAGCGTGGTTGCGGCACCCTTGTAGGCGTCGCGTGCGAGACCGATCCGGTTCACGGCCGCGGTAGGCATCAGACGGGCACTGCCTCCAGTTCCAGGAGCGGACGAGTGATCACATAGGCCGGGATGGGCTGGCCGTCGTAGTGGCGGATGGACCGCACCCGTCCCACCAGCTCCGGCGGCAGCAGGAGCCGGACCAGGTCGTACATCTGGCCGTCGCGGTTCTGCTCGACGACGTAGACGTGCTCGTGCTCGGCCACGAAGTCGACGACGGCCTTCGAGAGCGGGAGCGCCCTTATCCGGAGGTAGTCGACGGCCAGGCCGCGCTCCTCGAGCAGGTCGCGAGCCTCCACCACCGCGTAGTGGGTGCTCCCGTACGCGATCAGGCCCACCGTGGTGTTGCTCAAGGATTCGATCGCCGGCCGGGGCACTGCCTCCCTGGCGGTCTCGAACTTCCGAGCCAGGCGGTCCATGTTCCGGGCGTAGATCTCCGGGCTCTCCGTGTACCGCGCCTCCTCGTCGTGGCCTGAGCCACGCGTGAAGTAGCCCGCGTCGAGGTTGGCCGTGCCTGGGAGGGTGCGGTAGGTGACGGCGTCGCCGTCGGTGTCCCGGTAACGGCCCCAGTCTCCCTGCAGCCGCTCCAGGTCCGCCGCGCTCAAGACCTTGCCGCGGTCGAAGCCCTTTTCTGGGTACTTGAAATCAGGCGACATCCAGAGGTTCATGCCCAGGTCGAGGTCGGAGAGCACGAATACCGGGGTCTGGAACCTGTCGGCCAGGTCGAACGCTGTCTGGGCGAACTCGTAGCACTCCGCCACGGTGCCAGGCAGCAGGACAAGGTGCCGCGTGTCGCCGTGAGAGAGCGTGTAGGCGAAGCCGACGTCGCCCTGAGAGGTCCGAGTCGGCAGTCCGGTGGAGGGACCGATGCGCTGGATGTCGAAGATCACCACCGGGACCTCGGCGTAGTACGCGAGGCCGCTGAACTCGGCCATCAGCGAGATCCCCGGCCCGCTGGTGGACGTCATGGCCCGGGCGCCGGCCCAGCCTGCCCCGATCGCGATGCCGAGGGCAGCCAGCTCGTCTTCGGCCTGCACGATGGCGATCCGCTTCTCACCCGTGGCCGGGTCGACGCGGAACCGGTCGGCGTAGGCGATCAGGTTCTCGCAGAGGCTCGAGGACGGGGTGATGGGATACCAGGCGGCTACCGTGCAGCCGCCCATGACGCAGCCCAGCGCGGCCGCCTGGTTGCCCTCGATGAGCATCAAGCCGTCGGTTCCTCCGGGGACGGGCTTGAGCACATGCCGGATTGGCCGTTCGCTGAAGTGCTCCCGCCAGTATTCGTAGCCGACCCGGGCGGCGTCGACGTTGACCGGCCAGGCCTTGGGCTTGCTCTGGAAAGTGCGCTGGATGCCGTGCTCGATGGCCTCGAAGGGGATCCCCAGCAGGCCCGCGACGATGCCGACGTAGAGCATGTTGATCAGCTGCTTGCGCAGCGAGTCGTTCTGGATCTGGGTCTTGGCCAGTTTCGAGAAGGGCACCGGAAAGTACTGGAGGTCATCCCGCGCTTCGGCCGTCGAGTAGGCCTCCTCGTGTACGACGGCGCCGCCAGGGCGAACCGCCTTGACGTCGGCGGACCAGGTGGCCGGATTGAGTGAGACGAGCAGGTCCGGGTCACCGTGACGGGCCTGGTAACCGCGCGGACTGATCCTGAGCTGATACCAGGTCGGCAGCCCCTCGATGTTCGAGGGGAACACGTTCTTCGGGGCCACGGGAATGCCCATGGAGAAGATTGCCCGCGTCAGCACGAGGTTGGCCGACTGGCTGCCGGAACCGTTGACGGTGGCAGCCTGGAATGTCAGGTCGTTGATCAGCTGTTGCAAATTGCTCTTTCCAAACGAAACATCGTACTCCCTGCCCGCATTTCCTCTTCTCACGACACTGATGCCCGCGCGGCCGCAGCACAAGCCCTATTACCTGGACGCCAGGGCGACGGCCTCTAACTCGCCTCTCAATCATGTCCCGGACAGGGACTCGGCGTTGCTATCCACACTAGCCTCCCTGGCGGGGCCAGGTCCGGCTGGTCGGAGGGCGCGGCCGTCGGGCTGACCGGTGGAACTCCGGGCTCCGCACGGCTCTCCAACCGGGGGTGGAGTCCGGGCTCTCGCTACCATTGCGGAACGTGAGAGTCGGGGTACCCCGAGAGACGCTCCCGGGGGAGCGTCGAGTGGCTGTGGTGCCCGACGTCGCGAAGAGGCTCGCCGACCTCGGTCTTGAGGTGGCGGTGGAATCCGGTGCCGGCGTTGGCGCCGGCTTCTCCGACGACGCCTACCGTGACGCCGGGGCGGAGCTCGTGGCCGGCCCGGGTTCGGTGCTGGGGGCGGATGTCGTTCTCAAGGTGCAGGCGCCAACCCTGGAGGAGGTTCGGATGCTGAAGCAGGGGGCTCTGCTCGTCAGCTTCCTGCAGCCGGCCACCCAGGCAGAGGTGGTGGAGGCGCTTGCCCAGCAAGGCGTGACGGCCTTCTCGCTCGAGCTCCTGCCTCGTATCAGCCGCGCCCAGAGCATGGACGCGCTTTCCTCACAGGCCTCGCTGGCCGGTTACAAGGCTGTGCTCATGGCCGCCAACCGGCTGGGGAAGTTCTTCCCGATGTTGATGACGGCCGCCGGCACCATCGCGCCGGCTCGCGTCCTGGTCCTGGGGGCCGGTGTGGCCGGGCTGCAGGCCATCGCGACGGCTCGCCGCCTGGGCGCCGTGGTCGAGGCATACGACGTCCGGCCGGCGGTGAAGGAGGAGGTCCAGAGCCTGGGCGCCAGGTTCGTCGAGCTGGAGATTGAGAGCCAGGAAGGTCAGGGCGGCTACGCCGGGGAGCAATCCGAAGAGTTCCTCAGGCGTCAGCGAGAGCTCCTGGCCGAACGGGTGGGGGCGGCGGACGTGGTCGTCAGCACAGCCGCAATCCCCGGTCGGCGCGCCCCGGTGCTGGTCACTGGCGACATGGTGCGGGGCATGCGGGCCGGCTCGGTAATAGTCGACCTGGCGGCGGAGACGGGAGGCAACGTCGAGTTGACGAGTCCCGGCAAGGTGGTGGAGGTGGGTGGCGTCACCATCGACGGCACTCTCAACGTGCCCAGCACGGTTCCGCTCCACGCCAGCCAGCTCTACTCCCGGAACCTCTTCAACCTGCTCCAGCACCTGCTCAAGGAGGGCGAGATCCAGATCGACTTCGAGGACGAGATCACGCGGGGCTGCTGCGTGACCTATCAGGGCAAGGTCGTCCACGAGCGGGCCCGTGAGCTGATGAAGGCGGCCTCGTGAGCAGCCAGCTGGTGACCGAGATCACGTATTTCGTGCTGGCGATCTTCGTCGGCTTCGAGGTCATCTCCAAGGTGCCGACCATCCTGCATACGCCGCTCATGTCCGGGTCCAACGCCATTCACGGCATCATCCTGGTGGGGGCGCTGATCATCGCCGCCGGAGCGCAGACCCCGCTCCAGGTCGTGCTCGGATTCGTCGCTGTCGTGCTCGCGACGACCAACGTGGTTGGTGGGTTCGTGGTGACGGACCGGATGCTGGAGATGTTCAAGGGCCGGCGGCAGCCAGGCTCGGGCGGCCCCGCCGCCGACGGGGCTCCGAGCAGCCGGAGCGACCGGGGCTAGACCGTGGCGATCCTCACCGCGTTCGTCTACCTGCTGGCGGCCGTGCTCTTCATCGTCGGGCTCAAGTTCCTGAGCTCACCCCCAGGCGCCCGCCGGGGCAACCAGATCGCCGCCCTGGGGATGCTGATCGCCATCGGCTGGACCGTTATCGTCCTGGGTCGGACCTTCACCCCTGCCGGGATCGCCATCTCGGTCGCCGGCGTTGCGATCGGGACCGTGATCGGGGCGGTGGGAGCGCGCAGGGTGCAGATGACCGCGATGCCCCAGATGGTCGCCCTCTTCAACGGCGTGGGGGGCGGCGCCGCGGCGCTGGTCGCGGTCTCAGAGCTGCTCCGGCTGTCGGGCTCCCAGCCTGACTTTCAAACCGGTGTTCCCAGCGTCTTCGCGATCATAGTGGGCGGTATCTCCTTCGCCGGCTCGGCGGTCGCCTTCGCCAAGCTCCAGGAGCTGATGACCGGCACCCCCCTCACCTATCCGGGTCAGCAGCTCGTAAACGGTCTGCTGGCCCTGGTCATCGTCGTCCTGGCTGTCGTGCTCCTGGCCGTCACCGGCCAGCCGGTCGTTTTCGTCGCGATGCTGGTCCTCGCGCTCCTGCTCGGCGTCGCCTTCGTTCTGCCCATCGGGGGGGCCGACATGCCGGTGGTGATCTCGCTCCTGAACGCGTTCACGGGGCTCGCCGTGGCAGCCAGCGGCTTCGTGCTCAACAACTTCGCGCTGATCGTGGCGGGAACGCTGGTGGGAGCTTCCGGCACGCTGCTCACCAAGCTCATGAGCGACGCCATGGGGCGCTCGATCGGGAACGTCCTCTTCGGCGCTTTCGGGCAGGTGCAGGCGGGCCCTGAGGGAGGGGGCCAGACCGGCGACCGGAGCGTCCGGGCCGGGAGCGCCGACGACATCGGCACCATGCTTGCCTACTCTCGCAAGGTGGTCATCGTGCCCGGCTACGGGCTGGCGGTGGCCCAAGCGCAGCACGCGGTCCGCGAGCTGGCGGACCTGCTGGAGAAGCGCGGTGTGGAGGTCGAGTACGCCATTCACCCGGTGGCCGGCCGCATGCCGGGCCACATGAACGTGTTGCTTGCCGAGGCGAATGTGCCCTACGAGCAGCTCAAGGAGATGGACGAGGTCAACGGCCAATTCCAGAACACCGACGTGGCGCTCGTGGTAGGAGCCAACGACGTCGTGAACCCGGCGGCCCGGAGCTCGCCCGGAAGCCCCATCTACGGGATGCCGATCCTGAACGTGGACGAGTCTCGGAACGTCGTCTTCCTGAAGCGCTCGATGAGGCCCGGGTTCGCGGGCATCGACAACGACCTGCTCTACGACCCCAAGACGATCATGCTCTTCGGCGACGCCAAGGACTCCCTGACCCGCCTGGTAGCGGCCGTAAAAGCGGCCTAAAAAGACGCGGGGGGAACCCAGGTTCCCCCCACGGACCCACCCTCCTCTCGGGAGTGACCTTGGGCTTCGGGGGCGGGACTCATACGGCCGGAGTGAATCCGGCCTTTCATGGGACGCCTGACGGCGCGCCGGATCCAGGTTTCCCCCACGGGCACCCGCCTGCCTCGGCTGGTTAGGGGCTGGTTTTTAGGTGGACTATGGCGCCGGGGTTGTCTCGGAAGTAGTTGGCCAGCTGCTCGCTGTTCGCTGCGCAGGAGGCCTGGGCGGTGCCTCCTGGGTCGGTGTCCGGGATGGGCGCGGTACAGCTGGCGAAGCTCGTCGCGCCGTCCTCGCTGGTCAGCTCGAACCTCGCGGTCCCGGGGCCTCGACCCGAACCCTGGTTGCGGAACGTACCGCTGATGGGACAGCCGTTGGCCAGCGTACAGCGCGCGCTGATCGACGCGTTCACCCGCACGAACTGGGCCGCGCTGGCCGGGCTGGGTGTGGGCGTGCTGGCAGCTGCCGCTGAGGGCGTCGGTGTGACGACTGCCGGCGCCACAGCGCTGGGCGAGGTCAGGGCTGCCGCGTTCGGACCGCCTCCCGCTCCCGAGGAGATTATCCGGCCCAGCGCCAGGCCGACCACGAACACCAGAACAAGGACGGCAGCGGCAATGAGCGCGATCATCCGGGGGCCGATCCCACCCCGGCCCAGCAGCGGTCGCGACGCCTTGGGCTGCGGCCTCGGCGGGGTGGGCGGAGTCTCCGGTTCGGGTACGGCGCGAACGACCAGCGTCCCCCGCTGCAGATGTCCGCAGCGAGGGCAGTGACGATCGTCGGGCTCCATCGGCGCTCCGCACGAGGTACAGAAGGCCTTCATTTCCCCTCCATCAAGCGCCCGCCGATTCTAGCTGGCGGCCGCGGGGCGGACCGCGGCCTGAACGGCTTGGCGGGCGGGAGTCGCTCCGACCCTACCGTGGCGAGTTAAAGGCCGGGTAAGTTCCGAAGAGCCGGACCTCCAGCGCCGCGAGCTCCAGCTCGCAGAGCGCGGCCTCGGCCGCCTCAGGATCGTCGACCTGGAAGTCAAGAAAGAAGCGGTACTGAAACGGGAGGTGGGGGATGGGTCGGGATTCCAGCCGGGTCAGGTTGACGCGACGCGAGGAGAAGCAGGCCAGGGCAGCGATCAGGCTGCCCGGAGCGTGTGCGGTCACGAAAGCCAGCGAGGACTTGTCCCCCCGGGCCGCCTCCCCGGGCCGCCGGGGGACGCCTCTTTCAGCCACCAGAAACCGCGTCTGGTTGGAGTCGTCGTCCTGGATGCCCTCCGCGAGCACCTCCAGCCCGTACCGGTCGGCCGCCTGCGCGCTCGCCACGGCCGCCACCCCGGGTTCCCCCTGCTCCGCCACGTGGCGCGCCGCCCCGGCGGTGTCGTAGAAGGGGACGGGTTCGATGCCCCGGGACTCCAGGTAGCGGCTCACCTGGGCAAGCGCCTGCGGATGGGACAGCGCCTTACGCACCGGTCCCTGGCGACCGAGCAGGTAGTGCCGGATGGCCAGAACGTGCTCGCCCACGATGCTCAGCCCGACTCGTTCCCACAGGAGGTCGTTCACCTCCTGGACTATCCCGCCCAGCGTGTTCTCCACCGGCAGCACGTCCACCTCGACGTCCCCGCTGAGCAGGGCGTCGACTGTGAGATGGAACGTCCGGTGACCGACCGGCAGGGCGTCGGGAAAGAGCGCCAGCAGCGCCTCCTCCGAGTAGGCGCCCGGCTCGCCCTGGTAGCCGGCCTTGATCCCGGGCCTCAGTCGTCCGCGGTCCGAGGCTGGAGCCAGGACATCATGCCCCGAAGCTCGGCGCCCACCTTCTCGACCTCGTGCTCGGCGTGCTCCTGCCGCATGCGCAGGAACTGCTCCCGGCCGTGCGCGTTCTCGTCGATCCAGCGCTCAGCGAAGCTCCCGTCCTGGATCTCCCGGAGAATCTGGCGCATCGAGTCCTTGACCCGCTCGTCGACCACCCTGGGTCCCGAGACGTAGTCGCCGTACTCCGCTGTGTCGGAGACCGAGTAGCGCATGAAGCTGAGGCCGCCGCGATACATTAGATCCACGATCAGCTTCATCTCGTGGAGGACTTCGAAGTAGGCCATCTCGGGCGGGTAGCCGCCCTCGACCAGGGTCTCGAAGCCGGCGGTGATTAGGGAGCTGATGCCGCCGCAGAGGACCGCCTGCTCGCCGAAGAGGTCGGTCTCGGTCTCGTCTTTGAACGTCGTCTCCAGGATGCCGGCGCGACCTGCCCCCAGAGCCCGCGCATAGGCCATGCCTCGGGCTCGTGCCCTTCCGGTGGCGTCGGCCTGGACCGCGAGCAGAGCCGGCGTACCGGTGCCCTCCTGGTAAGTGCTTCGCACCAGGTGTCCGGGGGCCTTGGGAGCGATCATCGCCACGTCCACCTCGGGCGGCGGCTCGATCTGGCCGAAATGTATTGAGAAGCCGTGAGCGAACATCAGCATCATGCCTGGCCGCAGCTCCGGCTCGATGCACTCTCGATACAGTCGCGCCTGCCCGACGTCCGGAGTCAAGACAGTCACTATGTCCGCTTCCCTGACGGCCTCCGGGACTTCCACGACCCTCAGTCCGTGTCGCTCGGCCTTCGCCCGAGAGCGACTGCCGGCATAGAGCCCGACTCGGACGTCCACCCCGCTGTCCTTGAGGTTGAGGGCGTGCGCGTGCCCCTGGGACCCATAGCCGAGGATCGCAACCTTCTCGTCCAGAGTGGCGGGGCAGTCTTTGTCGTAATAGATCTTCACTGTCATCAGGACGCGTCTCCAAAGTCAAAACTGCCGGCCGAACACAAAAACGGAGCCCCCGCCGCAATGGTCGGGGGCTCACGTCGCGAAGAGGGTGCTTTCTGACGTGGCAGCTTACTGTCGCGTCGCACCACCGGGTAGTCGTCCACGCACAAAGACCGCTCGGTCCTTTCTGTGGACGGTCTACCGCTCGTAAGAATCTCTCTGACGCCCGAAGGGCAGTGCCCGGCGCAGAAGCAGCCAGGCGCCGACTCCGATCAGGAGCAGCGGCAGGACGAGCTGGCCGAATGGGCCGAACTCGCGACCGCTGATGTGGATGACCCCTTCGAAAAAGGCGGCGCCGACCAGGAAGATGGCCACGCCGATGCCCATCGTCCGGAGCCCGGCGGCACGCAGGCTCGGCTCCCGCCGTACGAGGCCCTGGAGCCAGAGCCCAAGCCCCACCCCGCCCGGCGCGACGAGCGCCCAGGCGTAGGCCCAGGTGGCGAAGAGGTCGAACGTGTTCTGGATCGCCAGCACGATTCCCGTCATCGTCACGATGGCTCCGGGAATGCAGAGACCCGAGAGGTCGCGGACGGTGAGCCCCAAGACCAGGAGCGCCACGCCAGGCAGTATCACGAATATCGGCCAGCCGTAATGGCCCAAATCGAGGCCGAGCGAGGGCTGCGGGACGAACTGCTGGAGCAGGTAAGCCGCCCCGATCAGGACCAGAATCACTCCCAGGAGCAGGCTTCCGCCGCTGACCCTTCTTTCCACTGGCTGCACTCTAGCGCCTTGTGAGGGCAAGGGCGCACCGGCCGACGAAGACAAAGCCGTGCGGAGGACCCGCACGGCTTCTGGAAGAAGCTCGGTGGAGGTGGGGGTCTTGCCCGTGTGCGGCACCACGGAACCGCACGCGCACCTCTAAGGGTTGGCACATTACAGGTACTGCGCCCGCGGGTCAAGAAGGACGAGCGGTTTCAGACCCTGTGTCTGTCCGCCAGAAGACGTCCGAAACAATCTTCGGGGCGCGGATGATGAGTTCGCCCAGCTGTCGCGGGTGTCCACCGCGCTAGTGTCCTGCTCCAGAAATTCGCCGGCATATTGCGGCTCCGGACGTCGATGCGGGCGTCAGGGGGCCC
>Ga0209526_10000094_pt1 | contig 48655 bp, 43 predicted proteins | sample JacPinW_OM2H0_M1_FD_188566 | JGI IMG/M metagenome (GOLD analysis project Ga0209526, IMG submission 188566) | Forest soil microbial communities from Algoma, Ontario, Canada - Jack Pine, Ontario site 1_JW_OM2H0_M1 (SPAdes) (version 2) | ecosystem: Environmental > Terrestrial > Soil > Boreal... | reverse complement strand
TGCCGCTCCCCTTGCGGGGCGCTCGACTTGCATGTGTTAGGCCTGCCGCCAGCGTTCGCTCTGAGCCAGGATCAAACTCTCAAGTTGGATGAGAACTTTGCCCGGCTGATCACAACGTTTGACGAGGTCCCACTCCTGTCGATGCGCGCGAAAACACGGACGCTCAAGGCGCCCGCGCCCTCGTTTGCACGACAAGGGTGTTGACCAAAAACGTCGACCGCCGAAGTCTCGTCCGGCCCCACTGCGTCGGGAAAATCGCGCCTAAAGCCCGATCTTCCGTGGCAATGGCGGCCCGCAGGGACTCCGCCGTCCACGTTTCTCTTTCTTCCGATTCACTTGTCAAACAGCCCGGACCGAGATGATCCCGCCCCCCATTTGGAAATGGAGAGCCGTCGAAGCCTGGGCACCCGACCGGGGTCGGAAGCCTGGTCACTTATATCCGTGATGGAGCTTCGAAGACGCGCCGTCGCGCCGAGGCGGCGGCGTGCCGAAACGAATGAGTATATATGCTTCCGCTCCCCACAAAGTCAACACCTGTGGCGAGCGAAATTTGGCGCGCGCGATGCGGCCGAGCCACAGTCGTCTTTGCAAGTAATATCGAGAGCTTAGACGGTGAACAACATAGGTTCCATGCCCTAGTGCGGCCATATTCCTCGGCCCCACTCGTTCCCGCATTGGGAGGTGTCACTTTCGGGGGGGAACTGGCGCCAATGTCGCGCGGCCGCGCGATGGGGACGGCGCCTCGCCCAACGATTGTTCCGAAGACGAGACACGGTCGCTGACGGACCGTGAAGCAGGTGACGTGTCATCTGCTCACGTCAGCGTCGCGGTTGCGTCGCGTCTGGCACTTTGTCCGGTTGCATGGGGCGCCTGCACGCTCGGCGGAGAGGACGTTGGACCACGGCAAGCGACGCACGGTGCCTCGTTCGAGCTTCGAGGCCGATCACATTGACCTCGGCAACGAGCCGCCGCTGTCGGTCGACGGCGAGAATTCCGCATTGGTGGACCGGCGCCGGGTATCGGTGCAATGGTTCAGCGGCACAATCCTCGCTGGTCTTTGCGGCGCGGCTCTCATGGGCGGCGCCGTTTTCGCAGCGCTCGACGGCGAAACCAATTTCGCGACGGTGCCGGAGCGCGTCGAGGCGAACGCACGCGCATCAGTCCCCGGTACCTCCGAGCGCATCACGAATACGGCGCGCAAGAACGATCGCCTGCCGCCGCCGGGTGAAGCCAATGCCGCGCGCCAGGTCATTCGCGTATCGACCACGACGCGCGGCGCTGGCAACCGCGAGATCGTGCGCGTTCGCCCGCTCATCCGGGTCGCCGGGAATCTTTCGCTTACTACGTCTGAGCTCTCCGCCAACATTCCCCCCTTCAATGCGCAGAAGATGCTCGCCCAATCGGCGGGAGTAGCGGCAAACGCGGAAGATCCGGCCGGCGCCGAGCCGGACGCCGAGGTGTCGTTTCTTACGCGCGACCTTCTAACCGTGCTGCCGCGCGCAAAGCTTGCCGCAGTCGTTCCGCTCGATGAAGTGCTCGCACGCGTGCGCGAGGCTGCCAGCTGGGACACCGGCACCGGCCAGAAGGCGCCGCTGATGACGAATTCAATTCCGCTCACCGCCTACGCGCCGGAGCGCAACAACGACCCCTATGCAGGTTTTGAGCCCCGCATCGTGCCGGAAAACGTGACGCTGTTGCCGAAGACAACGACCGAGGTCACTGGCGGCAATGCCTGGAACGAGCGCACCATCGCACTCAAGAAGGGTGATTCAGTATCCACCAATCTGCGCGAACTGGGCGCGACGGCCGACGAGATCAAAGCCGTCACCGCGGCCTTCGGCGGGCGCGGCAGGGACAGCGCTCCGCGCGACGGCTACAAGCTGCGCGTACTGCTCGCGCCCAGCAGCGATCACCGCCGGCTCCAGCCGGTACGGATTGTCATTGCGACTGACACCAGCGTGGAAGCAATGGTGGCGTGGTCGGACAAGGGCAAATATGTGGCGGTCGACGTGCGCAGCGCAAACACGGTTGCCTCCTCAAGTGATGACGACGAGGACGACGGCAAGAGCGTCCGGCTCTATCAGAGCATCTACGAGACCGGGTTGCGCAATCATATGCCGCGCCCGGTGATCGACGATCTCATTCGCATCTACTCCTACGACGTCGATTTCCAGCGCAAGGTTCAGCCCGGCGATTCGTTCGAAGTGCTCTATGCCAGCGACGACGAGAATGGAAACGAGAACAGCAAGGCCGAAGTGCTCTATGCGCTGCTCACGACCGGCGGAGAGACACGCAAATTCTATCGCTACCAGACGACCGACGATAACGTCGTCGACTACTACGATGACAGCGGCAAGAGTGCCAAGAAATTCCTAGTGCGCAAGCCGGTGGCCGACGGCACGATGACCTCAGGGTTTGGCGGCCGCAATCATCCGCTGCTCGGTTTCATGAAGATGCATACCGGCGTCGATTGGGCTTCGACCCACGGCACTCCCATTTTTGCGTCCGGCAACGGCGTGATCGAAAAGATCGGTTTGGAAGGAGGCTACGGAAAATACATTCGCCTCCGGCACGCCAATGGTTGGGAAAGCGCCTATGGCCATATGTCGGCCTTCGCGCGCGGCATGGAAGCAGGCAAGAAGGTCCGCCAGGGGCAGGTGATCGGCTACGTCGGCTCGACCGGGCTTTCGACCGGCTCCCACCTGCATTACGAGATCCTTGTGAACGGACGTTTCGTCGATCCGATGAAGATCAAGCTGCCGCGCGGGCGCGTGCTCGACGGCACCTTGCTCGCATCCTTCGAGCAGGAGCGTACCCGGCTCGATGCGATGCTCACACGCGCAACGCCGTCGCGGTACGCCCAGGGCAGGTAAGTATCAGTAATCAGTAGTCAGGTCAGCCTGAGACCACGCAACTGACTACTGATAACTGATTCCTGGTTACGCGGCCTTCGCCAGCACACCATTAAACGTGAGGCCCTGTTTGCCGGCGGAGATCACCACCCGCTCGCCGTCCTTCACGCGACCGCCGAGCATGAGCTCGGCGAGGGGATCCTGCACCGATTTCTGAATGACGCGCTTGAGCGGCCGCGCGCCATAGGCGGGATCCCAGCCCTTCTCCGCCAGCCACTCGCGTGCCGATGGCTCGAGTTGAAGCGTGATCTTGCGGTCCTCCAGAAGCTTGGTGAGGCGCGCCATCTGGATGTCGACGATCTTTGTCATCTCGCGGCGCTGGAGCCTGTGGAAGAGAATGATCTCATCGATGCGGTTGAGGAATTCGGGCCGGAAGCTTGCCCGCACCACCGCCATGACCTGATCGCGCACCGCGTCGGTGTCCTGCCCTTCGGGCTGATTGGCCAGGAATTCCGACCCGAGATTTGACGTCATCACAATCAAGGTGTTGCGGAAGTCCACGGTATGGCCCTGGCCGTCGGTGAGGCGACCATCATCGAGAACCTGAAGCAGCACGTTGAAGACATCGGGATGGGCTTTCTCGATCTCGTCGAACAGAATGACCTGATACGGCCGCCGGCGCACGGCCTCGGTCAACGTGCCTCCTTCCTCGTAGCCGACATAACCGGGGGGTGCGCCGATAAGCCGGGCGACCGAGTGCCTTTCCATGTACTCGGACATGTCGATGCGAAGAAGCGCTGACTCGTCGTCGAACAGATACTCCGCGAGCGCCTTGGTCAGCTCGGTTTTGCCCACGCCGGTTGGCCCAAGGAACATGAAAGAGCCGATCGGCCGGTGGGGATCCTGCAAGCCGGCGCGCGCGCGGCGCACCGCAGTCGACACGGCCTTGACCGCTTCCGCCTGACCGATGACGCGCTTGCTGAGCTGCTCCTCCATGCGAAGAAGCTTTTCCTTCTCGCCTTCGAGCATCTTTTCAACCGGCACCCCGGTCCAACGCGAGACCACCGCAGCGATGTTATCTGGGGTGACGGCTTCCTGAACCATCGCCCCCTTGCCCTCGCCCGCTTCGATGGTCTTGAGCTTTTTTTCGATTTCAGGGATGCGGCCATAGGCGAGCTCGCCTGCGCGCTGGAATTCCCCCTTGCGCTGCGCATTCGCGAGCTCGGTACGCAAATGGTCGAGCTCGGTCTTGAGCTTTTGCGCGTCGGAGAGCTTCTCCTTTTCGGACTTCCAGCGTGCAGTGAGATCAGCGGACTGCTTCTCCAGCGACGCGAGCTCCTTCTCCAGATTTTTCAGCCGCTCCTTGGATCCCGGATCGCGCTCTTTCTTGAGCGCTTCCTGCTCGATCTTCAGGCGCACGATCTCGCGATCGATCGAATCGAGCTCCTCCGGCTTCGAATCGACCTGCATCTTGAGGCGGGCCGCCGCCTCGTCGACGAGGTCGATTGCCTTGTCCGGGAGGAAACGGTCGGTGATGTAGCGGTGGGATAACGTCGCCGCGGCAACCAGAGCGGCATCGGTGATGCGCACGCCGTGGTGCTGCTCGTAGCGATCTTTCAGGCCGCGCAGGATGGAGATGGTGTCTTCGACGCTCGGCTCATTGATGTAGACAGGCTGGAAACGGCGGGCCAGCGCCGCGTCCTTTTCTACATGCTTCTTGTATTCATCGAGCGTGGTGGCACCGACGCAATGCAGCTCGCCCCGCGCCAGCGCGGGCTTGAGCAAGTTCGAAGCGTCCATCGCGCCATCGGCTTTGCCGGCGCCGACGAGGGTGTGCATCTCATCAATGAAAAGAATATAGGCGCCGGCCGAAGAAATCACTTCCTGCAGAACCGCCTTGAGCCGCTCTTCGAACTCGCCGCGATACTTGGCGCCTGCGATGAGGGCGCCCATGTCAAGCGCCAGGAGTTTCTTGTCCTGCAAACTCTCGGGGACATCCCCATTGACGATGCGTTGCGCGAGCCCTTCGACAATGGCGGTCTTGCCCACGCCGGGCTCGCCAATGAGCACCGGATTGTTCTTGGTCCGGCGCGAGAGCACCTGGATGGTACGCCGAATCTCCTCATCGCGCCCAATCACCGGGTCGATCTTGCCCTCGCGCGCGGCCTGGGTAAGATCGCGGGCATATTTTTTTAGCGCATCGTAGGTATTCTCGGCCGAGGAGGTGTCCGCCGTGCGGCCCTTGCGCAACGCCTCGATCGCGGCGTTGAGATTCTGTGGCGTGACGCCGGCGCGGGCGAGAATCTTTCCCGCCTCGCTCTCGCGATCGAGCGCAAGCGCGAGCAGAAGGCGCTCTACGGTGACGTAGCTATCGCCCGCCTTCTCCGCGACCTTCTCTGCCTGATCGAAGACGCGCGCCAGGGCAGGCGCCAGATAGACCTGGCCCGCTCCGCTGCCCGACACTTTCGGTATCTTCGCGAGCGCACCTTCCACGCCCGAGAGCGCTTCACGCGAGCGCCCGCCCGCGCGGTCAATCAGCCCTGCGCAGAGTCCTTCCGGGTCATCGAGCAGAACCTTGAGCAGATGCTCGGGAGTGAATTGCTGGTGGCCCTCGCGCATTGCAAGCGATTGGGCCGATTGCACAAACCCGCGGGCGCGGTCGGTATATTTTTCAAAATCCATCTGTCCTGTTCCCTCAGCACGTTCCTCCACCCTTCCGGCGCAAGAAGAACATCGTCAATGGGTGTCCCCCCACAGGGGAGTTGAGCGCTAGCCAACGGCGCTTACGCCGAAAAGGCTGTCCTCGGTTGTTATGTGGGATCTGGGCGTTGGCGGGGAAAGAGGTTTGGCGGTATTTTGCGCCAGCCGGTTGTCAACGACCGGATTAAGCAGAAGCGGGCGCCTACTTTCGGCGGCTGAGCAGGAAGACCGCCTGTTCTCCCAACAAGTTCCAGAACCACCAGGGGGCATTGAAGCGCAGCGCACGTCCCCAAGCGTTAAAGGCCACCGCCTTCTCCATCTTGGCGCCGGCCACCCCGCACAGCTCGCGGAAATCCTTGATGGTGCAGAAGTGAATGTTCGGAGACTCCCACCAGGCATAGGGCAGATTATCGGTGCGGGGCATCTGGCCGCCGAACAACAGCTGCAATCGGATTCCCCAGTGGCCGAAATTCGGAAACGAAACAATCGCGTGCCGGCCAATGCGCAGCATATGTTCAAGGACGACGCGTGGATGCCGGGTGGCCTGTAGCGTTTGGGAGAGAATGACGTAATCGAACGCATCGTTGGGATAGTCCGAGAGGTCGGTATCGGCGTCGCCCTGGATCACGGCGAGGCCCTTTGCCACGCACTGATTGACCCCTTCGCGCGAGAGCTCGATGCCGCGGCCGTCAACGCGACGCGTTTCGCCAAGCAGGCGCAGCAGCTCGCCGTCGCCACAGCCAACGTCCAATACCTTCGCGCCGGGCGCGACCATCTCCGCCACAACGAGCAGATCGACGCGCGACCCGCCCGGGTTGCGCGCGGCTTCTGCCATTGTGAGATCATGGTTGATCCGCGTCAGCATCGGAACCTCTAACGCACGAGCGAACCAGGCAGGGATGTTCGATGCAATCTCATCGCTGCACCGCTGCCGCAAGTCCACGCGCCTTCGCCGCCCCCTCCAGAAAGCCGCGCACAATGTCGAACAGTTCCGGCTCCTCGAGGAGGAACGCGTCGTGGCCCTTGTCGGTGACGATCTCGGCAAACGAAACCCGCGCGCCCCCGGCATTGAGCGCGTGCACAATCGCACGCGAATCCGAGGTTGGAAATAGCCAATCGGAGGTAAATGAGATCACGCAGAAACGGGTGGGCGTATCCTTGAAGGCGTTCGCCAGCACGCCCTCGCAGTCCGCCGCGAGATCAAAATAGTCCATCGCACGGGTCAAATAGAGATAAGAATTGGCGTCGAAGCGCTCAACGAAACTGCTGCCCTGGTGGCGTAGATAGCTCTCCACCTGGAAATCGGCATCAAACGAAAAGGTAGGATTGTCGCGGTCCTGAAAGCGGCGGCCGAATTTCCGGTGCAGCGCCGCATCCGAAAGGTAGGTGATGTGCGCGCCCATGCGCGCGACGGCGAGACCGTGTCGCGGATTGGTCCGTTCCACGAAATAGCGCCCGTGGCGCCATTCCGGATCGGCCATGACCGCCTGCCGCCCGACCTCGTGGAATGCAATGTTCTGGGCGGAATGTCGCGTCGACGTCGCAATCGGCAGCGCCGAGAACACGCGGCGCGGATAGCTCGCGCACCATTGCAGCACCTGCATGCCGCCCATTGAGCCACCCGCCATCGAGAACAGCGAGGCGATGCCGAGATGGTCGAGCAGCATCGCCTGTGCGCGCACCATGTCGCGGACGGTGATGACGGGGAATTCGAGACCCCAAGGCATGCCGGTCGCCGGGTTGGTCGAGGCCGGACCGCTCGTGCCCATGCAGGCGCCGAGCACGTTCGGACAGATGACGAAATAGCGCTCCGTGTCGATCGGCCGGCCGGGGCCGACCATGGTTTCCCACCAGCCCGGTTTCTGGGTGACGGGATGAACGTTGGCGACGTGCTGGTCGCCGGTGAGCGCATGGCAGATCAGGATTGCGTTGCTGCGCTCGGCATTGAGCTTGCCATAGGTCTGGTAGGCGATCTGAAATGGACACAGATCAATGCCGGCATCGAGCCGCAGCGGCTGATCCTTGCCGAAGCGCACGACCGGCGAATGCGGATAATCCGCTTCCCGCGCACGCTCGGCGGGATCAACCACGATGCTCAACTCGGCTTCGACCATGCTCAAAATCTCGATCCCGTCATGCGCGGGCTCGACCCGCGCATCCATCGAAAAATTTTTGTCAAGCCCGGCAATGACGGCCATGAGCGGTTGTGACGGGCTTAGATAGGCCCTGCGGCGGGGCTGTCAATGTTTTCTTTGCTTTCAGCGGCTTGCGCACCTATCAATGCCGCGCGAGAGACCCGCATGAAAGTTTCAGTTTCGCAAGCGCCCTCCCTTGCCTCTCTGCGGCAGGAGATCGACGGCATTGATGACGCCATGCACAAGCTGCTGATGGAGCGCGGCGAGATCATCGATCGGCTCATTGCAGCAAAACAGACGCAGGAATCAGGCTCGGCGTTTCGGCCGGCACGGGAGGCCGAGATGATGCGGCGCCTGGTGGCGCGCCATCGGGGTATCCTGCCGCTCGATACCGCCGAGAGTATCTGGCGCGTCATCATCGCGACCTTCACCTATGTCCAGGCACCTTTCTCGGTGCACGCCGACCTTTCCGCCGGGGAAGCCATGATGCGCGATTCGGCGCGGTTTCATTTCGGCTTCACCGTCCCGTTCGTGCCTCACATGGGGGCTGCGGTCGCGGTTGCGGCAGTATCGAGCTCGAAAGGAGACCTGGCACTCGTGCCCGCCTTCGGCATCGCAGGCGCCGGCGCCTGGTGGAGTGCGCTCGAGTTCGATGCGGCACCCAAAATCATTGCGCGACTGCCGTTCGCCGAGCGCTCGGATCATCCGGCTGGATTGCCCGTGTTCGTGGTCTCGCGGGCGGCGCCGGACGCCATGGTCAGGGAAGTCGAGGTTTGGAGCCTGCGCCTCGCCGGCTTTCGCACGTCGGCCGGGCGTGAACTCGAAGCCATGGCCGAGATCATCGCAGTTGCTGATCGCGCATTCGATGGAGCGGCGCTGCTCGTTTCCGTCCCGCACGGCGGCAGCATCGATCGGGTGATCGACGCCCTGATCAGGTCGGGAGCTTCCGTGCGCAGCTCCATCCTCGTCGGCAGCCATGCGACACGCTATACGATTTCCGCTGGCGAGCCGATGCGGATCGGCGGCCCTCATCCCGGAGCATGAAATGACGCTCCTAGAACGTCCGCAGCCGCGTCCCGGCGTGCTGACCATTGATCCCTACGTCCCCGGCAAAAGCTCTGCCGCCGGGGTTGAGCGCGTTTTCAAGCTCTCATCCAATGAGACTCCGCTCGGCCCCAGTCCCCAGGCGGTCGCTGCCTACTGTGCAGCCGGCGCGCATTTGCAGGACTATCCCGACGGCGCCTCGATCGCGCTGCGTGAGGCAATCGGCCGCGCCTTCGGGCTTGATCCCGAGCGCATTGTTTGCGGCGCGGGCTCGGACGATTTGTTGAACCTCATTGCCGACGCCTATCTGCGCGATGGCGATGAGGCGATCCATACGACGCATGGCTTTCTGGTTTATCCCATTGCCACGCTTGGCTCGGGAGCAAGCCCCGTGGTGGCGGCTGAGAAAAATTACACCGCCGATGTCGACGCCATGCTGGCGGCCGTGAGCGAGCGCACCAAGGTCGTATTCCTGGCCAATCCCAATAATCCGACCGGCACCTACGTGCCGTTCGATGAAGTGAAGCGGCTGCATCGCGGCCTGCCTGCGCATGTGCTGCTGGTGCTTGATGCCGCTTATGCCGAGTACGTGCGTCGTAACGATTACGAAGCGGGCATCGAGCTGGTTGCGACAGCGGACAACGTTGTGATGTGCCGCACGTTCTCCAAGATCTACGGACTGGCGGCGCTCCGATTGGGCTGGCTGTATGGGCCGCAGCACGTCGTCGATGCAGTGAACCGCATCCGCGGCCCGTTCAACGTCAACCTGCCTGCACAGGCTGCCGGGATTGCTGCAATCCAGGACCGGGCGCATGTGGAAGCGGCCCGCGTGCACAACGAGCGCTGGCTTGCCTGGCTGATGGAAGAGATCCCAAAGCTTGGACTCAAAGTGACCCCGAGCATTGCGAATTTCGTCCTGATCCATTTCCCCGATGGCGAAGGCCGCACCGCTGCCGAAGCCGACGCCTTTCTGACCCGGCGCGGCCTCATCCTGCGGCGGCTCAACGCCTACAAGCTGCCGAACGCGCTGCGGATGAGCGTCGGGACCGAGGAGGCCAATCGCCTGGTGGTGACTGCGCTTCGCGAATGGATGGGACGGCAATGAGCGCACAGGCGATCTTCAACCGCCTGGCGTTGATTGGAGCGGGCCTGATCGGATCCTCCATCGCCCGGGCAGCACGCGCGCAAGGGGCGGTGCGTTCGATTGTGGTCACCGCGCGTTCGGCGGCGACGCGCCGGCGTGTTGCCGAGCTCGGCATCGCCGACCAGGTGGTCGAGACCAATGCAGCCGCGGTCGAAGGCGCCGATCTCGTTATTCTATGCGTTCCGGTTGGCGCATGCGGGGAGGTGGCAGCAGAGATCAGCTCGCATCTCGCGCCCGGCGCAATCGTCTCCGATGTCGGCTCGGTCAAGGGTGCGGTGATCCGGGATGTGTCGTCCCAGCTTCCCTCAGGCGTCCATTTCGTGCCTGCCCATCCGGTGGCCGGTACCGAGCATTCCGGACCGGATGCGGGCTTTGCCGAACTGTTCGTCAACCGCTGGTGCATTCTTACGCCAGCCGCAGACACCAACCCAGGTGCTGTTGAACGGCTAAGCAGTTTCTGGCGCCTGCTCGGCGCCAACGTCGAGAGCATGTCGGCCGAGCACCACGATCTCGTGCTCGGTATCACCAGCCATCTACCCCATCTCATCGCATACACGATCGTGGGCACCGCCGATGAGCTCAAGCAGGTGACGCGCTCGGAAGTGCTGCAGTTCTCTGCCGGCGGCTTTCGCGATTTCACGCGCATCGCGGCGTCCGATCCCACCATGTGGCGGGACGTCTTTCTTGCGAACAAGGACGCCGTGCTCGAAATGCTTGGACGTTTCAATGAGGATCTCGCCACGCTGACGCGCGCGATCAGGCGCGGTGATGGCGAGACGCTATTCCAGCAGTTCAGCCGGACCCGCGCCATCCGGCGCGGGATCGTCGAGATCGGCCAGGATTCGCCCGCGCCGGACTTCGGCCGCCCGCATCCCGAGTTGCCGCACGAGGTGCCACAGGAGCTGCCGCGGCCTTACTCCTCGGCCTAGCCTTGAGGTCTAAGGGCGTGGACTCATAAGCTCTGAGCCGGATTTGCGGACGGAGTTTGGAATTGTGTTCAACACCCCAATCAATGACCGGTACTTCGAGGACTACGTCGAAGGCGACATCCATTGCTGCGGTAGCATTACAGTCGACGCGGACAAGGTGATCGCCTTTGCAAAGCGCTTTGACCCGCAAATCTTTCACGTAGATCCAGATGCGGCCAAGTTAACCCGCTTCGGTGGTCTCATCGCTAGCGGGTGGCACACTGCCGCGCTGTCCATGCGGCTCTTTGCGGACCAATATCTCACCCATGTGGCCAGTTTGGCTTCTCCGGGCGGCGACGAATTGCGTTGGGTGCGGCCAGTGCGCCCCGGGGATACCCTATCGTTGCGGGTGACCGTGCTGAAAGCAGTCCCTTCAAAATCCAAACCTGACCGTGGCGCTGTCACATCGCTGATGGAGGTTTTCAATCAAGCCAATGAAGCGGTCATGACGTTCAAGTGCGTGAACATCATCGGGCGGCGGCCCTTGGGTTAACTGACCCGACTCCACGAGTCGTGTCCGCAACTTTGCTGCACTGCACGAGTCAGCTTTGTGCAATGGCACTTGGCGTCATCTCGCTGCGCTGCGGAATTTGCTCGCTATCGCGCATAGCGGAAATCGGCCAAGCCGCACCGGTCAAGCTCGACTTATGAGGACGCGCCCTTTAGTAGGCTCCCCAATAGGGCGGCACGCGGTGGTACTCGTGGATCTCGATCTCTCGGCTGCGGTCGCCCCAGTCGAATTCCTCGCCGGCGGCAACGGAGGGCGCTTTGCTCAGCTCCTCGTCGCTCATCTCCAAATGATACGCTTCGAGATTTCGATCGTAGGTCAGCCGCGCCCACGGAATGGGCGCATGCTTCTGGCCCAAGCCGAGAAATCCTCCAAAGCTGAGGACGGCATACACCACGTTTCCGGTGAGCTTGTCGATCATCAGGCGCTGGATCGTCCCGATCTTCTCGCCGTTTACTCGGCGCACCGGGGTTCCTTCCACGCGATCGCTTGCGATCAAACTGTGGGAGCCGGGCTGCCGGGCTTCGGGATGCAACGCGTCGGCCTGGGCGGTCTGCATGGTCGCCTCCATGGGTCGATTGACTTGTGCTTCTAAAACGCGGAGCAGGTCGGCAGCGTTCCCGACTTTGGAACATAAAGCGCTCTTCATCATGGATCCCGATCCCGCCCACGCCGCCGACGATCTCTGGATATTTGCCTACGGCTCGTTGATGTGGCGGCCCGATTTTTCATTCGTGCAACGCCTTGAGGCCCGGCTGATTGGGGCACACCGGGCGCTGTGCGTCTATTCCTTTGTGCATCGCGGGACGCCTGAGCGGCCCGGGCTCGTGCTTGGGCTCGACCGCGGCGGCACCTGCCGCGGCATCGCATACCGAGTGAGCGCCGCGCAACGCGCAAACACGATCGCCTATCTGCGCAAGCGCGAGCAGGTGACCTCGGTCTATCGGGAAGTCGTTCGCCCCATCGTGCTGCAACACGGGCCACACCAGCGGGTGCCCGCGCTGTGCTATGTGGTAGACCGTGGACATCCGCAATATGCCGGGCGGCTGTCGCTCCACGCGCAACTCCATCATGTGCGTCAAGGCCATGGCGTCTCAGGCGCAAACCGGGACTATGTCATTGCGACCGTCGCTGCCCTGGAAGAGCTCGGATATCGTGAGAGCGAGCTGCATCGGCTGGCGCAGTTGATTGCCGGCACACACGAGGCTCCAACGGCCAGGTCTGGGGTGCACCGTTGACGAATTTCTCCGCCTACCCGCTGCGGCGCGTGAGCGTGACTTTCGTGGTCCCGCTGGACACAGACATCGAAGCGATCGCCGCCGACCTGCGAAGCTATCTCGAGGGCGACAACGCGTCCTGCAATTTCCTGCCCCCAATGTCGCCGGCTCAAACCTCACCGACAAGGGCGCCGAGCTCACCGTGCAAGCCTGGACCAATGCCGACGACGCGGAGTCCGTACGCGCGGATCTTGTTGCGCACCTCGTGGGCGCCGTGCGCTCGGCAGGCACGGCGCGCTAAGGCCGTATACTCATAAATACGGCTATGCGAGCGTGGCTCAATGTCCGCTTCGCCCTGAAAGCGACCTACTTGCTGCGGGGCAACGGAATGACGCTTTGTGCCACAAGCGGCTCTGAGCAATCGCAGCAAAGCAGCCCACTATTCGATCACCTCATCAGCGCGTATAAAGAACGCTTCGGGAATCGTGAGCCCGAGCGCTTTCGCCGTTTTGACGTTGATGACAAACTCGAACTTGGTCGGTGCTTGAACCGGAAGGTCGGCCGGCTTCTCTCCACGCAGGATACGGTCGATATAGCCCGCCGCTCGCCGGACCGTGTCGACGGTGTCGGGGCCATACGACATCAAGCCGCCGGTCTCCGAAAATTGCCGCAAACCGTAAATCGCGGGCACGCGATTTCTCTCCGCCAGCGCGATGAAAAGCTTGCGATGAGCCGTCGTGAAGGTCTCTGGCGCTACGATCAGGCCGCTGTTAGGCGCCTGTCCGAGTGCAGCGATGGCAGCTTCGACATCGGCTTCGTTATGCACGAAATTCGTGATCGGTTTGACGCCTAATGTGGCGGCAGCAGTCTCGAATTCGTGCAAGTAAAATGTACCGCGCAAGGGGGCCGTTTCGGGATTAACGACGATGGCCACCTGGCCGGTGGCGGGTGCAATCTCCTTCAGAGTCCCCAGCCACTTGCCGACCATCGACGGCTCGTACTGGGTAAACCCCGTGATATTGCCGCCCGGGTGCGCAAAGCTGGCGATGAAGCCGTCCTCGACCGGAGCCGATGCACCGCAGAAAACGATGGGAATCGTGCGCGTCTCGCGCGAGAGCGGGGCGAGTTGCGCTTTGGCATAGGCAAAGATCACGTCTGGTGACAGATGAACAAGCTCGGCAGCGAAACCTCGCGTGCGCTCGACATCACCGCCACCCCAGCGCAAATCTAAGCGCATGTTGCGGCCTTCGATCCATCCAAGTTGCTGCAGGGTTTGCTTGAGCGCCGCGACGCGCGTCTGCCCATCCGAGTTGCTGTCGTCGGTGTCCATCAGAGCTGCGATGCGACTCATCCCATCCGGATGCTGCGCGCGCGCCAGGGGCGGCCACAACGTCGCAGTGCTGCCAAGTAATGCAATGAACTCGCGACGGGTCACGGAATTCACCTCGGTTGAGAAGCACACACAATCAGGGACTACGTTGTGCATCACAGCAAAATTCGCTGTCAATTGGCAGATATGGGTCATTCGCGCCCGATCCCACTCTTTCGATCGTCCCACGGTAGGTCCGCAGCACCGCCGATTCCGGTCATAACCCGAGCCGGGATTGACCTCTGTTCAGTGCCAGGAACTGCCAAGCAGCCGCAGCAAACTGCGTAGCTATTCGATAATCTCATCGGCGCGCGCGAGCAGCGTTGCGGGCACCTCGATGCTAAGCGCCTTGGCGGTCTTGAGGTTGATTACCAGCTCAAACTTCCTGGGAAAGCTGACCGGTAGGTCTGCAGGTTTCGCGCCCCTGAGGATTTTGTCGATGTAAACCGCGGTGTCGAGATACATCTCGGCAAAGTTCGCGAAGTACCCCATCAGACCGCCTGTCGCGGGCAACTCACGACTGATCCCGAACGCCGGGAAGCGATGTTTCATCACGAGATCGATGGCTTCCTTGCGTACCATGCTTCCTTGGATGACGACTGCGGCCACCCGCTTGGCCGCCATACTCTCGAAGGCCGCGTCCAGCAGCTCCCCAGGCTGGGCCATGAGGGGGTCCATCTCCATGTCGGCGCTGCCCGCAGCGAGGCCCATTGCCGCGAGGAACGGCGTGGTAAAAGGGTCCGTCTCGTTGGCAAGCACGGCGAAGCGCCGCGCCGATGGAAACACCTCGCGGATCAACTCCACGGTCTTGCCGGCCACTTCCGTACTCCCAGCCGCCGTCCCAGTGACGTTGCCGCCCGGCCGGGCATAGCTACCGACAAGACCGGTCCCGACCGGATCGCCGACCAATGCCATCACAATGGGAATCTCGCCGGTTGCCTGCTTCGCCGCGGTGGCGGCCGGCGTCTGGAACGCGACGATAATGTCGACCTTGAGCCGAACCAGCTCCGAAGCCTTCTCGGGAAGAAGATCGGCCTTTCCTTCAGCGTTGCGAATCTCCAGCCGGATGTTGCGACCCTCAGTGTATCCGGCGTCCCGAAGTCGATCGCGCAGCCCTTTCAAAAATGCCTCGGGCGGCGGTGACCCCAGGACAAGGACTCCGATCGTGCGCAACTTTGCCAGTTGCGCGTGGGCGACGAGCGGCCACGCTGCCACCGCGCCGCCAAGCAGCGCGATGAACTCGCGTCGTTTCAATTGAACAAATTGCATCGCTGCCCCTAGCACCATGCTGACAGCATAACGGATCGCCGAGCATCAAGTCAGGGGCTTGCCGCAGTGCAGGATTTCAATCCAGCCTAAGAGGGAACTCCACTCTTTCACGAACTCCGCCCGATTTGAGCAAAACGAACCCGACAACCGATCGGGCCTCTCTCGTGTCTGACCCAAAGGCAGGGCGTTCCCCCGGCTGCGCGAATACCGTACCCCAATTCGCACCGCAGTGCTGGAGAGCCGCGCAGCGCGGTGAGAAAGCTTACATCCTGCAAACATCGAACGAGTCGAACCTGGATGCGCCGCAGGCGGCGAGTTGTGCCAAAACTTCCGACACGCCGCCTACTCGCCTCGCCTTGAAGCGCGGTGAAGGCGTATTCGTCTTCAGCACATAGCGGACGGGGCCGGGTTAGATCGCATCTCATTCAATTAAAAGTGCTGATTGGCCTTGGTTCTCCCCTAAAGCCGCAGGCGACGAAAAAGTTCTTGCATCTTGCTGCGATCTAGGCTAGAACAAACCAAGAACATGAACCGAATGCAGGAACGATCTCAGCTGCAGGTGAATCAATAGCCATCGAGCAGCTCGCGAGGCTTGACGGTATGAAAGGCGCGTGTGGTACCGCGCAAACCGCAATACGCCAACGCGATGCGGCCAGATGCGCGCCGGACGAAACGCTAAAAGTAAATGGAGAAAATGCAAGCTTTGGCAAAACGAACTGAACCAAAGCCATTGCTGCAAAACAAAGTGAACCAAACCCATGTGGCCGGATTCGCCGCGGATCCGGATCATTGCGTGTTTGCGGTGAACTGACGGCTCGCGATTACCGCGCCGTGCCGATTTTGATGCCGCGGATCGCCAATTGATGGCTAGGCACTTCCGCCTTTTGGAAACAGGAGATCACGCATGGAGATTCAGTCGGTGACGTCAGAAGAAAAACCTCCGGTCAAATCAAGGACTGCGCGTCAGCGGGAAGCCAGTCGCAACAACGGCCGCAGGAGCCGGGGCCCCAAAACGCCGGAAGGCAAGGCGCGCGCAATGCCCGCCGCCATGGCCTGACCGTGTCGGCGATCGCGGATCCGGCCTTTCGCCAGCAGGTCACGAATTTTGCCCACGCGATTGTCGGGCCGAATGCTGATGCCGCGGAGTTGGCGCTCGCCACGCGGGTCGCGGCAGCACACATTGACATGTGGCAGGCCAACCGTGCGGAATGGACCCTGATCCGTGGCAGGACGAGAACTCCGTTCGGCGCGACGATACGCTTGCCCGCGTGGAAGCGATGAAACGCCGTTATGAGTACCGCGCCGCGTCGCGGCGCAACAAAGCGACGTGGGAGCTTATCGACTGGCGCCTCGCGGCGATGGACAGAGCGCAAAGTGGCGAAACGAACCTGACACTCGCCGGCAGGATGGAGGTGGGGCTCGTGCCGGACGAACCTGGCCGCGCGCCGACGTCTCTAACTCAACAGACCATCAGCCCTTCTGCCGAACGAACCCGGCCGCCTGCGGCTGCTGCAACGCCATGCCCTGATGCCGGCGTTGACGAAACGAACCTGACCGCAAGCGTAAAGACCTCGAACGATGGCCGTAACGCCGGTTCGGCCAAACGAACCCGACGATGCTGGCGTTCCCCCTCGTCTCACACAACGAAGCGGTCGACCGAGGAAGCACGTGCCGTGCAGGCGACAACCCAAGGCATCGGGGCGTCAACCCAATCTTACCAGTGCCGCGCCGAGGGCAGACTGGCCAAACGAACCCGAGCAATCCCATTGGGACGTCGTGTGGGCCGGCCAGCTCTTGGCGGGGCGCAGTCATTTCTGCAGCTCGAACCCGAGCCGCCCTACCGAAGATGTATTGGCCGAATGCCGCACAGGTGGAGCGTTGCACTTCTTCATTGATTGGCAAGCTTAGAACACCGCAAGATATTTGAGCAGCGAGATGATGCCGATGATGATGACGATCACACGCACGATCTGCTTTGCACGCCCCTCGATCGGAAGCATGTTCACGAGGTAGAGCACCAGAATGATAACCACGAAGGTGATGAGGACGCCGATAAGAGCATTCATTCCGGTTCTCCTTGCAGGAAATAGTCGTAGACGATTTGTCCCGTATCCAATGGCTTGGGGTATTTCAACACGAGCCAAAGCGGATGCACAGTGCAGTCCGTCTATTCATCACTATTCTTTCCATGGTCCATCTTGCGCGGGGCGGTGAAGACCGGCACGCGTTTGGCGAAAAAGGCGTTGATGCCCTCCTCGATATCCGCCCCAGTGAAGACGCGATGGCTGTCGGCGAGCGTGCGGTCGATCGCCTGCCGGGTCGTCTGACTGAATGAATCGCGCACGCCCGCGCGAATGAGGCTCAGCGCCAGCGCCGGACGAGTGGCGAGCGTCTGCGCGAAAGCGAGCGCGGCGGAGAAGGCTTGACCGGCAGGAGCAACGCGGTTGACCAGTCCGATGCGATGCGCCTCGCCCGCCTCAATGAGGTCACCAGTGTAAAGAAGCTCGTAGGCCCTTGCCGGACCGACGAGACGGGGAAGCCGGAAGATGCCGCCGCTGCCTGGGAAAATGCCGAGTTTCACCTCGGGAAAACCAATACGCGCCGTCTCGTCCATGATGCGGATATCGCAGGCGAGCGCAATCTCGGCTCCACCGCCCAGCGCCACACCATTCAATGCCGCGATCACGGGCATGGGCAGTCGCTCAAGCGCGGCAAAGGCTTCGTTTTCGCGCGCAAGCTTCGACCCAACGACGTCGTGGCGGACATGGGCGAATTCGCCGATGTCGGAGCCGGCGCAGAACGCCTTCTCTCCCGCGCCCACCACCACGACGGCGCGTACTTTCTCGTCGCCTGCAATGTCGCGGCAGGTCGAATTGAGCTTATCCAGGGTAGCGAGGGTGGTGAGATTGAGCGGCGGGTTGTCAAGGGTTAGCACGGCCACGCCGTGAGCCTGCAAGCGGTAATCAATGAAGGAGCACGCGGCCATCAGCACAATCCTCTCGAACCTGCGATTTCCCTTCAATCAGGATCGATGCAGCATGACTTTGTCAGCCAACATTGGCGCCGGCACGGGTGTGGCAGCCGCAGCCGTAGAATCGCGCAAGCGCGACTTGATGGCGGCGTCGCAGCTCGCTGCTCGCTTGTGCAGGCGGCCACCCTGCTTGCGCTTGTGCCATGAGCTCCGCTTCAAGCGCGGCAAGGTCGACCGACCGGACGACCCCGTCTTCGACAATCGTGCGCCCGGCAACCACCAATTTGCGCAAATACTCCTTTCGCCCGCGTGCAAGGATGACGTCGAGCTCGCTGGCGGCTCCATCCAATACATCGGCGGCCATCGCCCGATATGCGAGCAGCATGATGTCGCCCGCCATGCCGGGCTCGACGGCTCCGCCGATGGCTGGAGTGATGGTACGTCGTGCGTTGACAAAGGCAGCATCGCATAACTCTGTGCGGCTGATGGCGCTCTGCAATTCGGGTCCTTGCTGACTGTACCAAAGCAATCGCAACTCCCGCAGCCCGTCCTCGTCATCGTCAAAAGCCATGCCATCAAGCCCCATGGCCCAGACAAGCCCCTTGGACTTGAACAACCCAACCGGCGCTGCTCCGGAGCCGAGCCGGAGGTTGGAGCTGGTGTTGACGGAGACCGTAACGCCACGAGCGGCCAACAGCTCGCATTCTTCGGGCCGCAGCCACACGCCATGCGCCACGGTGAGGCGGTCCGACAAGAGCCCGATCGCATCGAGGCGGCGGAGCAGCCCTTCAGGATATTGTGCGTCGGCCCATTCGCGCTGTCTGCGGGTCTCGAACAGGTGCATGTGGACGCGCCGGCCGGTGCGCGCCGAGGCCACGGCGATCTTTGCCAGCAGCTCTTCGCTGCACCATTGCGGCCCCACCGGCCCATATTGCACATGGAATAGCGGGTGCTCGAAACCGGCAATGGCATCGACCCAAGCCAGTTGCTCGGCGATAGGCACGCGGACAATCCGCTCGGCAAGTTGCCGGAAATTCTCCAGACCAAGCGCCGCGGCCAGCGGCCTGAGGTCCCCGTACGCGTGGTCGTTGCGGTCCCGAAGCGGGACGGCAAATGCCACGCGAATGCCCACGTCTCGGGCAGCACGGTCCACGGCCTGCGCCTCTTCGACCATCTGCATCACGCGTTGCGGATTGTGGCAATGGTTCATCGCCGCGACTCCGCTACGCGCATTGCGGGCGAAGGCGACCGCGGCACGAAGATAGGGATCAACACGCGGCTCCTGTCCGAGCAGCGGAAGCCACAGTTCGAGCGGCTGGTCGACGGCACCAAACGCGAGGGTCCGCAGACCGCGGCCGTGGTCATGGGCATCAATGAGCGCCGGCATCATGAGGAACCCGTCATCGGCGCCCCCCATCGGCGTCACCGCAGAAATGCAGCCGTCCTCGATCGTTACGATCGATGACCCAAGCGCAGGCCTGCGGCCTGGATGGGAGAGAATTCGACCAGCCGATAATCGCAGTGATGCAGCGCTCATGGCTTTCGATTTTCCTCTGCGCGGGCGCCGCACGGCTTCCCGATGATCGACTGACCGGCGACTACGGTGCGATCAGCCGTAATTCAACTTCGCGGACCGTGGCGAGACCAAACCCAGCGCAACATCCCGATGCAACAGCTCGGGCGCTCGCTTGCGTGGGTCCCCATAGCCGCCGCCTCCCGGCGTCTCCAGGATCAGGCGGCGCTTGGGCGGTATCGTTTGCAGTCCCTTGCCCTGCAATTCCTGGCCGTCATCAAGGTAGACCCTGCCGCGCGCGCCGGGGTGGCCACCCGCGCGACCCTGCGCGGCATGCTCAACGCGTTCGAACATTGCAAGCAGATCGAAGGGGGCAGGATGACGGGCACCGATCTCGATCTTGACGCCCAGGCCGCCGCGGTACTCGCCGGCGCCTCCCGAATCGGAAAGCAGCTCTTTCCTCCAGACGATGACTGGGGCGCCGTATTCGACGACTTCGACAGGCATCGCCCGAACGCCGCTTGGAAACGCGGTCGCCGACAAGCCGTCCAGCCGTGGTCGAGCTCCTGAGCCGCCAGTGTTGAAAAACACCGTGTCGAAGGTCGGCGCTGCCATGGCGGCCTGATCGGGCCCGCGTCGAAGCTGCACCGTCCAATTGCAGCTGGCGCCTTCGGCCGGAACGCGAGCCGGCAATGCCTGATCGAGACAGCCGAAAACGAGGTCCGGCAGCATCAGCCCCACGACATGGCGCGCAGATACCGGCCACGGCCGCTGGGCATTGAGAATGCTGCCGGTGGGTGCAACGGCGTGAAACGGCGCGAGCGAGCCCGCGTTGTTCGGTACGTCGGGAGCGATGATGCACTTGAGCGCGAAGGCGGTGTAGGCGAGACAGTAGTTTGCGACCACGTTGATGCCGAACGGACTCGCCTCGGAGGATCCATCAAAATTCGCGGTGATTTCCGCGTCGCCGATCGTCAATGCCGCCGACAGCGTAATCGGCTTGTCATATCCATCCAGCACGATTGCATGACGCCATGTGCCCTTCGGCAGCTCGCCGATCGCGGTCTCCACCACTCGGCGCGAGCGATTGATGATGGTCTCGCTGACCGTGTCGAGACCCTCCAGCTCGAACTCGTCGAGCATTGCGACGAGCGCCCGCGCCGCCGTTTCGTGGGTGGTGATGTAGGAAATGATATCGCCGCGCACTTCGAGCGGCGTACGCACGTTCTGGCACACAATAGTCAAGAGATCGTCGTTCAAGTCTCCGGCCTTGACCAGCTTCATTGGCGGGATTTGCAGACCTTCCTCATAGATCGAGCGGCCATCCGGACCCTGTCCGAGCCCACCCACATCGACTTGATGGCAGCAAGAACCGAGGAGAGCGACTGGCCGGCCATCGCGAAAAACCGGCGCGACGACCGTCAAATCGTGCAAGTGACCGGACGCGAGCCAGGGATCGTTGGTGACGTACTGGTCACCTTGCGCCATCGCAGAAAGAGGAAAGCGCGCCAGAAGATGCTTCACTGCCTCCGCCATGGTGTTGACATGGCCGGGTGTCCCGGTGACCGCCTGCGCCAGCATGCGCCCTTGCAGGTCGAACAAGCCGGTGCACAGGTCGCCTGCTTCGCGGACCGTCGAGGAAAAGGCGGTGCGCATCAGCGTCTGTGCCGACTCCTCGACAAGAGCGAGCAGCCGGTTCCAGATCACCTGTGACCGCACTTCAGTACGGCTGTCCCTCTCTGCGCCGATTTGCGCAGAACTCATGCGATAGCCCGACGAGTCATGACGATGGACGCGTCGCCCGCAATGACGACATCGTACCCTTCCCCAATCACCGTCGATGTCGATTCCTCGGCGATGATGGCCGGTCCCGCCAAGCTAGTGCCGGGCGGCAATTTCGAACGGCTGTAAAGCGGCGCTTTAATGCACCGCCCTCCGCCGACGTCGAAGATTTCGCGCCAGCCCGATGGCGTTGCCGCGGATCGTTCCGCCATGGTCGGCAGTGCCGGCGCTCCTTGCGCTTCGGTCCCGACTGTGACCGTCCAGGTCAAGATTTCGATATCGACGCCGTCGATCAGTCGCCCATACTGCTTGCGGTACGAATCCTCGAAAGCCGCACGCAACCCGGCGCCATCCGCTTGCGTCAAGGCACGCACGGGCAATGCGATCGGAATTTCATAGCCCTGCCCGACGTAGCGCCCAAAGGCCGTGCGCCGCTCGGTCAAGGACTTGCCTTCGGCGCCCGCCGCAACGACGGCGCGCGCTTCCTCGGCCATGGATGAAAGCAACGCGTTGATTTGCTCGAGGCGAAAGCCTTTCAGCCTGACATACATACTGCGCGCCACCTCGTAAGAGATTGGCGCCAGCAGAAAGCCGAGCGCCGACCCCACGCCGGCGCCAGGGGGTATGATGACTCGGCTTATGCCAAGCTTATCGGCGAGCCGCCCAACATGCAGCGGAGCGGCACCGCCGAATGCGATCAGGGTACGCTCCGAAACCGACTTTCCATTCTCGACCGCGTGGACGCGCGCCGCATTCGCCATCGCCTCATCGACCATTTCGACGATCGCATAGGCAAGACCTTGCGCGTCCTTGCCGAACACATCGTTCGAGCCGCGACCGGCCATGGCAGCGTGTGCCAACCGCGGTTGGAGCGGCATGCGTCCACCGGCAAAAAGCTGCGGATCGATTCGGCCAAGAACCACGTCCGCGTCGGTCACGGTAGGCTCCGATCCGCCCCGCCCGTAACAGGCGGGACCCGGCGTCGATCCCGCGCTCTGTGGTCCGACTGAGATGCGGCCCAGCCGATCGAAACGGGCGATGGAGCCGCCACCCGCTCCGATCTCGACCATCTCGATGACGGGGATGCGCAGCGGAATGCCGCTACCTTTTTGAAAGCGAGACGAACGGCTCACCTCGAATATGCGCGCCGTCTGAGGCGTGAAATCGTCGATCAAGCAGATCTTGGCGGTCGTGCCTCCCATGTCGAATGAAACGGCGCGCGCTGCGCCGTGCTGCTCGGCAATGTTTCGCGCGAAAATCGCTCCGCCCGCTGGCCCCGATTCAACCAGCCGAATCGGAAACATGCGCGCCGTCTCAACGGTCGTGATTCCGCCGCTCGATAACATGAGGAACAGCGGACAGGCGAACCCCATCGCGTTGAGATCATTTTCAAGACGCGCCAAGTAACCCGCGATCAAAGGCTGAACATAGGCGTTCGCGCAGGTTGTCGTGAACCGCTCGTATTCCCGCATCTCGGGCGAGACTTCGCTCGAGAGCGACACCGCGACGCCGGGCAGGTGCTGCTGCAAGAGAGCGCGCACCCGCCGTTCATGCGCCGGCTGAACATAGCTGTGCAGGAACGCGACCGCGACGCTCTCGATCGCTCCCGTGCGAAGCCGGCCGATGGCCTCGAGCACGCAAGCCTCGTCGAGGGGGCGCAGCATCTCGCCGTCCGCAGCGACCCGCTCGATGATCGGAATCCGCCAATCGCGCGGGACAAGCGGCGGCTGTTTCACGAGGTTTACATCATACTGGTCGAACCGGCTCTCCGGGCCAAGTTCAATGGTATCGCGAAATCCCTCCGTGGTGAGCAGCGCCGTGCGCGCTCCCGTTCGTTCTATGAGTGCATTAGTTGCAAGCGTCGTCCCGTGGATAATGATGCCGACGGCACCGGGACGCAGGCTCGCGTCGTTCAAGACTTCCTTGATGCCCGAAGTAACGCCACGCTCCGGCCCATCGGGGGTGGTCAGAACCTTCGCCGTCCACAGCCCGCCGCTGCGCTCAATGACGACGTCGGTGAACGTTCCACCGACGTCGATCGCGAGCCGAGCCTTGGCGGATCGAGGTAGGTTCATCCGCCGCGCTAGAGCGGATTTCGCTGAGATCGAGCGAGCATGAACACGCGATCCGATCTCTCGCCTGCAGGGAGAAGTATCGCAGGCTGCACCGCCGCGTCGTGGTCGAACGTCATCGAAAACCTGCTCTAGTCGGCGAACTTGCGCGCGTCCGTTGGCGGCAGGAACCGGTCATCAAAAATGTCTGTCCGCGAGGGCACGCTCGCCAGACCGAAGCCTTCTCCCACCAGCCGCAAATTATCGTCGAGCCTCTTTGCATCCACGGCACCAATCCCATTGGCGCGTGTGAACGGTGAAACGACCTGGTTGCTGATGATGAATGTCAGGCGCTCCAGATCAACCTCAAGCTTCGACAGGTTGTTCCGCTTGACCAGCGCGTCAATGATCGGCCGCTGATCGCGCGCGGCGTCACGCCAAGCCTTGGCTGCCGCCAGGACCGCCCCCCGCACCGCGTCCGGATTACTCTCGATGAGCGCACGCGACGCGATCATTGCGTTGCCGTAAAAGTTGAGCCCCCAATCGGCGTAGTCGAGCCGCGCCATTTGCGCGAGGTCGAGGCCGAGATTGCGGACGTTGAGCATCGAGTCCGCATAGGCGATGATGGCATCGAACTGCCCTTGAGCAAACAAGCTGTCGCGTAAGCGGAAGTCGACGATTTGGCGGTTCACGTGGCTGGCATCGACACCGTTGAGACGCGCGAAGGTCGCAAACATGCGCGACCCGGCATCGGTGGCGCCGGATCCAAGCGAATGGCCCTCCAGGTCTTTCGGTTTGGCAATGCCCGTCTGCTTTCGGTAGAGAATCGTGGACGGCGTGCGGTCCTGAATGAAAAGCACGATCTTTGGAGCGGAAGCCGGGTTCTTGGCGGCAAATTCGATCAGCGTACTCACGTCGGCGTAACCGATATCATAGGCTCCGCTCGCCAGCCGATTGATGGCATCGCCGGAACCCGAGGAAGGATCGATTCGAACCGACAGCCCCGCCTCCTTGAAGTAACCCTTTTCGTCCGCGTAGACGAAGGGGGAGTTCGGTCCGAACATGATGAAATCGAGTGAAAACCTCAGCGCGGTTTCGGCCGCGGCGGGGCCAGCGGACATTCCGATGATGAGAAAAAAGAGTGCTGCAAGCTTGGCGCGCATCATCATCATCTCCATAGATCAAACCTTTTGGTCACATTGCCCAGCCGCCGTCAACGGCAATGTCCTGTCCGGTAATTTGGCGCGATTTGTCACTGCACAGAAAGACAATCACGTTGGCAACGTCGTGCGGTGTGGAGAAACGCCGCAATGCGTATTCAGCAGCTGATTCCTCCCGCACCTGATCGACAGTCTTTCCCAGTCGCTGCGACTTGATCCGAAACGTGTTGTCGACGCGAGCGCCTTCAACGATGCCGGGACAGACATCGTTGATGTTGATGTTATACGGACCGGCCTCCAGCGCCACGCTCTTGGTGATGCCGCGCAATCCCCATTTGGTGGCGCTGTAGGCCATGCGAAGCGCGCGGCCACGCAGTCCCCAGGTCCCGCCCAGGTTGACGATCTTGCCATAGCGCTGCGCCATCATCGTTGGCAACACGCCACGGATGGTCAAATAGACGCCTCGCATGTTGACCGCCACCACCGCGTCGAATTCATCGGGAGCGGTCTCAATCGTGCTGCGTTCCACCGGGCCGGTGCCGCCTGCTGCGTTGACCAGAATGTCGATACGCCCGCCCAGCGCCTGCAGGGTGTGAGCAACCATTGCTTCGACCTCGGCCGGACTGCAGACGTCGCAGCGCGCGACGAAGGCGCGCCGGCCGAGGCTGCGTATGCCATCGCAGACTTTTTCCAACGGCGGCAGGTCGCGGCCGCACAGCATCAGATCAGCACCCTCGCGCGCCAGCGATTCCGCGATAACCGGGCCCATCCCCTTTCCAGAACCCGTCACGATTGCCACCCGCCCAGCGAGGTCCATCTTGGATTTCCGCCCGAATATTGCTCAGGTTCCAACCCGTAATGTCGCCGTGAGATCCTTGAGCGCGGCAATCACGCTGTACGCGGTCAGTGGGCCCGTGCCTTCGTGTCCAGGGTTCGGCACGTTCTGAATCTCCATCTCGAAACGCGTGCTGTCGGCATCAACCGCGATCCGGTGGACGTTGCGTTCGACCGCCGGGTCGAGCCAGATTTCGATGGCGACGCGGTCAGGACCGATGCTGGCGAGCGCAACTGACGCCGCGAGATTGAACTTGTCGGGAAACGCCCGCGCGGCCTCCCGCGCCGACCCTTCGAAAATCTTCGTTGCCTGAACGATCGCGTGCACATCAATCCCGCGCTCGCGCACCCAAGAGGAATGTGCGAGCGAGAGCGGTGGCTTGCGCGTGACCATCCGTACCGAGTTGATCACGCCGATTCTGGCCGCGCGCATGGCATCGAAGCCTAGCACCGAGCCGGAAGCGAGAATGATGCGGGCGCCCGTGCGCTCGGCACGGTCGATGACGTCGGGATGCTCCAACAACGACGTCGAGTTCACCGTCACGATCGTTCGGCCGCGCTCGATCGCGGGGATCATGGCATTGCGGAACACCTGTGGATGCGCGCAATCCACAATCACGTCGGCGCGGTCTGCGATCCGCTCAAGCGGAACGGCGTCGACACGAGTGCGGAACGGCCTGAGATTTTCCCGCGCGCGATCAAGATCGGCGGCAGAGACGCTGACAAGACGAAGTCCGGCCAGACCTTCATCGAGATGGCGGCCGACCAGGCGGCCGATCGATCCGAATCCGGCGATTGCAACTCCCAAAACAGGCCGCGTGCGCTGTTCGCGAGCGCCGAGGAGCTCCAATGCCGGACTGGTCATGGTTGCCTCACATCACCAGCTCGCCGCGGAACGCCCAGCGAACCATCCTTCGCTCGATCGCCACACAGATTACAAACAGGCCCACGGCCATCACAGCGATTGCAGCGAGGCCGCCGAATACCAACGCCATGTCGAAGCGAGCGGCCGCTGTTACCATCAGGAAACCGAGCCCGGAATTGCCGCCCATGGTCTCGGCCAATACCGAGCCGACGAAGGCCAGCGTAATCGCAATCTTGAGTGAGGCAAACAGGTACGGCATGGATCGCGGCAGACCGACCTTCCTGAGCACGTCCAATCGGGAAGCTCCCAGCGACCGCAATACGTCGGCGAGCTCCGGCTCCGTCGTGGCTATTCCGGTTGAGACATTCACGACAATCGGAAAGAACGAAATGATGAACGAGGTCACGACCACCGGCACGGCGCCGATGCCGAACCAGAGCACAAGGATCGGCACCAGCGCAACCTTGGGGATGGCATTGAATCCGATCAGCAGCGGGTAAAGACCCGTGTAAACCAGGGTCGAGAAGCCGATCGCCACCCCGAGCAGCACTCCGACGATGATGGCGAAGCCAAATCCGAGCAGCGTTGTGATCAGCGTCCACCAGGAGTGCTCAAGAATCGGGATCCTATACTCGGCAAGCGCTTTCGCGATTATCGAGGGTGCCGGCAGAATGAACTCCCTGATGTGGAATAATCTGCAGACCAGTTCCCATAGAATCAGCATTCCGATCGCCACCATCCAAGGCATCAGCCTGGTGAGCTCTCGTCGCGAGATCAACTTTGTAGTCCGGGCCGAGTTGTCTCGCGCAATGCGAGACGGGGCAGCAGAAACAGCCGACGAGAAAGATCAGTTGCGCAAAAAATGTGCAGAGCTCGAAGGGACATGCCGGTATTTTCAGATTGGTTGGACCAAACCATGCCGGCGCTGCCCATCCAGTGCGTGGCACGCCCATAGCGCGGCACTACCGGCATGGGCTACGCCAGCCTGCGTAGCGAGGGTTTAACCGAGAGGCAGAAGAAATGATACTTAAGAACGGCCATCATGTGGATACGGTTCTCGAGCACACCGGACGCGATCCGACCAACAACTTCGGAATTGTCAATCCACCGGTCTATCACGCATCGACCATCCTCTTTCCATCCCTCGAGGCGTTGCTGGAGACGCGGATCGATCGTGCCAGCGGCGCTTTTGAGGGGATTACCTATGGGCGGGAGGGAACACCGACGACCCGCGCGTTCGAGCAGGCGATTACTGATCTCGAGGGTGGCTACCGCGCTGTCACCTTGCCCTGCGGGCTCGGTGCCATCGCCACCTCCCTCATGGCGTTCCTGAAAGCCGGCGATCATCTGCTGATGCCTGACCAGCTCTATGGGCCGGCACGCCAGTTTTGCGACGACGTGCTCGCCAAATTCGGTGTAGAGGTGACGTATTACGACGGCACCATCGGCGCGGGCATCGCGGGCTTGATGAAGCCAAACACCTCGGTCGTCTATCTCGAATCACCGGGCTCCTTGACGTTCGAAGTCCAGGACGTGCCCGCGATCGCGCGCGTGGCCCGGCACCATGGCGCAAAGGTCCTGATGGACAATACCTGGGCCTCGCCGATCTTCTTTCATCCGCTGGCGCATGGCGTGGACGTCGTGATTCACGCGGCGACCAAATATATTTCTGGACACTCGGACCTCATGCTTGGAGTTGCGGTCTGCAACGCGGCGTCATTCGTGCCGGTAAAGAAGACGGCATCGACGGCGGGTTATTGCGGCGGACCCGACGACGTCTACATGGCGCTACGCGGTCTGCGCACCCTCGGCATTCGCATGCGCAGGCATCACGAATCCGCGATGGCAATCGCTGCGTGGTTGCAGCAACGTCCGGAAGTTCACCGGGTGTATTGTCCGGCCTTGCCGGATAGTCCGGGTTACGCCATCTGGAAACGCGATTTCCTGGGTGCCTCCGGCCTGTTCGGATTTACGTTGAAGCCTTTCTCCGATAGCGCTTTTGCGGCGTTCCTGGATCACACCGACCTGTTCAAGCTCGGCTACAGTTGGGGCGGATACGAAAGCCTGATGGTACCGACCTATCCCGCGACTTTGCGGTCCAGTACGCGCTGGGATGCGCCCGGCCCGTCGGTCCGCATCCATGTCGGCCTCGAAAATGTCGATGATCTGATCCGGGATCTCGAGCAAGCATTTGCCAGGCTAAATGCGGCGCCTTAGCTGGAGGAGCCTGGCCCGATCAGGAACTCGGTCGTGAGCGCAACCGTAAACGAAACATCAGTCGCCTCCGCAGTCGACCTTTCGGATCCGGTGCAGGTGCGACGAGCGATCCGCGTTGGCATTTTCAAGGGGTTCACCAACGGTGTTGCGCCCGGTTACATGCAGGGCAACCTGGTGATCGTGCCGGAAAAGCACGCAGCGAACTTCGAACGCTATTGCCGCAGCAACCCGCGTCCCTGTCCCCTGCTTGGCATCTCCGAGCCCGGTAATCCTCGGATTCCCGCGCTTGCCGAAGATATGGACTTGCGGACCGATATCGGCGAGTACCGAATTTTTCGCAATGGTAGCGCGATCGGAACCGCAACCGACATCCGCGAACTTTGGCAGAGCGATTTCGTGGCTTTCGTCCTCGGCTGCTCGTTTTCATTCGAACAGGAGCTGATGAAGGCCGGCATACCGCTGCGCCACCTGATCGAGGGAAACGTGTCTCCAATGTACGTCACCAACATCGATACGGCTGCCGCGGGCGAGTTTAGCGGCAAGCTGGTCGTTTCGATGCGAGGCCTAAGGCGGCAAGACGTGACTCGCGCAGTTGAAATAACCTCGCGCTTTCCAAAATTCCACGGAGCGCCAATCCACGTTGGCACGCCGCAGACGATTGGCGTCGATCTGGAACAACCCTATGGCGGGCACGGTCTCACAAAGCTTCATGACGATGAGCTGCCCGCATTCTGGGCTTGCGGTGCAACCGCCCAGGTGGCTTTGGAACAGGCACAGCCTCGCATCGCCATTACCCATTCCCGCGCGCACATGGTGGTGACCGATCTCAAGAGCGAGACATTTGCATGAGTGCGGTGAGCCAAGGCTTAAGTCAGACGAGCGTCAGCTGACCGGCAAGCTTCGGTCGGAGCTTGCGACCATAGGTCCTGCGCTTGTGCTTGGCTTCGGCAAGCCTGCCCGCCGTTCCGGCATTCTTTACGAGCATTTGCCGCAGCTCTTCTTTGCCCGGATATTTCGCGCGCCCGACCAGCAACAGGGGTTCGCATTCGGGAGCATCGCGCACGCGCTGCTGTGCGAGCGTGATGTAGTGCGCGTTGACGTCGATGCCGATGTAGCGCCGGCCCATGCTTTTTGCGACCGCGCAGGTCGTCCCGGTCCCCACAAACGGATCGAGCACGATCTCTCCAGGAAAATCCCCAACAGTCCCGTAGGAGTAGAGGCGCACGAGCCGGCCGGGAAGCTTTTGCGGAAACGGCGCGGGGTGATCGCGTTTGCGCTTTACGTCCTGGGGATACATGAACCAAACCTGCTGGGTGAGGTCGACCCATTGCGCGCGCGTGAGTGCATTGGCTCGCTTTACCTCGGCATCGAATTTGGGCGGCTTGCCCGGTTTGACGTAGACATTGATGAATTCGACCGTATTGTTCTCGATGATATTGCCGGGATAGGGATAGCTTCCGAACATCATCTTTGATGTCTGCTTCTGCCAGACAAAGAGCGCGTAGCGGGCGAGCCTGGTCTCTGCCAGAATTTTGTGCTCGATATCGAAGGCGATGTTTTTCAGGTGACGCGTGTGCTGGCGGATCATGTCTTTCGGGATCGGCAGGACAGGAGCATTGATGCAGAGCTTGCCGTTTGGTCGCAGCACACGCCCGCACTGGGCCCACACCGTTTGCAGGTCGTCGAGATAGGCCGCATAGCTGGACCAAGGACGTTTCCCGCCCTCGTACTCGACGGCCGTCCAGTACGGCGGCGACGTGATGATGAGGTCGACGGAGTTGTCGGGGAATACGGCCATCACATCACCGGCATGGCCGGTCAGCAGACGGTTTGCGAAGCTTTCGCCGGTTGCGGCGGCCTGCGTGCGGTCGTTTGGCATCTTGGTGTTGCGAATCGATCGGATTACTTTCTCTAGTTTACAGAGCCAGGACCGAAAAGCATGGCAGTTGAGATCATTGCTTACAGCACGCTCGCCTGCGAGCACGCGCTGCATGACATCGTGCCCCTATTCGAGCGGGCAAGCGGGTACAAGATCAACATCACGTTTGAGGCCGGACCCGATTTGATGGCCAAGCTGCGCTCCGGTCTTGCGGGCGATCTCGTGATCGGCCCATCGGACTTTACCGATGGCCTCCTGCAAGAGGGCAGGCTGATCGCCGGCAGTCGGGTGGATTTCGTGCGCTCCGGCAGCGCGATCGCCGTGCGCGAAGGTGCACCCAAGCCGGAAGTGGGCACAGCGGAGAAATTGAAGACCGCGCTGCTCGCGGCCAAAACGGTGTCTTACAGTCGCGGCGTGAGCGGGCTGCATTTTGCCCGCGTGCTCGAGCAGCTCGGCATTGCGGAGGAGGTAAAATCGAAGCTGGTCGCACCACAGGGGCGCGAGCTGGTCGGCGCCGTCGTGGCGCGCGGGGACGCAGAGATCGGCATCCAGCAACTCAGCGAGCTGTTGCCGGTCGCGGGCATCCAGATTCTGGGGCCGCTCCCGGATGAGTTGCAGCGCTTCATGGTCTATGGCGCAAGTATCCTGGCCGGCGCGAAGGAGCCCGCTGCCGCGGGGGAGTTTGTGAGTTTTTTGAAGTCTGAGTCTGCCGCTGCGGTCTTCCGAAAAAATGGGATGGAGCCAAACGGGTAGCCCGGGTGGAGCGTAGCGACACCCGGGATTCGTTCCGCGCGGCGAAGGTCCCCGCATTTCGCTGCGCTCAATGCGGGCTACGGGCTGACGCTTGACGGGTTCATCCGGGCTACGCAGTCCAAACGGTCGCACTCTCAGCGCTGAGTGCGCTCCACGTCAGCGTCATTGCGACCGCCAGCGCCGCATGAAGGTCGTCCGGGGCTACCTTGTCGCGAGTGTCGGCGGCGGTGAGCAGGAATCGCAGATTGCTCCGCGGCTGGTTGAAGCCGGCGATAAGCCGCAGCGCCGGGATTCCCTGCGCGGCAAAATTGGCGTGGTCTGAATTGGCCATGAGCGGCAAATGCGTGGCAATCGGCAGACCCGCGCGGCTCAGGGTCTGTTTGACCCAGGCGTCGAGCGCCTCGAACCCGGACGTCAGTGCGGTCAATCCGCATGCGCCGGCGACCGAATCGAGATTAATGTTGAGAACCATCGCGCGCCGGGCGCTCGCGCCCATGCGTTCAAGCCATAGCCGCGAGCCGACGAGACCCCATTCCTCGGCGCTGAACAGGCAGAGGCGCAATCCGCGCGGACATGCGCTTACATGCGGCGCAAGCAGGTGCGCAAGCGCCAGCGCAACCGCGACCCCCGTTGCGTTGTCGATCGCACTCTCACCATGGGGATGGCCGTCGATATGCGCGCTCACGACGACCCATTCATCGGCTTGGCCCGGCAGGTCGGCAATCAGCATGGGGGCGCGCGCGGGAAAATCTTCGCTCTCGACCAGCATGCGCGCGCTCGCAAGGGCGCCACCGGGCAACGGGCGCAACGCGTCCGCTGCTTCGGCTGCGATGCCAAGTGCAGGAATGCCGGGGCCGCCATTGCGGCCGCTCGAGCCCGAGACCGGCCCTGCATCGGGTTCCGGGTAGGCGATCAGAAACCCGAACGCCCGCATCTCCTGCGCGAGCGCCAGCTTCACGCGACGGTGCACGTGAGACGTGGTGAACGGATATTCGTGCCGCACCATGACAATGCGGCCTGCAATGTCGTTCACATGCCGATTGAAATCGTCGTGCCGGCCCAAGCCGAGATCAAGCACTTCGGCAATGAGACCGCTGGTCGATGCGGTGCCAAGGAGCGGCGTGCACGGGAGGGCAACGCCGGTTGCCGCATGCGTGAGTTGCGCGTTCCGGCACCGCCAGCCGGGATAGTCCACATGATCCTCGCGCACCTGTGCATCGGGCACAGCCGCAAGCCGCTGCCGGGCGAAGGCGATTGCTTGCGCCTCGCTCGCCGAGCCCGCGAGGCGGCCTCCGCAGGCGCAGAGTGATTGAAAGTCCGACCATAGCGAGCTGTGCGAGGCAGGACAGACGACAGACGACGCGTAAGATTCGGCAGTCATCTGATCCATCGGCTGTCGTCCGTCGTTCGTCGTCTCACTCGCGGATCCCGACCGAGTTGACAATCTCAGCCCAGCGCGCCGTATCGCTTTCAATCAGCGCTCGGAACTGCGCGGGCGTGGCATGGGATATTGTCACCCCGAGCGCAATGAGATGGGCAGCGAAGTCCTGCGAGTCGAGAATGGCTCTGAGATCTGCCGTCAGGCGCGCGGCAATCTCGGCGGGCACGCCGGCGGGTGCAAGCACACCCCACCAATGCTCGACGACAAGATCGATGCCGGCTTCGCGAAAGGTTGCAACGTTCGGCTGGGAGGGCGACCGCGTCTGGCTCGCGACCGCGAGTAGGCGCAGGCGATCAAGAACGGAGCTCGCTGTTGCAAGTGTGGTGAAGGCGGACTGCACATGACCCGCGACGAGATCGTTGATGGCAGGGCCCGCGCCGCGAAACGGCACATGCACGAGCTTGATCCCCGCTTTGGCCTGAAACAGCTCGGCGGTGAGATGGGTGGCACTGCCGATCCCGCCCGAGGCGATGGTGATCCTGTCCGGTTCGGCCTTCGCCAAGGTGACGAAATCCCCGATCGTGTCCGCCCTCACCGCCGGCTGCGTGAAAAAGAACATGGACGCAGTGCCGATAAGCGCGATCGGCGTGAAGTCGCGCACAGGATCGTAATGCACGCCCTTCTGGACCGCCGGAATAATGGTGTGCGGCATGTCGGCAAGAAGAAGCGTGTAGCCGTCGGGCGCAGCCTTGGCGGCAAGCTCGATTCCGAGCCGGCTACCGGCGCCGGCACGATTGTCGATCACGATCTGCTGGCCAAGCGATTTCGACAGCGGCACGGCAAGCAGGCGAGCGAGCACATCCGAGCTCCCGCCCGCCGCATAGGGCACGATCATCGTGATTGGATGCTCGGGGTATGGCGCGACTGCGAGCGCGGGGCCCGCGAATGCAACGAGGAGGGCGAGAGCAAGCCTCACAGGCAAATGGTCACACGTCTTGCTTTTCGAGCCCGCAACCTTTCAGGATTGCGAATGAGTTGCAAGCCACAGTGGCACCGAATCGCGAGGATCAGCCGTGGCTGACGCGCTGCTTGACGTCGAGGGACTGTCCAAACGGTTCAAGGGCGTCGTGGCCTCGGACAAGGTCCAGTTCGATGTGCCGGAGGGCGAGCTGCATGCCATTATCGGTCCCAACGGCGCCGGCAAGACCACGCTTATCGGCCAGCTCGCAGGCGAGATCACACCTGACGAGGGGCGCATCTGCTTTGCGGGCCTCGACATCACCGTGCTGCCGACCTATCGCCGCAGCGCGCTCGGGCTCGCGCGCTCCTTCCAGATCACCTCGCTTTTTCCCGATTTCACCGCGCTCGACAATGTCGCGCTCGCCGTGCAGGCTCACGCCGGTCATTCATTCCGGCTCTGGCGTCCCGCCCGCGGCGAGCGGGAATTGCGCGAGCCCGCGCGTGCTGCGCTCGCGCGCGTCGGCCTCGATACGCGCGCGGAAATTCTCGCCTCGAGGCTCAGCCATGGCGAGCATCGTCAGCTCGAATTCGCCATGGCGCTCGCCACCAAGCCGCGCATGCTGCTCCTCGACGAGCCCATGGCGGGGCTTGGTCCCGAGGAGTCCCGGCGCATGCTGGCGCTATTGCATGAGCTCAAAGGCGTGCTGACAATCCTGCTGGTCGAGCATGATATGGAAACGGTATTCTCCCTCGCCGACCGCATTACCGTGCTGGTCGAGGGCCGTGTGGTCGCGTCGGGTGCACCGCAGAAGATCCGGGCCAACGCCGAGGTACAGCGCGCCTATCTCGGGGAGCAGGAGGCCGTCAGTGCGGTGTAGCAGCTGGTGGGAGGAGTCATGAGAGCAACCCAGAGCGCCATCAAGACCGTGGATATTTTCATGTTCGATCCCGCAGCGGAGACCATGCCGCGGGAGTCGATCACGGCACTACAGACGAATCGACTTAAACAAACATTGCAGCGTGCCTACGCCCATGTACCGCATTACCGAAAAGCGTGGCAGGCGGCGGGCATTGATCCCGATAGCTTCATATCGCTCGCGGATATCGCCCGGTTTCCGTTCACGACCAAAGCCGACCTGCGCGACAATTATCCGTTCGGGCTGTTCGCCGTGCCGCGGCAGGAGTTGCGCCGCCTGCATGCCTCCTCCGGCACGACTGGCAAGCCCACTGTCGTCGGCTACACGGCGGAGGACCTTGAAACCTGGACGGATCTGATGGCGCGCTCGCTTGCATGCGCGGGCGCGGTTCCGGGCGACATCGTTCATAACGCCTATGGTTATGGGCTCTTCACCGGTGGCTTGGGCGTGCATTACGGCGCGGAGCGGCTCGGATGCGCGGTCGTGCCTGTCTCGGGCGGCGGGACCGAACGCCAGGTGACGCTCCTGAGCGATTTCGGCGCGCAGGTGCTGTGCGCTACCCCGTCGTACGCCCTCAACATCGCGGAAGTGGCATCGGGCATGGGCATTGATCTGCGCCAATCACAACTGCGTGTTGGCGTGTTCGGCGCCGAGCCATGGAGCGATTCGGTGCGCCGCGAGCTCGAGCAGCGGCTCGGTATCAAAGCCGTGGACCTCTACGGGCTCTCCGAAATCCTGGGGCCGGGCGTTGCCTGCGAATGTCACGTGGCGCAAGCCGGGCTGCACGGTTGGGAAGATCATTTTTTGTTCGAGATCATCGATCCCGAAACGTTGCAGCCGCTGCCCATGGGCGGAACGGGCGAACTCGTGATTACGACCCTGAGCAAATCGGCGCTGCCGATGATCCGCTATCGCACGCGCGACATCAGCCGCCTCAACGACGAGCCGTGCACCTGCGGCCGCAGCCACGTTCGCATCATGCGGGTGACCGGCCGCAATGACGACATGCTGATTATCCGCGGCGTCAACGTGTTTCCGTCCCAGGTGGAAGCGGTGCTGGTCGGTTTGCCGGGGCTGGCGCCCCACTATCAGCTCGTGCTGACGAGGGAAGGCGCGCTTGACGCCATGACCGTCGAGGTCGAGATGTCGCCCGAGGCTGGCCTTGCCGAGAGCGAGCGCGCCCGCAAGGCGGACGAAGTGGCCGATCACATCAAGTCGCGCATTGGACTGAGCTGCAACGTCGCCATCAAATCACCCGGCGAGGTGCCGCGTTCCCAGGGCAAGGCGGTGCGGGTCAAGGACGAGCGAAAGAAATCGAATGGCACATGACGAAACAGTCCGCCGGTTTCGGCTGCCGCGGATCGATTTTGCAAAATTTCAGCCGCAGCATTTCCTCTGGCAACTCGACGGCAAAGTCGGGACCCTCACGCTCAACCGGCCGGAACGCAAGAACCCGCTCACGCTCGAATCTTACGGCGAATTGCGCGACACCTTTCGCGACCTCGCCTACGCCGACACGATCAGGAGCGTGGTGATCACGGGGGCCGGCGGCAATTTCTGCTCAGGCGGCGATGTGCATGAGATCATTGGACCGCTGGTGGAAATGCAGCGCAAGGGTGATGCAGCCGGCCTGCTCGCCTTCACCAGGATGACCGGCGATCTGGTGAAAGCCATGCGCTCCTGTCCGCAGCCGATTGTGGCTGCGATTGATGGGGTCTGCGCGGGTGCCGGCGCGATCGTGGCCATGGCGAGCGATCTGCGGCTCGCAACGGCGCGCAGCAAGGTTGCGTTTCTGTTCGTGCGGGTTGGGCTCGCCGGCGCCGATATGGGTGCGTGCAACATCCTGCCGCGGATCATCGGGGCTGGACGTGCGGCCGAACTCCTCTATACCGGCCGCACCATGGACGGCACCGAGGCCGAGCGCTGGGGGTTCTTTAATCGGATCTGCGAGCCGGAGGCGGTGCTGAGAGAAGCGCAGACCTTGGCAAAGTCGCTGGCAGACGGTCCGACCTTCGCCCATGCCATGACCAAGCGTTGCATCCATCAGGAATGGAGCATGGGCATTGACGAAGCGATCGAAGCCGAAGCTCAGGCCCAGGCGCTGTGCATGCAGACCAAGGACTACGAGCGCGCTTACGACGCGTTCGTGCGGAAGGAAAAGCCCGCCTTCCAGGGCAACTGACGAATAACATCCGATGGGACTGGTCCAGACCACGCCGCACGCTCGGTCTGCTCTCTTCACCCTTGCGGGTTGGGGAGGGGGGGTGGCGCCGTTGTGCCGCAATGCTTCACGCACTCACCGCCGCGCGATCCGAGTGTGGCTTTATGCAATCGCCGCGCTGCTGGTGCTCATGGTGATGGTGGGCGGCACGACGCGGCTGACCGATTCCGGCCTGTCGATTGTCGAATGGCGTCCCGTGACCGGCATCGTGCCGCCGCTCTCGCAGAGCGCTTGGGCCGCGGAATTCACGAAATACAAAACCTCGCCAGAATACGAGCTTGTCAACAAGGGCATGAGCCTCGACGAGTTCAAACGCATTTATTGGTGGGAATGGGTGCACCGTTTGCTGGGACGCCTCATCGGTGCAGCTTTCCTCATTCCCCTGGTGTTCTTTCAGTTCCGCGGCTGGATCGAGCCCGGGATCAAATGGCGTCTGTGGTTCATTTTTGGTTTGGGCGCACTGCAGGGTGCCATCGGCTGGTGGATGGTCGCTTCCGGGCTGGTCGGGCGCGTCGATGTTGCGCAGGAACGCCTGGCAGTCCATCTCCTCATGGCGTGCCTCATTCTGACTGCGGTTATCTGGACGGCGCGCTTGCTCACGCCCGCGGCTGCGAATGGCGCGACGCGGGTCACGCCCCGGCGGCTTGCCGTGAGCGCAATAGCGATACTGGTCCTCCTGCTCGGACAGATTGCGCTTGGTGGGCTCGTCGCCGGGCTCAAAGCGGGTCTTATCTACAATACCTGGCCATTGATTGACGGTGCGTTCATTCCGCCGCGTGAGCATCTGTTCCTGCTTGCGCCCGCTTGGCTCAATCTCCTCGACAATCACCTTGCCGTGCAGTTTACCCATCGCATGGTGGCGTACGTTCTGGTGGCCGTGGGCGCGCTTCACGCCGCGGATTGCTCTTGGCATCGGGTGTGCCGCCGCAGCGCCGTGGCGCTCGCACTTTTTCTCCTGCTGCAGGCGATGCTCGGCATCGCAACGCTTCTTCTGCAGGTGCCGATATTGCTTGCGCTAGCGCATCAAGCCGTGGCTATCGCTGCGCTGATCGTGGCCACGCTGCACGCAGCAAATTTACGAGTGCAACCGGAGTCGTCTTTCCAGCATGCAGCGCGGTAATGGGTGCCCCGCCGGAGCACTGCCGAGACTTGTCACCGCGGCCGCATTCCCATAGGTGACTGTGCTGGGCGACGCTCTTTAGCCTTTACAGATCAGACCTTCGAAAAATGGCCGCATCACTGCATCCCAGCGTCCGCGTGAACAGCGTGATAGGTACCGGCCATTTCATGTCGCATTTTTATCAGCTCTGCCTGCCGCCAATGTTCCTGGCGTGGCAGAGCGCCTTCGACGTGTCCTTCGCGCAGTTGGGTCTTTCGCTCGCCTTGATGTCCTGCGCGACCGGCCTGCTGCAGACCCCGGTCGGCTTTCTCGTGGATCGCTATGGCGCCCGGCCTTTTCTGATCGGCGGCACGCTGCTGATGAGCCTGTCCATGGCAGCGCTGGGCGTTGCGACCGCGTATTGGCAGGTGCTGCTGCTGTGCCTTGTGTCGGGCATCGGCAATTCGGTCATTCACCCCACCGACTACGCGATCCTGAGCGGATCGGTAGAGCGCAGCCAGCTGGGCCGTTCCTTTGCGGTGCACACGTTCTGCGGCAACCTGGGATCGGCGCTCGCGCCTCCCGTGAGCGCAATGCTGATGATCCTGCTTGGCTGGCGCAGTACGCTCCTCCTGGTCGGGCTCGTCGGTGTCCCGCTGGTGGCCCTCATCCTCTGGCAGAGCGCGATCCTGCGCGAGCAGGTCCGGCGGCACGAGGGCGCTCGCGCTTCGGTTGCATCCAGCCGCAAGCTCCTCCTGTCTCGTTCCATGTTGCTTTTCTTCGGCTTCTTCATGCTCACCGCCATCGCCGGCTCGGGTATCCAATCCTGGCTGATTCCGGTCTTGCACGAAGTGCACGGGGTGGGGATTGAAGCTGCATCGCTTGCGCTCACAGGTTTTCTTGGCGGCGCCACCGGCGGCGTTCTCCTCGGCGGCTGGATCGCCGATCGCAGCGACCGCCACCTCGCTTTTACCGTCCTCTTAACAATAGCGTCGGCTGCGCTCATTCTGCTGGTGTGTTTCACCAGCATGAGCGAGATTGCGACCATTGCTGTCCTCCTCATGGCCGGGCTCCTGATTGGCGCGAGCCGCACGCCACGCGATGTCATGCTCAAGGATGCGTGTCCCCCGGGCCAGATCGGGAAGGTGTTCGGATTTGTCAGCGCCGGTTTGCCGTTGGGCGGAGCGCTTGCTCCGGTTCCCTTCGGACTTCTCATCGATCACGGGCGACCCGACCTGGTTCTCGCGCTGGCGGCCGTGATCCTGATGGCGAGCCTTTTATGTGTGGGTAGCGCGCGCGCGAGCGCCGAGCGCAAGCTCATCCCGGAGCCGGCTGAATGAATGTCGCAGCATCTCGTTGCGTTGATATCAGGTATCAGGTATCGGGTATCAGGATTGAGGTGTCCTGATTCCTGACACCTGATACCTGATTCCTGGTCCCGCAGGGGTAGCCATGCACATCATTGACTCGCATTTCCATTGGTGGCCCCGATCCATTTTCGACGAGCTTTGCCGGCGCAAGAAATATCCCCGTGCCGAGGTCAACAGGCAGGGCGGCTACAACTACATGCGGCGCGCGGGCAGTGGACAACATCTCAACAGCTGGACCGAATGGTTCGATCTCGACAAGCAGCTTGAATACATGGACGGGCTCGGACACGATGTCGACGTGGTCTGCTCCATCGGGCCGTTCTCGGTCTCCTTCTCCGATATGCCAATCGAGGAAGGACGCGACTACGCCATCGCCTGGAACGAGGAAATGGCCGGCGCGCAACGCAAATATCCGGGCCGGCTGTGGGCCAGCGCGGCGGTCCCGTTGCAGGATACGCGTGTTGCGATCGAAGTCGTGGACGATGCCGTCAACCGGCTCGGGCTCATGGGCGTAAACTTGCCGGGCAGCGTCGGAGATGATGCGCGCATCGATTCCGAGCGACTGGAGCCGTTCTACGCGCATGTCGAAAAACTTGGCCTGCCCGTGTTCCTGCATCCCACCGATGTCATCTTCCAGGACGTGCTCGATGGCTATGACGGCGCGCTGCATTTGAGCCTTGGCCGGGTGATCGAGGTCAGCGTCGCCGCGATGCGGCTCATCCTTTCGGGCATGATGGAGCGTCATCCGAAATTGAAGATCGTGATGTCGCACACCGGCGGCTCGCTGCCCTACCAAGCCGGGCGCATGGACAAAAACTCCAAGGCCGCCAAGCTCGCGAAACCGGTGACGTCCTACATGAAGCGCATGTTCACGGATACCGTCTCGCCCCATTCGGCGGGTATCAAGTTCGCGATCGACTATTTTGGCATCGATCACGTGATGTACGGCACGGATTATCCATGCTGGGATCCGGCGGCTTGCCTGAAGCTGCTCGATGAGCTCGATCTGAGCGATGCCGACAAGCACAAGCTGTTCTACGCCAACGCCCGCCGCATCCTTAATCTGCGCGATCGCCAGGTGAAAACAGAACGTGCGCCGCAAGCCGCGCTGGCGTGACAGTAAACCTGTCTGCGGTGCGCGGCTTTGCGCAGCTACGAAGTCGGCGTGCCATAGCGGTCGTCCAGGCTTGCCCATTGCTCGAAACCGACCACCTTCTTGTACTGCTCGAAATCCATGCCGTCGTTACGGCGCGCAAACTTGCCTGACTTCATATCGAGCAGCACGGCTTCGATGGCCCTGGCCGCATGCATCAACGTATCGAGCCCCAGAACCGCCGCACTAAAACCGAGCTTGCCCAGCTCTTCCATGCTCAGGATCGGTGTGTGGCCGCCGACGAGCGGATTGCAGATCTGCGGCACGTCGAAGGCGCGGCCAATGCGCGCGAGCTCCTCGACGCTGCGCGGCGCCTCGATGAAAATGCCGTCGGCGCCCGCGCGGATGAAGCGCTCGGCCCGCCGCATGGCGTCGTCAAGATCGTAGACGGCGCGCGCATCCGTGCGGGCAAGAATCCAGGTGTCCGGATTGAGGCGCTCCGAGCACGCCGCCTTGATCTTCGCTTCCGCGAGCTCGAGCGGAACGACCTTCTTGCCAAGCGTGTGCCCGCAGCGTTTCGGCCATTGCTGATCTTCGATCAAAATCGCGCTCACGCCCATACGTTCATAGCTCTGGACGGTGTGCACGACGTTCTTGACATCGCCGTAGCCGTCGTCGCCGTCGACAAAAACCGGCAGATCGCAGGCCGACATGATGTCGCGCACGGCCGCGGAGATCTCGCCGAAGCCCTTTAGCCCGATATCGGGCAGGCCGTAGCGCGCGCCCACGGCCGGAAAGCCGCCGATGAAATAGGTCTCGAAGCCCAGCTTCTTGATCAAGCGCGCGCTGAGCGCATCATGCGCGCCAGGTACAACCAGGATGCGCTTCTCCTGCACCGCCTTATTGATGATCGCGCGAAAACTGGTCGCCATTGCCGGGGCCTCCCGTCCTTGCTCGCTGGAGCGGCAGCGTCATGCCACGCGCAAATTCAAGCGCAGTTTGCCGGTCAAAAGCAAACGCGGACAAATCTCTGCGTTGGGTAAAACGCGCCGCCAGGGAATGCGGGAAGAAAATACCGTGCCTAGCCGGTCTGCTCGGTGGGCTCGACTGGTTTGGGCGCGATGGCTGTGTGCGCCTTCATCATCAAGCTTGCCACGCGGATGCGTGCGAGCCGAAAGAGATTTTGAGCACGCTCGCAAGCCGGCCGCAAACGTTGCGAGAGCAGGCGCAGCGACTGGGTGAGCTTGCGTGCTGCCGCGTGTGCCTTCGACATGTCTTGCGGACGCGTCATCAAGCGCAACAGCGCAAGCGTGGCGAGCAGGACGACGAGCGATGCCGCAAGCGTCCATTTCACGCGGTTCTCATGCGCGGCTTTTTCGGCCTCGAACCGCGCCCACGCCACGCGTGCCTTGGTACGCTCCTCCGCCGCCAGCTGCTCGGCTTCCATGATTCTCGCGCGCTCGGCTTCAGCAGCCCGCGTCTTTGCAATGATGGTTTGTTGCGATCTGTCCTTGGCCGGACCAGCCTGCTTTCCAGTCTCGGGCCCCGATGATGTCGGTTGTGGCGTCAAGAAGGGCCGCAAGTCACCCATGGGCGCTGGGGCGCTGCGACGATCACCTCCGGCATTCGCATCCTTCGCCACTGTTCCAGTGACATCTTTCGTCGCGGGCGTCGCTGCGCGCTTTTTGGCGCCTTCGGCGCTAGCGTCTTTCCCTCCCGAACGGGAGGGCTCGTCTTTTGATCCGGCGAGAGCGGCGGCATCGACAGCCAGGAAGCGAAGATGCCCGCGGCCCGCCTCGTCCGAAGCGGCAGACCACACGTATCCCGCGCTCCCGCGCAAGCGATAGATCGGGAGGCCGAGCTTGAGCGACTGGCGAATGTCGCCGAGGTGATCGATCAGCACGTTCTGCGGCGAGAGGGGCGTATTTTCGAGGGCGGACCGGCTGCTGCCGTCGAGCTCCTGCAAGGCAACGTTTCCCCACACCGCAATGACTGCATTCGAAATGCCGTCGCGATCGGGCAAGCGCATTTCCCGGGCGGGATTGCCAAATCGGGCTGAGAGCCGCTTGATTTCCACCTCCATGTCGTCATCTGCAAAAAAAGCTGGCCGGATCTCGCGACCGATATAGGCGACCGATCCGTCCTGCAGAATTGAAGTCGTGGAGTCGAACCCGCCGCGACGTCCTCGCTCGTGGCGCTTGCGCTCGCACCACGTGTATTGAGGGAATTGCTCGCTCGGGCCGCATTGATAGCCGCGGCGCGAATCGAAGGAGGCGCCGAGCGAGATGCCATCAACCACATAAAGGGATGCAGCGCCTGCTTGGCGGGACGCGAGTGCCGCCGCGGCACTCAGGGTAGCGCACAGGATCGTTGCAGGCAGATTGCTACGCATGCTTTTGACTCTGTCTCTCTGAAACGGCGCAGGATGCTCAGCCTTTCAAGATGGATGGCAGCAAGGCAATGGAACGGCGGTGAGCGGCCTGCACCCCACGTTTGGGCCAATCTTGAAATGTTAAGCTTAACAAGCCCCTAATCGCGCTGGGGGGCGGTGTGTCTATCGCTCAAGGGCAACCTGCGCTGTTGCGCGTGGGTTTGGCCTCTCCTAGCCTGAAAACTCACTCACTTGCCTTGGGAGAACAGAGTGAAAGAGCCCAAAGACGCTGGAAAGGCAACGCTCGACAGCCCCACGCTTATGACCGGGCGCGACGGCGCCATCGATCTGGCCGCCAAAACGAACGCGCTGGACTCGTCGCAGGCGCACGCAGCGGAACAGAACGAGCGGTTTTCCCGCGTCATGGGGGCCGCGGTCATTGCCTTGTGGGGCGAGCTGCCGCAGCCGATTCAGGAGCAATTATTCGAGTGTGCCGTCGTGCTCGGTCACCAGGACGAGCGCGACGAAATGCTGCGCGAGCAACTCGCCAAGTTCCTGCACGTCCACCATGAGCGCACTCGGCCCAGCGAGTGAGCCCAACCCGCGCCGGCTATCGCGTGCCCTGCGCTGTTCCGCCCTGGCCCGTGGTTTCGGGGGCTGCCCAAGGCGCTACCTGGCCGGTTGTGGTCTGTGGGGCGGGGGGCGCAACCCCGGCGGCCGGCGCCGCAGCAGCGTTCATGGCCGGCGGATTGGCGGACGTCTGCGATTCGCGCTTTGCGTTGATCCCATAGAATGTCAGGCCGAGGATCACCACGATGGCCGCGCCAACCGCGAGGCTCCAGCGCGCCTGCCGCGGGCTTGCTCCCGCCTCCGCCGGGTGATGCTCCCGGCGCGGATCGGGACCGTGATAGGTCATGACCATTCTCCATCGCTCGTTGGCTCGTGGGAATAACACGGGACGATGGAGACGTGTTCCACCTCGATATTGCTGCTGACTCGCTGCAAACGGCTAAGCACCAGGAAATTGCGCAAACCTCGCCGTGCCGTCCTGCTTGATGCGTTGGAGCAGATCGACCTCCCAGGCGAGATATTCTTGCATGGCCTTGGTCGCATCGCCGGGGCGCTCATAAGGCTTGAGCCAGGTGTCGACGGGCTCGTCCGCCATCAGGGCCTGCTTTGATGTCAGGGCATGGCCCGCTTTTTTCCATGCGGCATTGCCGCCTTCGAGATAACGCACGGGAGAAGGCATGTACTCGGCCGCGTCTCGCGCGGCGAAGCCACCGAGGATGCCGTCCTCGGATGTGAACACGAGTGTTCCCTGTAACGGAATTCGATCGCGGTTTCGCGCGAGTCGCGAGCGGATCGTAAACCACGCGCCTGGAATGTGCGTTTTAAGGTACTCGCGGCTGAGCGATACATCGACGATGGTCGTCTGGTCGCGGCTTCTGAGAGCGGCCAGCGCGGCGCAATCGATGCGCAGCTCGGCGCGCGGGGAGCCCAGAAGCTCGGGCGGCGGATAGCTCTTCTCGCTGCCCGCCTCGGCCAGCACGAAGACGTCCTTCCAGCCCATCTGGCGCAGCCACGACGCCGTCATGACCGCGCGCACCTGGGCGTCGTCGACGAGCACGATGCGCGCGCCGAGCGTGCCCACATATTGATCGGTCGCCTGCACCAGTTGTCCGCCGGGCGCGGACAGCGCACCGGGGATATGGCCGGCCTCGTATTCGGCAGGGTCACGGACATCAAACAAATAGACCGTGCGATTGGTCTCGGCACGGAAGTTGTCGAGAGTTGCCTGATCAATGCCGGAGATCTTGAAGCGTTGCGCCACTCGTTCGGCAGCAGATTTCGCCCAGGCCATGCTTTCGGCAGACACTGACGGTGCACGGCGGGACTGCCCGGTCTCGCACGCTCGCCCGGCAAGGCTCCAACCCATTGTGCCGTTGCGCAGCGCGACGACTTTGTTGGGCAAGCCCGCATTAATCAGCGATTGCGCGCCGATGATGCTGCGGGTGCGCCCGGCACAGTTGACTACGACCGCCGTGTCGGGTGAGGGGGCGAGATCGCGGATGTGCAGGACAAGCTCGGCTCCCGGCACATCGATCGCAGTTGGAATCGAGACGCGCTGATATTCTTCGAACGGCCTGCTGTCGAGCACGACGACATCATCGCCGTCCCTGATCATTCGATCGAGCTCGTCGGCCGCGATGCTGGGCGTGGCATCGGCATGCTCGATGAACTCGCCGAAGGCCTTGCTCGGGACGTTGACACCCGAGAAGACTTGAAAGCCCGCGTCGCTCCAGCCCCGAATCCCGTAGTGGAGCACGCCGACGTTGGAATACCCGGCCGCAAACAGGACGCGGGCCGCGCGTTGAGCGAGGCCATCGTCTTCATCGCACAGCACAATGCGGGTGCTGCGTCTCGGCACCAGGCGCGCGAAATTGAGCTCCAAGCGGCTCAATGGGATTGAGCGAGCGAAAAAGAGATGAGCACGCGAGAAGATGAGCTCTTCGCGCACGTCGATGAGCGCCAGCTCGCCGCCATCGGCGAGCATGGCGTGCAGAACTTGCGGGCTGATGAGCTTGAGCTTCATGTCGCCTGCTGCGGGGCCATCCGGTTTATCTTCCCGCTCGCGAGGTCAAAACTCACGCGATAGATCTTGTCCAGGTTCGTTCCGGTGACGCGCACGAAGCGGGCGCGATCGGGATAGTCGATGGAATGGATCTTGCCGTCCTGATAGATGCCCGCCCGTCCCGGCAGCAGGCGGTAGTTCTTGACCGGCTTGAGCTTGGCTTTTTCAGGATCGCTGCCGTCGTCCTCGCGCTCCCATTCGGTCATATCCGTGTAATGGCTGGCCTGCCCGTAGATTGCCCAGGACTCGCCGTGATCGTGGGGCGGCGACGTGCGCGCCTTGTCGTTGATGTGGGCAAGGATCTGAAAACCAAGCTCCTGGTCCTCGTAGAGCACCTTGAGTCCACGCGGCACGTACTCGCCGCAGTATTCCTCGACGAAGTCCTTGTTCGAGAGCAGCCGCTCGAGCCGGGTACGGACCTCCTCGCGTCCGTTCGGTCCGGGATCACGCTTGAGGATGGAACGGCAATCGGACACGAATTGATCGAGATTGTATGACATGGCGATCCTCCTGGGACGAAAGATGTTCTGCCGATCAACGCAGCCTTAGTCCTGCACGGCGATGGCGGCTTCCTTTATGACGCGGCCCCACCTGTCGGCTTCCTCTTGCAGAAATGCTCCGACCTGTTCGGGAGTATCGGGCTTGCTCTCGTAGCCAAGCGGCGCCAAACGACCTTCAATGCTCGGGTCAGCGAGCGCGGCGATCACATCGGCATTCATTTTTGAGACGATCGCGGGAGGCGTCTTGGCCGGCACGAAGAAGCCGTACCACGAGATGACCTCAAAGCCAGGAACGCCATCCTCGGCGATGGCCGGCACGTCGGGCGCGATCTTGGAGCGTCTCGCACCGGTATAGCCAAGCACCTGCACCTGACCTGACCGTGCGTTGTCGAGCGTAGCGCCGCCCGAGAACAACAGGTGGACACGGCCGGGAATGAGGTCGTTCATGGCTGGAGCAGCACCACGATAGGGTACGTGCACCATGTCGAGCCCGGCCATGTGCTTGAACAGCTCGCCGCACAGGTGCGGCGAAGATCCGGTGCCCGGCGAGGCGAGCGTGAGCTTGCCTTTGTTTGCCTTGGCGTAGGCGATGAACTCGCTCACCGATTTCACCGGCAACGAGTTGGGCACAAACATGAAGAATGAATAGCCGCAGATGAAGGCGACCGGCGCAAAATCCGCGATCGGATCATAACTGAGCGAGTGATAAAGCCCGCGCGTGGTTGCCTGCGATTGGCCGCCCATCAAAATCGTGTGGCCATCAGGTTCTGATCGCGCGACTGCCTCGTTGGCGATATTCGTTCCGCCGCCTGGGCGATTCTCGATGAGGACCTGTTGGCCCCACATTCTTGAGAGTCGCTCGCCGACGAGGCGCGCAATCACGTCGGTCGGCCCTCCGGCGGCGAACGGCACAATGATATGGACGGCACGATTGGGCCAATCCTGGGCGCGCGCCCGATCGGGAGCGATGCTCGGAATGAACAGGGATGCGCAAGCCTGAGCGTTGAAGCGACGGCGTGTGATCATCGTGTTGTCCGAACGGGTTCGCATGGATTCATTTCATTCGTGGTTGCAATTCGGCGAGTGACTTGTCCAGCGCACGTCCTTCCTCGTCGGCGAGGGCGGTCTTGATCAGATTGCCCAGGATCATGCTGCCATTCTCTTCGCTGCGTAGCCGCGGAAGCGTTGCGGTGAGCTTCTCGAATTTGGCACGCCCGCGTTCAATGGTGTCGCCGTAGCCCTTTACGAGACTACGCATTCGAGCAGTCTCAAGGGCGAGCGCATAATCGCAGGCGGCGGTTTCGGCCACGAGATCGAGCCAAGCTCCAAGCGCTGCCTGCTCGTCGGCAAAGCGCAAAGAGCGACGCCGGAGCGGTTTGAGCTTACTCAAGGCATAAAGCAGGAGAAACCCGCTCAGTGACGTCGTCTTGATCGTCTTGCCTTTGCGCAGGAGCGGTCCGATGAGGCGGCGCGCCCAAGGGGTCCGCAGGAGCCAGCGTCCGGCAGGGGCGGGGAGGGTATCGGCGATCTCATCTAGGCGCGGGTGAAGAAACTCGGCGATTTCGAGTATCTGATCATCTTTGATCTGCGCCTCCGCGCGCACGCGCGCAAAACGAGCCGGACGAATTTTCAGCTCCGCCACGCGGATCGTGTCTTCATAGGCCATGGCAAGCGCGAGCTGGCGCGCCACCTCCGCGAACAGCCGGCCAGAACCGTCGCCGTGTCGGCGTTCGATCTCCTGGAACCGCGCCAGTCGTCTCAGGAAATATTTCGCGTAGTCCGCATCCTGATAGTCGGCGAGCCGCTCGATTGCCGCCACTACAATGGAGCGCGTTTCGCCGGAATATTTCTGCACAGCATCTCGAAATTGTTCGGCCGTTGGGGTAAGCGAGTCCCCGGTCCCGCTCTCTGCAATGATGCCGGCAGGAGCCGCAGATGGCTCGGCGCCGGCCGCCTCAAAGCCGGCTGAAAACGCCGCGAGGCTGCTGGTCACGCCTACCTGTCCGCGCCGGATCGCAGCTTCGAAAGCCGAGCGCATCATCGGCAACTCGCCTGCGCCTGCAAGGGCGCCAAACATCACCGCGCTCAGCACGCTTGCGGTTGCATCTGCGAGCGCTGCCATGTCGAACGCGATGAGCTTTTGTGCGGCATTGCGGCAGGCGGCAAACAGGCTGGCCGAATCCGCCCGCCCATCGGCCAGCGCGATTTTTTCGGTCATGGCGTAGACGCGATGGGTGGAAGCGATGAGCAGCGTCTTGTCCGGGGTGACGAAGCCGCGCTCGACCGCGCGTGCCGCTTCCATCAGTTCAGAGGCAAGCACAATGCCGACGTCGCCGGGCATGGGAAGTAGCCCAAGCACGGGGTCGCGCCCGGCGGCTTGAGCCGCCGCCTTCGGAAACAGCTCGACGTAGTAAATTGTGGCGCCGGTGCGCTGGGCAACGCCAGGAACCGAGGTTGCCTGGGCGAGGTAACCGCTATGCTGCGCCAGATCGACGATCCAGTCCGCCAGCACGCCGCCACCCTCGCCTCCGAGGGCCAGAATGGCGATGGTGATCGGCCGTACCTTTTGGACCTGTGCATCCATTTTGACTAAGGCGCGTGCCGGAGACGTGTGTGCATCAATCGCTCAGACGGATGCCGAGGGGGCGGGTTCGAGCTCGCGCTGAAGAGCGCTGATGACGGCACTCCTGATCCGGTGCTTGAGCCGGTCCCAGCGCGTTGGATTGGCGATGATCGAGGCGCGATAGAAGGAGGGACACAGGACAGCAGCATGCGCGACCTCGCCGCACAATCCACAGCCGACACAGGAGTTGATCACCTTTGTCACCGGTTCGCGCCGCAAGCGATCGGGATTGGGCGCAAGCGTCAGCGAGGGACAGC
>Ga0209526_10000093_pt1 | contig 48671 bp, 41 predicted proteins | sample JacPinW_OM2H0_M1_FD_188566 | JGI IMG/M metagenome (GOLD analysis project Ga0209526, IMG submission 188566) | Forest soil microbial communities from Algoma, Ontario, Canada - Jack Pine, Ontario site 1_JW_OM2H0_M1 (SPAdes) (version 2) | ecosystem: Environmental > Terrestrial > Soil > Boreal... | reverse complement strand
TCGGAGGGAAATTGCAAGAATGCGATCGAAATGGCGGTTAGCTAGAGCGTCAAAGGCTTCCCTTTCCCCTGCGCGCGCTCTGTGCAGCAAATCGTCATGATGAGCTGCCTTCGGGAAAGTTGGCATTTTCGACTCCTTAACTAAGGTCGCGTATCTCACATGAACATCTACGCAGGAACCTGATTCAGATCCATACCGTGAAATGCTGACCGTACAGCCACAGAGCATTGATCTGCGCAGATATCCGCACCCCGGCCGAAATCGTTCCGGGAAGAATGCCCTGTCTGACTCTGAGTTATGGGTTCACAAAAAGCGTTCGCACCGGTGTTGTTATGGGAGAGATTGCGCGGGAGATTCGCTTTTGAACGGGAGCTGAGATTTCAAGTTCAGAGCATCCGCTTCATGCGCTCCGCGAGCAGGCGAAGCTGGGCGCGCACTTCCAGATTTGGTGAACCGGCGTTTCCAAGCACGAATGAATAGGAGCTTAGGCAGGGTAAATGAGGAAATATGGCGTCGCCTAACGCGCCTGATTTCAAGATAGCACTCACTAAAGCGCTGGAATGATCAAAGGTCGGGACAACGACACCGACGCGCGGCAGGATTTTTGTCAGCTCGGCTGAGGCCTCAATGCCGTTCAGTCCCGGCATATTGAGATCCACAACGGCGACGTCCGGGCGAACGCGCTTCGCGAAGGTGACCGCCTCTATGCCGTTTTCAGCCTCAGCGCATACTTGCCAGTCACGGCGCGTTCCCAGGATAGCTCTCAAACCAGATCGGACTACTGTGTGGTCATCGGCGATCAATATTCGCAACGGCGGCTCTTGTCTTCGAGGTTTCGGCCAGCGGTATCTTCCTGCGTCCAAATAGGTAGAGTGACTCTGGACTGACGAAGGGGCTTGGGCCGACGGAACTGTATGTCGACATTGATCCCCGGGAATAAGTTATTCTCTGTATTTTGAAATGTGATTTTCACCGAAGAGGCAAATCAAGCGGCCAGTCGCTGCGGAGTGCGTGGTATCATCGGCCACCGCGTAAGAAGTGGAGGGAGGAGTTCAGGTTGCCATGTACACTGTCAAGATAGACCTCTGGTGCGCCTGATGCAAACGTCTTCGAGTGAAACCACACGACTACTCGGCATTGTCGCGGCAGTTGTCGCCGTAGCCACTCTGTATTTCGCGCGGGTTGTTTTCGTACCGCTAGCATTAGCCCTGCTCGTTACAGTGCTCTTGACTCCCGTAGTGACTTTTCTCGAAAGAATTTGGTTGCCCAGGATATTGGCAATTTTCATCGTTGTTGCCGCTTTGGCTGCGTTACTTGGCTTGATGACTTGGCGGACCTCTCAAGAATTCGTCGATCTAACCAATCAACTTCCAACCTATAAGAAGACCCTTGTGGATAAAATCCACTCGCTAAAGGGGCCGGGGAGTCAGACATTTAATAAAGCCACGGATACAGTCAGAGAATTGGAAAAAGAAATTGGCAACGTGGCGCCCGGTTCAAGCACAGCGACCGATACGAGGCGTACGCCTGCGGCTCCGGGATCGTCGCCATCGCGCCCGCTTACCGTGGAAGTGGTTCCGCCTACTAATCCATTAGAATCCGTTCAAAACATGCTCGGTCCTGTGGCTACAGGGGGCGTCGTTATCATCTTCGCGGTCTTTATGCTTATGGGTCGCGAGGATCTGCGAAATCGTTTGATTCGATTGGCAGGCCGCGGCCGCTTGAAAGTCATGACAGAGGCGATCGACGATGCTACTCGCAGGATTAACCGATACCTGTTTTTGCAATTAATCATCAACGCGAGTTACGGTCTCGTGATAGGCATAGCCCTGTATCTGATCGGAATACCGAATGCCTCACTTTGGGGTGTGAGTGCGGGGATTCTGCGTTTCCTACCCTATGCAGGTCCGCCCATGGCTGCATTGATGCCGGTTGTTCTTTCGTTGGCAATATTCCCTGGATGGCAGCACGCGCTGGTAACCGCGGGACTGTTTGCTGTTCTGGAAATATTGGTAGCGAATTTCATTGAACCTTATGCCTATGGGGCCCATATCGGTTTGTCACCGCTGGCAATTCTAGTCGCTGCTGTCTTTTGGACACTGATATGGGGATTCCCAGGACTGGTATTGTCCACACCGCTGACGGTCTGTCTCGTTGTCATGGGGCGCTATATTCCAAGCCTGAGTTTCCTCGACGTTCTTTTCGGAGATGAACCTGTGTTATCTCCTCAAGCTCAGTATTACCAGCGCCTTCTTGCCGGGGATCAAATCGAAGCAAAGCAGGTCTTGGAACAGTTCCTGGAGCATGCTTCTCTCGAAGAACTATATAGCTCCGTCGTCATTCCCGCTTTGAGTTTGGCCGAACAGGATCGCCATCGGAATGAACTAGATGAATACACACAAAATTACATCTACCAAAGCACTAGCGACATTGTCGAAGAACTCGCCGATGCTTCGCCTGCGGAACTTTTAGATGTGACGCCGCCAGGATCTTCGTACGTTGCTCAGATGAGCAACAAAGAAACAGCCCAAGTTCAGGTTCTCTGCATGCCAGCCAGAGACGATGCGGATGCGCTCGTGGCGTTACTGCTGTCACAACTTCTTTCACGACAGGGGCACAGGGCGCAATGCATTTCGATCGGAACAAGGGCGGAGATGTTGTCGCAGGTGGCGGAGTTGAATCCGAGGGTGGTATGTATTTCCGCTCTTCCACCGTTCGCCGTAGGGCATGCGCAAGCGTTGTACGCAAAGTTGCGCGCCCAATCTCCGAATCTGGAAATCATTGTTTGCCTGTGGCATTTTGAGGGTGATCTGCAGAAGAGTATGACCCGTTTTAAACTCGCTAAAGGCCATGCATTTTTCACCACTCTTTCGCAGGTTCTGCAGCACATGACTTTCCGGGCGGAGCTGATTGCCTCTGGCGGAAATGAAGCATAGCCAAGGCTGCGTTCTTTATCTTGAACGAGGTGTACCGTTCTGATTGCTGAGTCGCGCTGACTCACCCCATTGTTTGAGATTTGCCGCTGGATGAATCGCGCACGCCCCAGAAGCATCAAGCATATTCGGTAGAAGACCTGCATTCTAGCCTCAACGTGTCTATAGGAATCGCTGCATTGCTCATCGGCCGATTCCGGGCAGACGGATGGCCAGGCAGAAACACTGAGAGGTAAACCAAGGATCGTGATGAACGTACACGAAAGAAGCAACATAGGCAGCAATCCGCAACCGAAACAAAGAATTCGCTATGCAGTCGTAGGTCTCGGTTACATATCTCAGGCCGCTATCTTACCGGCCTTTGCGCATGCACAGGGCAATTCAGAGTTAGTCGCGTTAGTTTCCGGCGACCAATCCAAGCTCAAGGCGCTCTCGAAGAAATATAGAGTGCGCCGAACCTATACTTACGAAGGCTTCGCCGATTGCCTGTCAAGTGGAGAAGTCGATGCGGCTTATATCGGATTGCCGAACAACATGCATCGCGCGCACACGGAGGGTGCGGCACAGGCCGGTGTTCACGTACTCTGTGAAAAACCCATGGCGAAGGATGAACAGGAATGCGAAGCCATGATAGAGGCCGCGGCAAGAGGCAAAGTTAAACTACGGATTCTAACAGACGACCGTGAAGGGTTTGCTTCGCGAGATACAGACCGTAACCTGCAGCCTCTTTTGCATCAATTTTTGGAGGCATAGCTAGTGCGTTTGGGTCCGTGACAATCAAGAATGGAGGTCTACATAAATATAGGTTTTCCCCTAAAGGCATCCCCTTATGTAGAGGGTTAAGGAAAAAAAGCATAATCCCTGCCGCGAGGCGCTCGTGATGCCATCACCTGTGTGGAAGGGTTCGATCGTTCTTAGCCTGATTTCAATACCCGTGCGCTTGTATGCGGCGGCAAGGAGTGAGCGCACCTACCTTCATCAAATTCACAAAGCCTGTAATTCGCGGGTGCGGCAGCCGCTTTTTTGTCCCACCTGCAACCGGTTTGTGGACCGGGGCGAAATTGTTAAGGGATTTGAGTTCGATGAGGGACAGTACGTGCTTATGGAGGACAAAGAAATCAAAAAGATTGCTGCGGGCTCCTCTCACAATCTGGAAATCGTGGCGTTTACAAAATTGAAGGAAATCGATCCGATCTTCTTTGACTCCTCTTATTTTTGTTTGCCGGAGGATGCGGGCAAGAAGGCGTACCAGCTTTTGGTAAAAGCCTTAGAAGATACCCAGACGGTTGGGATTGGGAAACTGTTGATGCATCAGCGTGACTACACGGTGTTTCTGCGCACCTATGAACATGGTTTGTTGCTGCACACTATGTACTTTGCCAATGAAATACAAAGATTGCCACAATATGGAGTGTTCGAATCGGTCAGCCTTAAACCTGAGGAAGTGAAGCTTACGGAACAGCTTATTGGTACACTCACGCAGCCGTTTAAGGCGAAGCAATATCATGACGAATTTCAAGATAAACTCCGCAAGCTGATTGAAGCCAAGCAGCAGGGAAAGAGTATCGAAATCGGCTCTGGAACAAATAAGAGAGCGCCGGTGATCGACATGATGGCAGCACTCAAGAAAAGCTTGGCGGCAACTTCCACGGGCGCCGAGAAGAAACCGAATAAATCAAGAGTGCGGAAGCTGCCGCTTGCGCGAAAAGCAAGCTAATTCCTCTTTGTCCCGCGTTGTGTAGAACCAAACAACTCATCGAGAATAGGATTTAAGCTAATAGAGCCCGAAATCAAAGTGTACGGATCGCTGAAAAAACACAGGTAGAATCGACATGGCAAAAAAAGCCGCTGTAGCCGTGAGCAAATCATCACAAGTGCGTTCCGCGACGGAGCCGAAACGCGTAGTGAATCCCAGCACAAACGTGCAGGTACGCGAAGGTCTTGCGCATCCCCGCGGCGCTACGTGGGACGGAGAAGGGGTCAATTTCGCATTATTTTCCGCACATGCCACCAAAGTAGAGCTTTGTCTCTTTGACGAAGTTGGGAAAGAAGAAGTTCAGCGAATCGAACTTCCGGAGTTTACCAATGAAATTTGGCACGGGTATCTCAAGGGCCTCAAGCCGGGAACCGTGTACGGCTTCCGGGTTCACGGACCCTATGCCCCAGAACAGGGACATCGCTTTAATCCCAATAAGCTTTTGGTGGATCCTTATGCCCGCTCGCACGCGGGAACCCTGAAGTGGGACGATGCGTGTTTCGGCTACACGATCGGCGCAGAAAACGCGGACTTATCTTTTGACGAACGGGACAGTGCCCCGTTTGTGCCAAAGAGCGTGGTCGTCGATCCGCAATTCGAATGGAAAAACAACACCGTGCGCCATCCGGTTCCCTGGAGCCACACAATCGTGTATGAGCTTCACGTCCGCGGTTATACGAAGTTACATCCCGCGGTGCCCGACCATTTGCGGGGAACGTTTGCCGGTTTGGCGAGCAAGGAAGTTGTGGAACACATCAAGTCGTTGGGCGTAACGTCCATCGAGTTGCTTCCGGTGTGCACCTTCGTAAACGACCGGCCGCTGCTGGAAAAAGGGCTCACCAATTATTGGGGCTACAACACCATGGGTTTCTTTGCTCCGGACCCAAGGTACGCGGCTGACCCCAAAAACAGCTTGCGCGAGTTTAAGAATATGATTTCGCAGTACCACGACGCGGGTATCGAAGTGATTTTAGATGTTGTTTACAATCACACGGCGGAAGGAAACGAACTCGGCCCCACACTGTGTTTCAAAGGGATTGATAATGTAAGCTACTACCGTTTAATAGGGGAGAACCCACGCTACTACGTCAATGACACTGGAACGGGAAACACACTAAATCTTTCTCACCCCCGCGTGATCCAGTTGGTCACCGACAGCCTTCGGTATTGGAATCAGGAAACACAGGTAGATGGCTTTCGATTTGACCTCGGCACGATCCTGGCTCGTGAACCAGGTGGTTTCGATCATCAGAGCGGTTTCTTGAAGGTATGCAGCCAGGATCCGATTTTAGACGGGGTGAAACTAATCGCCGAACCTTGGGACTGTGGCCCGGGAGGGTATCAAGTAGGTGAATTTCCACCCGGATGGTCAGAGTGGAATGACAAATTTCGCGATACGGTACGCGATTTTTGGAGATCGAGTGCGCCCGTGGCGGCGCTAGCTCCAGCGTTGTCCGCTTCTGGGGACATTTTCAACCATCGAGGACGAAAACCGTGGGCCTCCTTAAACTTTGTGACTGCGCACGATGGTTTTACACTAAATGATCTCGTTAGCTACAACGAAAAGCACAACGAAGCTAACGGTGAAAACAACCAGGATGGTACATCCAATAATCGATCCTGGAATTGTGGAGTTGAAGGGCCAACCGATGACGCTAATGTCCTGGCATTGCGTCAAAAGCAAATGCGCAACATTTTAGCGACACTCATGTTGGCTCAGGGCCTTCCTATGATGGTGGCGGGTGATGAATTTGCCCGCACGCAGAAAGGCAACAACAACGCCTACTGCCAAGACAATGAAATCAGTTGGGTGGACTGGTCTTTCGCTGAAAAGAATGCCTCTATGACACAGTTTGTACGGAAACTCATTTCGATACGGAATCGGTACCCCGTCCTGCGTCGCAACCGTTTTCTTACCGGCCTATACAACGAGGATTTGGGCATCAAGGACGTTACCTGGCTGCAGTCCACGGGTGCCGAGATGACCGATGAGCTATGGAAAGACTCGGACTTGCACTCGATCGGCATGCTCATCGATGGACGTGCTCAACCCACCGGAGTACGCGAGAGAGGAAGCGACGCCACTATATTGCTGCTCTTCAATGGTCATCACGAAGGCGTCGGTTTCACGCTGCCTCCCACAATTGAAGGAGACGAATGGCATCTTCTCCTAAATACGAGCAACAATTCTCAGGAAATTGGCAAGGTGTTGGTGGCGGGCGACAACGTGGAAATGGAAGAGCGCTCCATGGCCGCTTTCGTGATGCAGCGCACAGGTACTAGCAAATCTAAATAGGAAAGAAGCAGCGCTGGAATGGTTCCTATAGCAACCTACCGCATTCAGTTCAGCAACAAATTTCGTTTTGACGATGCGGCTGACCTGGCGCCATATCTTTCGAAGCTTGGCATCAGTCACGTTTATGCATCTCCCTATCTGAAGGCTAGACCAAACAGCGGGCATGGTTATGACATCACCGACCACAACTCTCTGAATCCTGAGCTAGGGGACCAAGCAGCTTTCCTTCGGATGATCGGAGCTTTCGAAGCTAATGGGCTGAAACACATTCTCGACTATGTGCCAAATCATATGGGAGTTGGCGGTTCTGATAATCCGCTTTGGCTGGATGTTTTGGAATGGGGAAAGGACTCCGCTTATGCCGATTGGTTCGACGTGGATTGGGAGTCCCATTCCGAGTATTTAAGCGGGAAGTTGCTCGTTCCATTTCTGGCGGACCAATATGGGGCGGAACTTGCTGCCGGAAGGTTGCGACTCAAATTTGACGCCATCTCGGGCGAGTTCGCCGTCTGGGCCTACGACGTACACAAATTGCCAGTTTCACCGCCTTGCTATCCCTTTGTTATTGGAGACGAATTTCCGGAACTAAAGACATTGCGAGACGAGTTCGCGGGCCTTTCAGAACCGAACACTCAAGTTGCCCGCCGCGCTGCAGAGCTAAAGCAACAACTCGCAGAAGTGGTCCGCAATCGAGCCGACGTCCGCTCCGCCCTGGACAGTGCCGTGGAGCGTTTCCACGGGGCAACCGGTGAACCGACCACCTGGAGACGTTTGGATGAGTTGATTCGAAACCAGCACTGGCGGCCGGCGTACTTCCGTGTGGCGGTGGACGACATCAATTACCGCCGTTTTTTCAATATCAGCGACCTCGCGGGCATCCGTGTGGAATTACCTGAGGTTTTCGAGCATACGCATCGATTTGTTCTGGACCTGCTTCGCAAAGGGGTGGTCGATGGGTTACGAATCGATCATATCGACGGGCTTTTTGATCCGAAGGGATACCTGTGCCGTCTCCGCGAATCTGCCGGTGAATCATTTTATCTGGTGGTGGAAAAAATATTGGCACGTCACGAGACGCTGAGCCTGGATTGGTCGATAGACGGGACGACTGGCTATGAGTTTGCGTCCCGACTGACTGAACTCTTGACAGACTCCACCGCCGAGTCGTCGTTCGATGAAACGTATCGAAGTTTTACGGGAGAGACGAAATCATTTCACGAAATCGTTCATGAGACAAAAACCAGGATTATGGAAAATGAGATGGCAAGCGGGCTGCTCGCGCTGGCCACCAAGGCCGCGCGCGTCGCACGCCAGAGTCCGTCCTCCGCGGATTTTACGCAGAATCTTTTTTATCGCACATTAAAGGAAATCGTTGCCTGTTTTCCGGTGTACCGCACGTACGTGGACGATTCCGAAGCAACCGAGATAGATAGAAGATACATCCGCTGGGCCATTGCGCAAGCCAGCAAAAATGAACCGGAATTGGATGCGAGCGTTTTTGGCTTCCTGGAAAAACTCCTCACCTGTGATTTAGTGCAAACGCGCCACAGCGTTTATAGCCGGCGCTCTGTAGTTGAGTTGGCAATGAAGGCACAGCAGTACAGCGGACCGGTGATGGCGAAAGGCTTTGAGGATACCGCCCTATTTCGCTATAACCGATTCGTCGGGCTGAACGAGGTTGGCAGCTCTCCCGAACAATTTGGTTCTTCCGTTGCCACGTTTCACAAAGACAATTTCCACCGCGCTCAAAACTGGCCTCGAACACTTTTGACGACTTCCACGCACGATACAAAGCACAGCGAAGATGCTCGGGCACGATTGGCGGCAATTTCGCTTGTGCCGGAGGAGTGGGGGGCCCGTGTGGCCGGCTGGAGCAAGATACTGCGTGCTCGCCGGGGAGACGTGGAAGCGACGGCGCCACCTTCTCGTAATGATGAATATCTTTTCTTCCAGAACCTCATCGCGACGTGGCCTGCTGAGCTAACCGGCTCCTCTTCGCTGCAACAATCCGCTGTCGACTCTTACGCCAAGCGCCTAGTCCAAGCCACGGTCAAGTGTCTTCGTGAAGCGAGAGTGCACACAAATTGGGTTTCACCCAATGAAACGTACGAGAGCGCGGTCACTGAATTCATCGTTGACACGCTGAATCTGGAGCGGTCTGAAGCTTTCCTTGCGAGTTTCTTGCCGTTTCAGGAGCGCATTGCTGTGCTAGGAGTCCACAACAGCCTCGTCCAAACAGTGCTTAAGCTCACTTCACCAGGAGTTGCCGATTTTTATCAAGGATGTGAGCTGTGGGACCTGAGCCTATTGGATCCGGACAACCGGCGGCCCGTGGACTATCCATTGCGTCGACGCATATTGGATCGAATCAAAGGACAATCGCAAACGAGGAAATGCGAAGTCATTCGCGACATGTGGCGTAATTGGCAGGACGGAAGCATCAAGTTGTTTGTTATCAGCACTCTTCTTGAGTTCCGAAAGGCTCATAGTGAGCTCTTTCAGAAGGGCGTCTATCAGCCTTTATCCACCGATGGAAATGAGGGCGATCAAATATGCGCATTCAGTAGGAAGGAAGGATCGGCAGAATTATTGGTGCTGGTATCGAAGGATGCGCGATTGAATGCGGCTTCTTTTCGGGATACGAAGGCTTCCGTAAATGAGCAGGCGGGCACCGCAGGGTGGTCCGAACTTTTCACCGGCCGACTCATACAGCCGGAACAAGGCAACCTCCCTTTGGATGAACTGTTTTCTGAGCTCCCCGTAGCGGTCCTATTTCCCCATCACGCTCCGTCTGCTAGCGTGTAAATAACTTGCGGACAGAGACATGCCACGTGTTCTTTCCATTGGTACACAGTCCGCTGTATTGATTGACATCGTCGCACGTTCTAATAAAGTTATGGATGGCGACTTCATGATTTACGCCGCAATAAAGAATTGGAGACTCCATGTCAAGTCAAACAGCACCTGCTAAATCCAAGGAAGCTCCGGCAGCAGTTTCCATAAATTCGTCGAAAAACCAACTCCAAGAACGTGCGCAAGCACGCATCGCCTCCAGGGCGTACGAACTGTACGAACAAGATGGCTGCCATCACGGGGAAAGTATGTCGCACTGGCTCCGGGCAGAATCGGAAATTTTAAAGAGAGTGCCAGAAATTCACGAATCCTCTTCCTGGTTTACGATCAATGTCCCTCTTAAGGGCTTTGCGGCCAGTGAGATCCAGGTGAACATTGAGCCACAGTATGCGATTATCGCTGCGGAAAAACAGCAATCTTCCGGCACTGAACAGGACTCTGGTGTAAACTCGCTTGAGCAAAGCACTTTTGCCGTGGCGAAATGGCCCTATGAGGTTGATCCGTCGACAGCAAGTGCCTACTTAAAGGATGGGACCCTTACCCTTGCCGTTAAGAGGGCATTGCCGACGGCTGGTTCCCCCGCGAGTGGTAATCTTGAACGCAACCGCTAGATCAAGAGAACCCAAAGTAATTTGTTTGCGGAAAATAACAAGACGATTCCAGTCGTCCTTTCAAAATAATTTGATTCGCTAAACGAACGCTTCGCAATACCTAAATGAACTCCCCATTCCCCTGGTGGTATGTAACGGGAGCCCAACTCGACGAGAATGGCGCCCATTTCCGAATTTGGGCTAATGGGCACCGAAATGTGTCCGTAGCTACCGGCGGCGCTGAACATCTTTTGACCGCGGAGGCATCGGGCTATTTCGCCGGCTACTTGGCCGGGCCCAAGGAAGGAGACAGTTACGCCTTTCTGGTAGATGGAAAAGGTCCTTTCCCAGATCCTGCGTCAAGATTCCAGCCTCGCGGCCCGCATGGGCCTTCACAAATAGTCGATGCGAGCAAATTCAATTGGTCAGATCGTTCCTGGCGCGGAATAAGCCTGGAAGGCCAGATCATCTACGAAATGCACATCGGGACTTTTACTCCGGAAGGCACATGGCAAGCGGCGACCAAACAACTATCCGCTTTGGCAGAGCTGGGCGTCACAGTTCTGGAAGTGATGCCGGTTGCTGATTTTGTTGGTGAGTTCGGTTGGGGTTATGACGGTGTGAATTTGTTCGCCCCAACCCGAAATTATGGCCGTCCCGATGATTTCCGCGAATTTGTCGATCAAGCCCATGCACTCAAGCTGGCAGTGATCCTGGATGTTGTGTACAACCACCTGGGGCCCGACGGCAATTTTCTTCCCGAATTTTCGGAAGCCTACTTTACAAAGGAGCACGAAACAGATTGGGGCGCGGCTATTAATTTTTATGGAGATCAGTCCGGTCCAGTGCGTGACTTTTTTCTCTGCAACGCCGCTTACTGGATCAAGGAATACCATCTGGATGGATTGCGGATTGATGCGACGCAAAACATCTACGACAAATCAAAGGAACACATTCTTGCCGCGATCGGACGAATAGCAAGAAAAGCGGGCGAAGGCCGGGGCATCATCCTTGTGGGCGAAAACGAGCCGCAACAGGTGCGCTTACTTCGTCCCGAGGCAGAGGGAGGGTATGGTCTCGACGCCCTTTGGAACGACGATTTTCACCACTCCGCAATGGTAGGGGCAACCGGTAAAAGAGACGCGTATTACATGGACTACTTAGGAACCGCGCAGGAACTGATGTCTGCGGTGAAGTACGGCTTCTTATATCAAGGGCAGTGGTATTCGTGGCAGAAAAAGCGGCGAGGCACTCCAACTTTTGGTACCAAGCCCGCCGCCATGGTGACTTTTATTCAGAATCACGATCAGGTTGCCAACTCGGCTCGTGGCCAGCGACTCCACGAATTGACAACCAAGGGAATCTACAAAGCGCTCACCGCTCTCATTCTGCTTTCGCCATCGACCCCCATGCTTTTTCAAGGTCAGGAGTTTGCAGCGTCGTCGCGATTTCTGTATTTTGCGGACCACAAACCGGAGCTGGCTAAAATGGTTCGCAAGGGCCGTGCAAAATTTCTTTCTCAATGGCGAAGCCTGGCCCTTGGCGAAGTCGAATACGACGATCCTTGTTCTAGGACCACCTTTGAAAAATGCAAATTGGACTTTTCCGAACGGGAAAGCCACTCGGAATTGTATGCCCTTCACAAAGACTTGATTAAGCTGCGAAGCACGCAGAAAGTCTTTTCTCGTCAGGATCGTAATTTTGACGGCGCCGTCTTGGCTCCGGACACATTTGTTCTGCGTTTTTTCTGTGACGAGCACAAGGATGATCGACTCTTGATCCTAAATCTGGGGCGAGACCTGACCTTCAATCCCTCGCCAGAACCACTGTTGGCTCCTCCTGAGCAAGCCATATGGAGGGTGCTTTGGTCTACCGATAGCGCTAAATACGGCGGGAATGGCACGCCGGTCTTGGATTCATATCTCAACTGGATAATTCCCGCGCAGTGCGCCGTGATATTGAAGCCAACTACCACCGATGGAGGCAATTCGGAGTCATGACTTCGCCGCTTTCTCGCATCGCTTATCGAAAGGCTGACGCCAACCCGACGGAAATCCTGGTGGAAAAGGAGTGGCTGGTTACCAACGGATTGGGCGGGTACAGTGCCGGAACACTAGCCGGGGTCATAACACGCGGATTCCATGGCTATTTAATAGCCGCACTTCCTACGCCCCTGGGGCGCGTGATGATGCTAAACGACCTATTGGAAAAAATTGAGACCCCTGATGGCGCGTCCATCCAGTTAAGCGGAGAAGAACGCGTAAACGCTCCGCTTATGACCCATGGCTCCGACTATCTGCAAGAATTTCGAGTTGACGAAGGAAATCCTGTTTGGACTTTTCAGTTCGGCGATCTCTTGTTGGAAAAAAGAGTAATCATGGTGCACCGGCAGAATACAGTGCACGTTAACTATCAGTTGAAGAGTTCCGGAAGTCTCAAACTATTATTACGACCCTCTGTCAATTTTCGACCACACGAGGCAGCGGTCAGTACCCCACTCGCGGGCAATTATGCTTTCACCGTGATTGAAGATTCCTTCGAGGTTTCGTCCCAAACGAGTATTCCTCCTCTTCGTCTGATGCTTTACGGTCAGCAGAAATCCCTGACGATGGACCGCACACGAATTCAGGAGGTGGTCTACCGCATTGAAGAAAGCCGAGGCTATGCGGCGCATGGGGATTTGTGGAGCCCAGGATATTTTTCCGTTCTTTTAACTCCGAGCGAACCGGTGACGCTTGTTGCTTCCGCTGAATCGTGGGACACCATTCGCGCGGTGACCCCTCAATACGCGAATTCGGCTGAAACTATTCGACGCCGGCGATTACTCGCTGGCGCTACTACCGTTCCTGCCGACGGTCCGGCTCGCGAACTTGTGCTAGCTGCAGATCAGTTCATCATCGTTCCGGAAGGCCGTGCGGATGACACCATGCGTGCCAGGGCCACTGGAGATGACGTTCGTACGGTTATTGCGGGCTACCATTGGTTCACGGATTGGGGGCGGGACACGATGATTACTCTGGAGGGTCTCACCCTGGTGACTGGCCGCCATGTGGAGGCTGGCTATATTCTGCGGACCTTCGCTCATTACGTCCGCAAAGGGCTTATCCCGAATATGTTTCCAGAAGGCCGGGATCAAGGCCTTTATCACACGGCCGATGCCACGCTCTGGTTTTTTCACGCTATCGCCAGATATCTCGCTGCTTCCGGCGATCAAGTGCTGCTACCTCAAATACTGCCGACACTCGAGAGCATTATCGAACATCATCTGCGCGGAACAGATTTTGGAATCGGGGTCGACCCGGCAGATGGCCTCTTACGACAGGGGGCACCGGGTTATCAACTGACCTGGATGGACGCAAAAGTCGGTGATTGGGTCGTTACTCCGCGTCGCGGCAAAGCGGTTGAAATTAATGCTCTCTGGTACAACGCGTTATGCTACATGCGCGAATGGCTTCTCGAGGATGGCCGCCCGCAGGCTGCCGACCTAATCGCGGAACATGCGCAGCGGGCCTACGATTCGTTTCAAAAGCGCTTTTGGTTCGAAGAGGGCGGGTATCTGTACGACGTCGTGGATGGAGAAAATGGAGACGATTCCTCTCTGCGTCCCAATCAGGTCTTCGCTATTTCGCTGCACCATCCGATACTTGCGCCAGACAAGTGGCAAACTGTCTTGAATCGGGTCGAAAAAGAATTGCTGACGCCGCTCGGTCTCAGAAGTCTCGCTCCCTCCGATAAAAACTACAAACCAAAATACTACGGCAGCCTACGCGATCGAGATGCGGCATACCATCAAGGAACGGTATGGCCGTGGCTCATAGGCCCCTTCGTGGATGCCTGGCTCAAGGTAAACCCGGATGATTCGAGCGGGGCAAGGAACTTGTTGCGCGCGTTCGACGACCATTTAGGTGAAGGCGCTGTCGGCTCCATCAGCGAGATTTTTGATGCTGAAATCCCATATAGGCCTCGGGGCTGCGTCGCCCAGGCGTGGAGTGTGGCGGAAGTCCTGCGGTCTTACGTACGAATTGCGAGCGCAGAGAAAAAAGACGAAGCTCGCAAGATTTCTTAGCGATGGTGTCGATTACCGTATGAAAATTGGCCGTGCCAGCGGAATTCTCCTACATCCTACCTGCCTTCCTGGGCGGTTCGGCATAGGAGACCTGGGCGCCGAAAGCTATCGGTTCGCAGATTTTTTGCACCAGGCGAAACAAAAGGTGTGGCATGTTTTGCCCCTCGGACCAACGGGACCCCAAAATTCACCCTATCAGTGTCGGTCCGCTTTTGCGGGCAATCCTCTGCTCATAAGCCCGAACAAATTGGCGGAGGAAGGATATTTGGATAAACGGGACCTTGCGCAGGTTCCAGGATTCTCTTCCACCCGAGTGGACTTCCGTGCCGTAGGCTTCTACAAGTTCCCTCTGTTTCGGCGGGCGTTCGGGAGCTTTACCGAAACGAAAGCCTATCTTGAATTCGCGAAAAGAAACGACACATGGCTGGATCCTTTCGCGCAATTTATGGCCTTGCGGACAGCAAATCGTGGTGTTTCTTGGACCAGATTCGAGCCGACAATTCAGGCTAGCAACGAAGAAATTCGTTTCAATAAGTTCCTGCAATATGAATTTTTTCGACAGTGGAACCAACTAAGGACCTACTGTGCCGAACGGAATATTCTCATCATGGGGGACATGCCCTTTTACGTGGAGCACGACAGCGCGGATGTATGGCATTCACCGCGATTGTTCGATCTCGATGAGCGTGGAGAGCCCCGGACGGTGGGTGGTGTTCCGCCTGATTATTTCAGCAGAGATGGACAGCTTTGGGGGAATCCCACCTATCGATGGGATCGCCTTGAGAAAGAGAAATACGGCTGGTGGGTCGAGCGGTTTCGGGCGGCTTTTCGATTCGTCGACCTTTTGCGCCTGGATCATTTTCGTGGATTTGAGAAATTCTGGAAAGTGCCCGCTGGCCAACCGACTGCTAGAAAAGGCCACTGGTCCAAGGGGCCTGGGATAAAACTCTTCAGAGCGGTGCTCAAGAATCTTGGTTCCCTTCCTTTGATCGCCGAGAATCTCGGAGTTATTACGCCGGAAGTAGAAGCGCTACGCCGGACTCTCCGGCTTCCGGGGATGGCCGTGTTGCAATTTGGGTTTGCAGATGATGGCCCTCACCGGCCGACCAATTATGTCCGCGATTTGGTGAGCTTCACAGGTACGCACGACAACGATACTACGCGAGGTTGGTGGACAGCTTTGAAGCACGCCGCACAAAATCACCCACGGTCTCGAGCCACGGCAGAAGTCGACAGAGTTAAATCCTATTTCCAGACAAACGGCAACGACATTTCTTGGTCCTTTATCCAGGCAATTATGACCTCGGTGGCGCAAATCTCACTGATTCCCATGCAGGATGTCCTCAACTTGGGAGGTTTCGCAAGAATGAATGTTCCCGGACGTGCGAATGGCAATTGGGGCTGGCGGTATCAATCAAAAGCGATCACGCCGGGCTTGACCAGTCGTTTGCGAAAACTGACTGAAGTTTCCGGGCGCTAAGACACTATCCTCTCCCTAGCTAGGGCATTAGAAAGTATCGTCTACACTTCTCACCCTATGGGTAAGACTCTACGGCGAACGCTAGGATCAACTCCCGCATGGCAACAAATTTCGCATCTCAGGATCATCGCAACCTCAGCAAAATGTGGGCTGAATGGCTAGAAGGAGCGCAGAATGCGCATTCCCTACTTCTCTCGTTTTCTCCTGATCACGCTCGCAATGTTGGCTCTTTCCGGCGCCGCTTTCGCGCAGATCGGCGTGGCGGTAGCCGTATCGTTTGGCCCCCCGGAACTACCGGTCTACGAGCAGCCGGTTTGCCCAGAGGAAGGCTACATCTGGACACCTGGCTTTTGGGCCTGGGACGGCGATGACTATTACTGGGTGCCTGGCACTTGGGTGCCCGCTCCGGAGGTAGGTTTTCTATGGACCCCGGGCTATTGGGATTGGCAAGATAGCGGTTTCTTTTTCCACGATGGGTATTGGGGCCCGCTGGTAGGTTTTTACGGCGGAATCAACTACGGATTCGGTTATTTTGGCCATGGATACGAAGGCGGGCGCTGGGATAATGGGCGATTTTTCTACAATCGCGCCGTAAATAACGTGAACGTCACAGTGATTCACAACGTTTACAACACAACGGTGATCAACAACAACCGAACGGAAACCCGGGTCAGCTTCCACGGCGGCAATGGTGGCGTCAATGAGCGGTCGACCCCGCAAGAGGAAGCTGCAGCGCACGCAAGGCATATTCCACCGATAGCGGTACAGACCCAACACGTGCAGGCCGCGCGCTCAATCCCGGAACTACACGCTTCGACTAACCGCGGAAAGCCACCGATCGCTGCCACTCCCAAACCAGCTGCCTTTAGCGACCGCGGAGTCGTACCGGCCAAAGAGGGCGGGCGGTACAATCCCCCTCCCAATCGCTCGGGAACCAACCGCCCAGAAACCAACCGGCCGGAGAACAATACTCGTCCAGCCAACCCGATTCACCCCAACGAAATTCCGCCTGCAACACGTAACACCCCGATCAGCACGGGAAAGCCTAATCTTGACAAGAAATATCAGCAGCAGCAGGAAAAGCTGAACGCCAAACAGGATCAGGAACGGACCAAGCTCCAGCAAAGGCAAGAACAGGACCACCAGCGGATTGCAAATCAGCAGGCAAATGATGCGAGAAAGCAGCAAGTTGAGCAGCAGCATCAACAACAGACACAAGAATTAATGCAGAAACACACTCAGCAGCAGCAACAACTGCAGCAGCACCAGCAACCGCCGCATCAAGCTCCTCCACAGCAACACGAGAATCCGCCGCCGAAACATTAAGCAAGGCATCCTGCCCTTTGAATCTGCCCGCAAATCCGTCCGCTAACTTACAGATGAGTGCGCGCAGAGCGCCATATGGCTCAACGTTCAGAACAAAAGTCTAAGGGAGTACAGGTCTTTCTTGTGCCAGTGCTGGCGGCCGAAGATGGCTTCCAATCGGTCAAACTGCAAAGGCCCGGTCGGACCACCGTGTGCAGTCACTCCCCGTTCGGGGACAAGGCCGCCAGCCCCTGTAACTGAACGAGTCCAGACTAATTCCCCGTCGGCACCCGATCCATCCGTAAAATGCTGTAAACCGCCGCCAAGCAATCTTCCACTCTAAATCATCCCTAAAAGCTACTGAGTCATTCGCTTCAGTGCTGCGTATATGCACATATAACCAAGCATCCTAAGGTATCAAGGCCGCAGGATTCCTTTTTTTAATGTATGGAACGGTGAGCAGTTCAGCCGCAAGCTCAAATCGCTAACTCCCAGAGGAGGCTTTATGATCAAAAAAGTCGAAGGCGGATATAAGGTTCTGTCCGAGAAGGGGAAAAACCTTGGTGGCCCCTACAGAACGAAAAAAGAAGCGGAAAAACGCTTGCGGCAAGTGGAATTCTTTAAACATAGCAAGTAAGGAAGCAGACGAGGAAGAAACACTAAGAGTACTTAGCTTTCTCAAGAAGTAAGTTTTATTATCTAGGAAGCGGCTCCAGGCCTCGCTAGCACATAGGGATAAGCCGAGCTCACATGGTAGCCGCTTCCTTCTATGAACAAATCGGCAAAACAGAGACTTGAACATCCAACTCAACAAAACATTGCATCTATTGCCAAGCTCGAAGCGGAAGCACTGGAGCGGCGAACGTCGACCCAGCGCGCCAGCGATACGATTGTCAAGTTGATTGGCAGTACGACTTTTCTTTTACTGCACCTAATTCTCGTTGGAGCCTGGACTGTCATAAATCTAAATCTGGTTCCAGGCATTAAAGCTTTCGACCCATTTCCGTTCGGCATCCTTGCACTGATAGTTTCTTCTGAGAGCGTTTTCCTCACAATTTTTGTACTGATCAGCCAAAATCGAATGGCTCGTGCAGCGGAACGCCGTTCTCATCTGGACCTTCAGGTAGGCATGCTTGCGGAACAAGAACTCACGATGGTGCTTCAACTGCTGAACAAACTTTGCGAACATGCTGGCCTCGACGTCAAATCGACGGCACAACAGGTCGAGCACTTTGGAGAGACCACTGACGTACGCAAACTGGCGGATGAGATTCAGGATAAACTCCCCGACGAATAGCTCACCACAAAATCATTCTTGGATTGTTAGGGTCAGGCAGACGAAGCGGATGCCGGTATGCTCTTTACTTTGAGAATATTTCTCACCACTCGCAACAGGTCCTGAGCTTCTTTACCCTTGGATACGAAGCCATGAGCTCCTGCTGCATGAATTTCTTGTACCGTTTGGTCGGAGTCGTGCACCGAGAAAACCAAAATCTTTGTCTGCGGTTGAAGCCTTAATATTTGGCGCACAGCTGCCAGCCCATTTAAAACCGGCATGTTGATGTCAAGAATGACCAGGTCAGGGTGCAACTCCTTTACTTTTTCAATGACGTCTTGTCCGTCGACAGCTTCCCCACATATTTCGAAGTCCGGCTCTGTCTGCAAGGTATTTCGAACACCGCGACGAAGCATCTCGTGGTCATCTGCTATCAGAATTCTCTTCCGCACAGGACTCCGCAACGATCCGGACATTTCATTGCCAAGAACGGACGTTGGAGTAATGCGGCCGTTTGCAGACTGCATAGGAATTGCCACTTTACTGCCGGAGAGCGGAATCGTTGCTGTGACTTTCGTCCCCACTTTAGAGCTCGACGTAATTTCCAGTTTGCCACCTAGTTGACGCATTCGCTCTCTCATGCCCTGGATGCCAACTCCAAGCCGTTCCACTGATCCCTGAGTGGAGCTTGATTTCGCCTCTGGAATGCCTTTGCCAAAATCTTCTATCTCGACTTTGATTTTGTCGCCACTGGTGGATATGCGGATCCGCGCCTTAGTGCTCTCCGAATAGCGGTGAACGTTGGTGAGACTTTCCTGCAGCACTCGGAAAATAGCAACTTCAGCGTCAGGGGATAATCTCTTGAGGTCGGAGGGGATGTCAACGTCAATCAAGATGCCGGTGCGATTAGTAAATCCGGCTGCGTACCACTTCGCGGCGGAGGATAGACCCAATTCGTCTAGCAAGGGCGGGTGAAGCAGATAAGAAAGAGTGCGGATTTCGGCGAACACTTCTTTATTCAAAACTATGGACTCGGAAAGAGCCTGCTGCGAATCGGGGTGCAGCTCGCCGGAGTGCCGGGTGAGAACACCCGAGAGCGCCATGGCCTGGACGGCAAGCTTCTGGCCGGTAATATCGTGCAAATCGCGTGCAATATGGCGGCGTTCTTCATCCTGAATTTGCAGCAAACGAGCCGAAAGCTGCCTGAGTGATTCTTCGTTGGACTTCAGCGCTTCATTGGCCTCCACCAATTCGGTAAGTTCTGTCGCAACAACACAGACCTTATGAAGCTCAGAATTTTTCAGCGGCTTTAGGCTAAACCGAATGAGCTTTGACCTTCCTTCGCTGGCATCCAGGGTAATTTCTCCTCCCACACTGCGATGAAGTGCCTTCCCGATCAGCTGTTGTAACTTGTCGCGCTGGTCTAGAGATAAATTGCTTTGCAAAGAACTACCGATGAGCCGCTCCAGGGGAATGTTGAGGATTTTAGCGAACCGACTATTCGCATAGAGTATCGTGCCATCTGCATCCAGTGTTGCGGCCCCATCATTTATGGACTCAACAAGCACCCGATACGGGTGTTCCGCACCTTGTAAGGTTACGACCTTTTCACCATGAGTCCCGTCTAGTACCAACGCGTCGATCCTACCTCGACGGATAGCTTGAACTATCTGTTCAGCCTCTTCGATTCCCGTCTCGCGCTTGGGAGGCGTTTGATGCGCCTTTTTGAGCATCCTTTTAGGTCTCCGGATTTGTGTTGTCTTTTTCAATTTTCCCTTGAGGATATTCCACTCCGACCGTGGAAAGAAACATCGGGATAATCATGTATAAAGGCAGCCGTCTAGGGCTGCTGTTTCGGTCAGGATATTCCAGCTCTAGTCTTTTGCCTTGCTCTTGGTTTTCTTCTTCGTGTGGGTCTTAGAAATGCGTATATCCAGACCGACCAGAACACGTTCCGTATCGGACAAGTCCCCAATGATCTTACATACGGGGACCGGCAGGGAGCGAACGAGGGTGGGGATAGCCACAATCTGATGATCTCTGGCTAACGAAGGGTTCCTGACTAGATCAATCACTTCCACATGGTATTTTGTAGTGGAGTTTTCCGCGCAAATCTTTTTCAGATTGGAGATTGCGGTTAGCGATTTCGGTGTCTGGCCCGCAACGTACAATCGCAATTCCAAAATATCCTTGGAACGGCTCAATATTTCAGCCTTTGGTTTCAATGGTCTTCCTCGATTTCCAGCTTCCTTATCTAGGGCCGCTACTTAGTCTGTACCGCGACTCTTGGCTATGTTTTCACGATCGAGCTCCAATTGCTGCTCCCGCTCTTTGTTCTCGCGCACCAATCCTTCCGATTCTTTTTCCACGGCGCCAAGTTCGGCTTCCAGCGACGCGACCTGGGCCTGCAGGCTCAGCCGCCTCCGCTTCAGTTCCTGCTGTTTACGCTCGAGATCCAGTTCCCGCTGAATGGCTTCCGCCTTCTCTTTCGCTTCCTGACTTATGCGCGAAGATCCGGTCAGGACTCCGGTCGGGCCGACGTAGGCCGGAATCAGTTTGATGCCACGTTCCGTGATTTTAAATTCTCGCAGTTGATTCGAGTGCGCCATACCGCGGGACTTGAGGACATACACGCAACGATTCCGTTCTCCATTCAGCTCCAGATCGCGCAGTAAGATCCAGGTGTCGGTCAGCGACGAAATTCCCACGGTGGTCTTTTCCAGTTCTCCACCGCCGGCGGTGAGACTTACAAAAACAGCTGTAATACCCGAGGTTTTCAGGAAATCCATCAGACGCATGAGCATGGAATGGACTTCCTTGTCGTTATTGCCGTTCAATAGGTTTGTGATCGGATCGATAACCACGCACTGCGGCCGAACGTTTTCGATCAATTTGTGGATTCGGAGCAGATGCATCTCAATCCCGAATTGCGTTGGCCGCCAAGCCTCGTGGGTTAAAAGTCCTTTTTCGACCCATCTATCTAGGTCGATTCCGACGGATTTCATATTTCGCGCAACTTGATGTCTGGACTCTTCAAAATCGATATACAGACAGCGCTCGCCTCTCGTGCAAGCTGCGTCAACGAAGGAGGCGGAAACCGTAGTTTTTCCGCTGCCCGCCGTGCCGGCGATAAGCACACTCGATCCCCGGAAATATCCTTTCCCTTCTAACATTTCGTCCAGGTCCGCAATGCCCGACGAAACACGATCGTTCGACACTTCGTGTTGCAATTGAAGCGAACTTAGCGGGAGGATCGAAATTCCCCGCTCGTCGATCAAGAAAGGATATTCGTCGGCGCCGTGTTTTGTGCCCCGATACTTAACAATCCGTAGGCGACGCGCCGAAATCTGATCTCGCGTGCGGTGATCGAGCAGAATCACGCAATCGGAAACATATTCTTCCAGGCCGTAGCGCGTGAGCGCGCCTTCGCCCCTCTCGGCGGTGAGGATCGTCGTTAATCCCCTATCTTTCAACCACCGGAACAACCGGCGGAACTCCGCGCGCAACACCACGGTGTTTGAAAAACTGGAGAACAACGCTTCGAGTGTGTCGAACATCACCCGCTTCGCTCCAACCGCTTCAACCGCGTGCTCCAGGCGGATAAACATTCCTTCTAGGTCGTAGTCTCCGCTCTCGCTGATGTCACTGGGCTCGACGCTTAAAAAGTCCAGAAACAATTTTCTCTTATCGGCGAGATCCTGAATGTCGAAGCCCAACGATGCAACATTTGTAGCAATGTCCTCGGGTGTTTCCTCAAAAGCCATGAGCACGCCTGGCTCGTTAAATTGCTGAGCACCACGGACCAGAAATTCGATCCCCATCATCGTCTTCCCGCAACCCGGACCGCCACAAACGATGGTGGTGCGCCCTTTCGGCAACCCCCCGCCGCTGATTTCATCGAAGCCAGGAATACCGGTAGGAATCTTCTCCAAGGGTTGCGGTTTTCGTCCACTGCGCTTTGCACGACTGGCCATAATATCTTTCGAACCAAGGTATGGAAGACCTATTGCAAATCCCTTGCAAACGACCAATTTTCAACGGTCGCCATCCTAGCTGATGCACAAAACGAAAACAAGCGATACGCAGTTCCAGTGCGGAACTAAATGGTTTGGGCAGGCGGTACCGCGATGCACTGAATACCTGATTGCCATCTACGATACCGTCTTGGTACGGTATCGTACGTAAGGTGCTCTCCAGCGAGTGGCTGTCACCTCCAAGCGAAGGTGACTTTGCCAAAGTGCATACTCATCGTCGATGACAGTCAAACAATCCGAAGGGCTGTGCGAAATTTTTTGGAAAGCCAAACGGGGCTTGCGGTTTGTGGCGAAGCTGTGGACGGATTTGATGCCCTTGAAAAGGCGCGCAATCTTTGTCCGGATCTAATTATTCTGGACCTCTCGATGCCTCGCATGAATGGTTTGCAAACCGCTCGCGAACTTCGGGCTATGTCCGTCCCCGCACCCATAATCCTTTTTACTATGTATGCCGAGGAACTTCGACCCCAGGATGCATTGGCCGTAGGTATCAGCGCTATCGTTTCTAAAACGGACCTATCCGTTCTACAGCAGCAAATCGAGAAGCTGCTCGTGCCAGGAAAATACTGCTAGCGGCCCCCAAATTGTTCGGATTACAAACCGTTGATTCGACAGCGCTCCCTAGTGGGGATATCTTCAACGGAGGCACGGGGGAACTTATGAATCGGGGAATGATTTTACTGGGTGCAGTGGCGTTGCTGGGATTTTCGTGCGTCGCTCAGGCGCAGACAACGCTTCCGACCAAGTGGGAAGAGCTCACAGCGGCCGACTTTCGCGATGCGATTGGCAAGGCGCAAGGCACTTGTCTCTTGCCGTTTGGAATTCTGGAAAAACATGGGCCGCACTTGCCTCTTGGGACGGATCTTTTGAATGTCCGTTACGTGTCCGAACACGCCGCGCAGCAGGAATTCGTGGTGATCTTTCCGGACTATTACGCTGGCCAGATTTTCGAGGCGAGGCATGAACCGGGAACCATTGCGTACAGCGGCGATTTGCAATTGCGTCTTCTGCAAGAAACCACCGATGAGATGGCCCGCAACGGCTGCAAGAAGGTGGTGATTGTGAACGGCCACGGGGGCAATGAGAGCCTGTTGCCTTACTTCGCGCAAACGCAATTGGAAAAGCGGCACGACTACGTCGTTTACGTGCAGTGGGGCCATGAAGCCACAAAAAAAGTGGGCGGTGAAAAAAACGGCCCGGACTGGCATGCGGGCCAAACGGAAACTTCGAATATGCTGGTCACGCATCCGAACCTGGTGCACATGGACCGGGCGAACGATGAGTCCGGCGCCGACCAGCACCGCGTGAAGTTACCCGAGAATGTTTACACCGGGATTTGGTGGTACGCGCGCTTCCCTCTTCACTATTCAGGAAACGGAGCCGTAGCATCCAAGGAGCAGGGCGAAGCGGACGTACAGGGATGGATAAACACGTTGGTCCGCGCGATCCGGGCGATCAAGGCAGACGACGAAAGCTTGAAATTACAAAATGAGTTCTACGACAAGAGTACTCACCCGCTCAACACGCCACACTGAGGGAGAAGAAGCTTACTTTTTCTTTGCGGAGTAATGGGTCACTTCGCCGTTCACAACCACCGCAACATACCTGCCGGCTTGTAGTATCTGCATGACCTTGGCACCCTTACGCGCAAGTTGGGCCCAGCGCGAATTGGTATTTGGATTCTGCTCGATTCCGCGGTAGGTTGCGCCTTCAAATTCAAAATCTACTTCCCGCAAACCCTTGCTAGGTGTTTTGTGAACCGGGTATTTGCGGTCGCCCAGGAGAACGGACTCCGCGCCTTCGCATAAAACTTGGCGCGCGACTTCGATCAAAGCTTTGTCAAATTCGGAAGAACCATAATCCATGAGGGGGATGATAGCGCGAATCGGGAGAAGGGCCCGCTGGCAGAGAGTCCCTGGTTACCGTGGACGACGAAGCGACTCTATCCACGCAATCAGTCGCTTGTCGTTGGGAGACTCGAGATCGAAGAACTCGATGCCCATACCCACGCGTGGCTTGACAATGCGCACGACGACCAGGCCTTCGAGAACCTGGTTTCCACGGGTCAGTTTCATGCGAGCGCGGGACCTTAAAGCGAGAGGCTTACTGGTGCAGATAAAGCATCCGCCCAGCGAAATATCCGAAGTGACTCCATCCACTTGGTGGCCGCTTTCCAGATCGATCAGCACTGCATCCGCGGCAAATGGGTAGCGAATCGTATAGCGGCGGTCACGCACGCCGGTGAGACGCGGTGTCCAGCTGGCAGTTCGATCAGGCATAGAGATGACTTTGCTCACTCAGGTGTTCCGGTACTCTGTGAACTTCCGGCGTGATCCGGACAAAAATGTTGACATTGCTAGTTTGGCGAAAGAAAGGCGGTATGGGAATGAGAGAACGCGCACTGCGCGACCTAAATATAACCTCCAATCCCCCCTGCCAGCCTGGCAGTTGGTTATTAGTGCCTACGACAAAACCAGAGCGCCGCGGGCCAGGCGCAGCAACCAGCCCATGCTAGCCTAAAACAGTAAGGCTTCCCACTTTATGCAAACTATCAGCCCCGAAACGATGCGGCAGAGCGACCGCGTGGCCGTCAGGATGGACCTCGAAGTCTCGTGGGCTTCATCCGCCGGAACGGAATTCAAGGAAGCCGTGCACACCCTCCTGATCAGCCGCAATGGCGGCGTACTTCGGGTGCAGGAAAAGTTTTTTCCGGGGCAGGAGATCACACTCCATCGGAAGGTCGGCGACAACCAAATAAAAACTGCCAGAGCCAGGATCGTGGCCGAAATTGACCACGAACCCGAAGGATTCCTCTACGCTTTTGCGATTTTAGATCCTCGCCTTGACTTCTGGAACATCGAATTTCCCTCGCTGCACAAGGCAGAGGAAGCCCTCGCGCGAATGTTGATGGAGTGCAGTTTCTGCCAACGTCGTGAAGTGGTGTACCTGAATGAGATGGATGTGAAGTCTTTCGAGATCCGGCATTGTGCCGCACGGCTTTGCAAGCATTGTGACGCGCCTTCTATCTGGATTGAAGCTCAATCCGAGCACAAGCTAGAGGAAGGGCTTGCATCGGGAATAGCCGAAAGAGAAAAAGTTATTCCACGGAGAAATCGACCCAGGGTAAAGGCTCGTGTGCTCGCTTGTATTCGACGCAGGGGATTCCAGGAAGAAGTTGCGTTGTGCGAAGACCTGTCAAAGGGGGGGATCAGCTTTCGGAGCCGAAATCAGTATCCAGAGGGGACGCGTTTGGAAATTGCCGTACCCTATACACCGGGTTCCAGCGCAATCTTCGTCCCTATTCGCATTGTTTTTTCGCAGCCCATCGCTTCGGCAAGACTCTTTCGTCACGGTGCAGCGTACGTTCGCCCCCCAGACTAAACCAAATGGTCGCTATTGCTTGGGTCTTGCAGACGAAATAATGGCTTGCCAGTTGAGGATCACGTTCCACAGCATTCGCTGATCTCCCCGATTCATGTCGCGATGCATGGGGTTGAAATTGAACGCGACGACGTGTCCGGTGCCGACGGGCACATCCAGGATCGCTGGCCTGCCAATTAAGTTCCTTTCTCCCCACGACTGGCCACTCACGACGAACGGAGCACCCTCTTTGTCGCCCCATTCCATGACAACTTCCGTGTTGTCCGCCGGTCCATCCAAACAGGTGGTGCAATAGGCCATGCGCAGCCAACGGCGCGGAATAGAGTAAAGCGCAAAATTTTGGCGAAATACATAAGTCCGCGGGGAGTATCCATAGGCGATGGGATGATCCGGGCGATCGAACGTAACGCGCACATGCGCGCCGGGCGTGCGAGTGATGGCTTGTTGAGCCGCGGCGGACGAGTCTGCGCCGCCTCCTTGCGTGCTCCGCGGGACTCCGCCGGAGTCTCGTCGCACCCCACGGATAAGGCCGCCTTCAATAGCCAGCATCGTTCCGCTACCGAGTGTAACCAGCAGGCCTCCGTTTTCGACAAACTTCTGAATTTGCCCCAGACCCTCGAATCCGATCCCGCCGGTGATGTCGTCCGACTCCGCGGGTGTACCGAAGCTGGGTGTCTGCGCAGTTTTCTTGTACGGCATCGGGCCCCAGACTTTGGGCAATCCTTGAATCTGTTCAGCCAGTTCCAGGTCTACGTGGCCGTAGAGAAGAACGTCGAATTTTTCATGCAGGTTGCCCGCCCGAATATCTTCGTCGCGCACGTAGGTATACGGAATCTTTCGTTGATCGAGGGAATACCGAATCCAACCTATGGAATCCGTGTCCGCCCAAGGTACCCAAAGGCCCAGGCGCGGTGCTTTTGCGGTGTGCCGCGGAACTTCTGGCGTCCGAGGAACACTGCTGAAATCGAGCGCCAGATCCGCGGAGACCTGACGGAGCGCGTCGGTTAATCCCGGTTGTCCCGCCAGAATCCAAGTGCCTGCCGGATATTCGATCCCGCCAGCGGAAAAGGAGCGCTCCGCGATTTCAATAGAAAAATTGGCAAGGCGATAGCGGGCTTCCAGAAACGATTCTTGGCCGGTATCTTTCAGAAGAAAAGTCGGTCCGCTACCCGCGATTTTGCCCTGCGGATGCGGCACGTCGTCTAGCAGCTTCATTGAACTATTCCGGATAGAGGCGTCCGCCGTGGGAATCGCCTGCAGATGATAATTGGCGGGAAATTCCCAAGAGACGTCATCATAGGGCTCGCTGCCGTCTTTCGGATAATGCTGCGGCGTCAAAAGATCCACTGCGTAGTTGCGGTAGGGTTGATCGAGGCAAACCACGAAGGTGCCGGCGGGAAATTCGCCTTCCTTGAGTTTCACTGGCAACGTCGCGCGGCTGACTTCGATGTGCTGTTTCTGGAGACGCAGAATCAATTGGGCCACCCGCAAAGGGTCACCCTGATCTTCGGGAATTATAAAGGCATACGGCGGCTCTTCGACGCCTTTGCGATAGGAATGGACGCTCTTGTTGTAAAAGTTGCGGAGCAGTTCGTGAGAATTTGTGGCCGTGTAGTCCAGGGCCGCGAGCATACCTGTTTCGTTGTAGTTGACGTTATCGCGTGCCGACCATTGAAACTCGCCAGTGGGCCCGGGAAGAACGCGATACCACTCTCGTGAAGTCTCTTCAGCTGTCAAGGTGCGGACAAGTGTTTCCGCCGTTCCGTTGCCAAAAGTCTCGTAGCCACGGCCGACGGCGTTGTGGTTCATCGCAACAGAATCCAGAAACATATGCGCAAAACCCTCACCAAAATTCCAAGTGGCCACGCCGGGCATACCCATTCCCGTCATCGTTTGCAGCTCATGAAAACTCAGGGCAAGAAATTCGCTGAAGCTGATCGGATCCACAAGCGGATTGTACGGGCCGGTGCCGTTCCAGGACATTAACAGTGGAACGGCCTCGTGCAAATCGTGCACAACCGTGGGATGCCACTCAAAAAACATTCTGTTCACGGCCTTCGTCGTCTCGTGCGTTACCTGATGCGCGTCGCGATTGATATCCACATAAGCGTACTTTGACCAGTACGGGGGGGCTTGGCGCGGCAGCGTGGCAAGGTCCGTTTTCCCCTTGAGATATCGATAGAACCATTCGACCTGTTTATCGCGGCCGTCGGGATTGGAAACGGGATTGATCAGCACGATGAGATTTTCGCGGATGCGGCGAATCATCGGTTCCTCGGAAACGGCAAGACGATAGGCGAGTTCGAGAACAGACTCCGTGGATCCAGTTTCATCCGAGTGCAGGGCGGCGTTGAAGTAGTAGATGGCGCGCGAGTCTGCAATCAGCTTATCGGCTTGGGCGGCGTCCGTTTTTCGAGGGTCGGCAAGCGCAGCAGTCGCCGATTTCAAGCGCTCGAGGTCGGCGATTCCCTTTTCGTCCGTGATCGCCAGGAGGAGAATGTCGCGGCCTTCTTCAGAACGCCCGATGGAGTAGACACGAACTCGCGGAGACCTAGAGGCCAGTGTGCGGCAGTAGGCATAAGCTTTTGCGGAATCGACAAATTCGCCCGGTGCACCCATGATGCGGCCGTAGAACTTTCGTGGCGAGGGAACCGAAGCGGAGTCGGGAAGATAGGAAACCCAGGACGAGAGAAAATTTGGAGCCGTCGTGGCCTTGGAGATCTCCTCAATCGATCCGGGTTCGGGAGCATCCGATGATTTACTAGCTTGCGCAACCAGAGCGCTCGCAGAGACCACAATAAGCAGGAATGAAATTAGAACTCGGTTCAACCTGAGCCTCCACCCTCGGAGGAAGTTGTCACGATAAATGAGGGCGAAGGGAGTTTACTACAGGCAAAGAGGGTGGAAAGCCTGGCTTCTGCGGCAGGCGATCACCAGCCGGCTCCCACAAAGGCCGCGCTCAGTGAATGTGGAAAGTTCTTAGTCGAGGGTTGCGACAGTAGCCTGTTCGCGGCGGCGGCGATGCAAATAGTGCATGGCGATGTTCAGGTAGATTTCTCCGCACGGGGTTTCAACACAAAGAACCATCGCTTCCGTGTCCACGCTGCCGGCTAGTCCTTCGTTGCTCATATGAATTTCCGGCGGAAACACCTTGAAACGAAACCCCTGATCATTTAGAAGCGTCACGGAGTTGCCGATCACCATGTTCGCCAGTTCGCACACGGTTTCGCGGATCACCTGCTCACTTTCGGGTAACGCCGTCCCTGCCAGTTGACTAGCTACTCTCATGGCCACCTCGGGTGCAAGATCGAGAATCACTCGTCCTTCGATGTCACCCTTGATCGCAATGAGCGCGGCAATGCCCTTGCGCCGGTACGTGTCTTCGTCCATGGACAGGTCGACGATCTTCGTCGCCGCCTGGAGCGACTCGGCGAACACGGCGTCCGCGGCGTTGATAAACGGTTGAATGAGTTCCATTCTCATGATTGGTGCTCCCCCGCGAGGGCAACGGGAACGCCCACGGCGTTTGGATCGTCTCCGAGAACATAGCGAAGAATTTCGTAGAGTACTTCCGGCTTGACCGGCTTCTGCACGAAGTGCTTAGCGCCCTTCTGAAGGGCTGCCAGGATGTTTTCCTGGTAGCCGACGGACGAAACCATCACAATCCGCGCTTGCGGATGCTGACGCACGATACGCTCAACCGCTTCAATCCCTTCCATCTGCGGCATGGTGATGTCCATGAGGACGATATCCGGCTTTACGCGGTTGAATTCCGCGATCGCCGTTAGGCCGTCGCCGGCTTCCCCGGCTACTTCCCCGCCAAAAAGCTCGATCATTTTGATGAGGTTCTTGCGTGCGAAGACGGAATCGTCCACAACAAGATAGCGGACAGGTTGATTGTCCTTGCGAAGTAGAGCTGTGAACTGTTGCATAACCTTCTCCTTATGGCTCCTTGGCCCCGTCAGGCTCCGGGAGTTGAAACTGCCGAGCGTTCTGGTTTTTCGTTCTTATCTGTCTTTTCCGATTTCTCTGATTTCTCTGGAGACTCAGACTTTTCCTGGTTGCTGCGGTCACCGAATTGGTAGAGCAAATAAGGTCCGAGGGCTTCCAAAGCCAATATCTTGGAAGCATGACCGCGCTGAATGGCGGCTCGTGGCATCCCGCCAACGACGCAGGATTCTTCGCTCTGGGCAATCGTTAGACCCCCGGCAGCCTTGATGGCGCCGAGGCCTTCCGCACCATCGTCACCCATACCCGTCATGATTAGCCCCACCGAAGTAGGGCCGAATTCCTGTGCCACGGAGTGGAAGAGAATGTCCGCTGACGGCCGGTGTCCGTTGATCGGCGTGGTGTCGGAAAGCACGACCATTTCTCCGCGGGGCATGCGGCGAGCCAGAATGTGCCGGTTGCCGGGGCATATGAGAGCGCGCCCTGCAATGAGGAGGTCCCCGGATTTCGCCTCTTGAATATCCATGGCGCAACATTCGTCCAGGCGCCGCGCAAACATTTCCGTAAATCCTTCGGGCATGTGCTGTACCACGACAAAGGTCGCAGGAAAATCCGCGGGAAATTGAGATAAGAGATATTGGAGGGCATTCGGTCCACCCGTTGAGATCCCAATCGCGATGATGCGCGTCGCAGGCAACGCCGGACGCGAACGCTTCTTGTTCCCTGTTGCACCTTCTGGTTGTGTCCTCGGCAAGGATTTCGGCCCGCCAGCACGCTTTGCGACTTTAATCTTTTCAACAAGCTGAGTGGCAACCGTTTCCAGGTTCCCGGCGGCGGCGTTCTCCGGCTTGGCAACGAAATCAATGGCACCGAGAGCCAGCGCTTTAAAGGTCGCGTACGCCCCCTGTTTGGAATGGCTGCTGAACACGATCACAGGCAACGGCGCTCCGCGCATAATCATGCGCAAAGTCTCAAGGCCATCCATCCGCGGCATTTCCAAATCGAGTGTGATCACGTCCGGCTGGAGTTCTGCAATTTTTCGCATAGCGAAAGCTCCATCCATCGCGGTGCCGACTACTTCAATAGCTGGATCCCGTTCGAGAATCAGCGGAATCAGCTTCCGCATCAGTGCCGAATCATCCACAACGAGTACTCGCACGCGTTCGATCATGCGATGGCTCCCAGGGGAAGAGACCGCGACAACCGAGAAAGAATGGCCGGAACATTTAAGATCAGCACGACTGTTCCATCGCCCAGTATGGAAGCCCCACTGACCAGATCACTCGAAACGATTTCCGTCGGAAGGGCTTTGATGACCAGCTCTTCTTCCCCGACCAAGTGGTCCACCAGCAGGCCAAATCGCTTTTCGGCAACGCCGATGACCACCACGAAAGTTTTCTTCTTTTTGCCGCTGGTATCCTCGACGGCATGGATACGGCTTAGATTGTTCAGACGCACGAGGGTAAGAATCTGCTCGCGGAGCCGCAGAACTTCGCGCTGGTCCACCTTATGAATTTCCTGTTCATTGATTCGAGTGATCTCGATGACCGAGGAAAGCGGAACGGCGAACAGTCTTCCACCAACGCGAAACAGCAGCGTCTGGATACTGGCGAGGGTCAACGGCACGCGGAGCTGAATGGTTGTTCCCTTCTTGCTGGTCGTGGAAACATGAACAGTACCTTTCAGCCGATCGAGCACCGTACGCACCACGTCCATGCCGACGCCGCGGCCAGATACTTCCGTAATTTCCGAGGCGGTGCTAAATCCTGGCTCAAAGATGAGGTTCAGAAGATCCTGGTCTGCCGCACGCGCAACGTCCTCTGCCTTCAAAAGTCCATTTCGTACTGCTTGTTCCCGAATCCGGTCGACGTTTACGCCGCTGCCGTCGTCGCGGACTTCAATAATCACCTGCGTGCCTTGGTGATAAGAATTGAGATAAACGGTGCCACGCGCCGGCTTTCCGGCCGCCAGGCGATCGCTGGGAGGCTCAATTCCATGATCCACGGCGTTGCGCACCAGATGCGTGAGCGGTTCGGCCAGCGCATCGAGAATCCCTTTGTCGAGATCGGTATGTTCGCCGGCAACTTCCAGAGCGACATCCTTGCCGCATTGTTTGGCCACATCTCGAAGGACGCGGGGAAGACGGCGAAATAGCTGTTCCACGGGAACCATCCGAATCTTTAGTACACATTTATGCAGCTCGTCCAGGACGCGAGATTGAAACGCGAGCGCTTCGGCGAGCTTTGCGCGCAGAGGATCGCGGGCATGTTTTGATTCGAACTCGGTGAGAGTGCGGTGGAGCATGGACTTGCCAATAATCAGCTCGCCGACAAGATTCATTATTGCTTCTATGCGTGCCGAATCCACGCGTAGCGTGTTTTCCGTTACCGCAGCGACAGCCGAGGCACCGGCGGATTGTTTCCCACCACTGGCATCGAGAGATTCCAACGTCTGTGAGGCCAATTGCGCGGCCTGTGCGTCCAGCAGGTCGCCGAGAAGTTCTTGTTCGCCGGACTCGGAATGGGTAGCCGCTTCAATCCGAACTTCCGAAACAACGGATGGAATCTTGCAGCGGTGCGCGACATGCTCCGGCGGATGGGACGTGGCGACGGCGGCCTCCACAATTTCGACCGCAGAGGCGGCAAGATTGTCCTCCGGTCGGAGAGCGATTACCGTTCCACATGCGTGAAGAACATTGCGAACTAGCTGAAATGCGGCCGCCCGCATCATGCTGTGTGGATCAATTCGCAGCGCGATGTTAAAGACGTTGTCGCCTCGCAGGAGCGCTTCCGAAATCATGAGCCGCTCGTACTCGCTCCATTGGAAACTCGCGCCGGGCTGCGGCCCCGGTGCATGCGCAGGTACATTTGTGGGGTTCGGCATCTGCAAGAGGCGATGAATCAGGGCGCGTAAAGAATCGGCCGAGGGCGGATCCTGATCCTTCTGGTAGGCGGAGAGCATACTTTCAAACATGTCCACCGCAGCAAGAACCACTTCCGCAAGGCGAGCGCCGTGGGCCTGTCCGATCTGTAGGGAAAGAATGTCCTCGAGTTCATGTGCAATTTCGCTTAGCTTCTGAAAGCCGCAGGCTGCCGAATCACCCTTCAATGTGTGAACGGCGCGGCGCACGCTCCGAAGGAGTTCTTCATCCGCGGGGCGCTTTTCAAGCTGTAAGCCCGCGTCGTTGATGACCTGAAGAAGCTCCGCTGCGCTCTCGAAAAAGAGCGTGCGAAGCTCGTTGTTCCGCTCCTCAGGCAAGAAGGTCACGAACTCACCTCAAGACGTTTGTACGCTGTGCCGTTGTTCTCATGCACCATCCGGAACTTCTGCGTCAGGCCAAACAAGCTCTCTGCGTGGCCGACGAAAAGGAACCCGCTGGGATTCAAGCAGTGCCAGAATTTTTCAACCAATCGCTTCTGTTCCGCTTCGTCAAAATAAATCATTACGTTTCGACACAGGATGATGTCGTTACGCCGGGGCAAAAATTCCGTCTTCAGATTGTGGAAGTCGAATTGAACAAGCTCCTTTAGCTGCGGCTTGATGGTGTACTTGTCGCCGGTCTTTGCGAAATACCGCAGTCGCGTTGTGTAATCGACCGGCTCCATCTGAGCTTCGGTATATATCCCTTCCTGGCCAGTGCGCAGGCTGGCGTAGCTTATGTCCGAGGCAACGATTTCCAATTTCCACGGGGGCGGAATCAGCGGCTTGGGCGAGGGCATCTCAAAAGGCAACGGATTGCGAAGGTAGTAGTAGGCTAACGCGTCGCAAATCAAAATCGCGACGGAATAGGCTTCCTGCCCGGCGGAGCACCCCGCGCTCCACACCCGCAACGTCCAGTCCCGGCGCTCCTGCTTGTGCCGTAGAATATCTTCCAGAACGGATTTCTGTAGCAGGTCCAGCTGTGGGCGGTTGCGGAAAAAGCTTGTCTCATTGACGGTAAGATTTTCCAGCAACAATGCGAGTTCCGCGCGACCTTCCCGGCTGGTAAGCAACCGGTAGTAGTTGTAGAACGAATCCATTTGGCATGCTTTCAGACGGCGCTGCAAACGATCTTTCAGAAAGTGAGAGCGGCGCTCATCGAAATACATGCCGCACTCCTGATAGACAAGCGTCTGTAAGAGTTTGAGCTCTGCGTCCGTGAGTTGTATCTGAGCGGTAATCGTTCCCATGCTGAGTGCGGAGTGCGTCCTGGCTAAGTGCTGAAGATGCCTTAGCGGGAAAGAGCGACGGGTTCCGCAGCCTCCTCGAACTTTTTGTACTCCGGGCGGCGTAGCAGCTTGGCGATGTCCACCAGGATGATGAGGCGGCCCTTCAACTTGCCCACGCCCGTGACGTAGCTTGAGTCCCCTTCAGTGAACAGGGTGCCAGGCGCTTCAATTTCGGACGGCGGAATTTTCAGAACTTCGGAAGCCGAGCTTACGATCAAGCCAAGAAGTTTGTTGTCCAGTTCCACGACCAGGATGCGATTTTTCTTGTCAGAGGTGTCGGAAAAATTCGCAAAACGTTTACGCAGGTCCATAACCGGAATAATTCGGCCGCGCAAATTGATGACCCCTTCGATCATTTCCGGAGCGTTGGGGACCGCGGTGATCTCCGGAACGCGGACGATTTCGCGTACCGAGGCAATCCGGACGCCGTACGTCTCATTGCCGATCCGAAAACCAACTAACTGTAGGTCTTTCTCCATGACCTTGCTCCCGATTAGGAACGGCCTACTTCTTCCAACTCGCGGTCATAGGCATCCTTCGCCGCCGCAATTCGCTTCGAACCTGGGGTGGTGTCGCGCCGCTGCCGAATCTGGCCGGCACGATCGATCACAAACCGATCCATATTGTCGAGCAAATTTCGAGAAAGTTTGAGCATCTGCTCTGCTGCCGCAGAAAGTTCCGTTGAGCTGGACGCCGACTGCTGCACTAGTTCGCGCATTTTGTCCATCGCGCGCACAACAGCCTGCGCGCCCGAGGCCTGTTCCTCGACGGCAGAATTGATTTCCTGGGTAATTTCTGTCAGCTGGTTTGTGGCCTTAGCAATCTGGGAAGAACCAATGGACTGTTCGTTTGTCGCGGCGCCAATTTCCTGCGAGAACTTGTACACCTCGGTAACCACATCCGAGATCTTGTGTAGTGCTGTACCCAAGTCGGCGCCGAGACTCAGTCCTTCTTCCACGATGCGCGTGCTGTGCTCCATGTTTTCCACTGCTTGTCGCGCTTCCCGCTGGATGCTCTGGATCAGGTCGGCAATTTCCTTCGTGGATTGCGTGGACTTTTCAGCCAACTTCCGCACTTCGTCGGCGACCACTGCAAAGCCCAAGCCATGCTCTCCGGCGCGGGCGGCTTCGATTGCGGCGTTCAGCGCCAGAAGGTTGGTCTGCTCCGCAAGGTCATCGATAACTTCGATGATCTTCCCAATGTCATCCGCGCGGTGACCTAAAATATTGATGATTTCTGCGGAGGACTGAATCGCGCGGTTCGTGCGGTTCAGACCGTCCGTAGCTTTTTCCATGGTGCCGATCCCGGTGACAACCTCTTCCCGCGAACGATTCGCGATATCCAGAAGAACCTTTGCGGTATCGGCGACGCGCTGAATCGAAGTGACCATCTGGTCGATCGAAGCCGAGGTCTCGGCCACGCTCGATGCCTGCACCTGCGTGTTCTTCACAACGTTCTGCACGTTAATACTCATCTCGTGCATGGTGCTGGTAACTTCCTCGATCGCAGACGAAGCTTGCACGCTCACCTTTGCGGATTCATCTGCCGCGCCCGCTACCTGATTTGAGCCGGCAGAAACCTGAGAAGCCCCATCGCGGGTGGTACGAACAATTTCCTGCAAGCCACGGGACATCCGTACAAAGGCATTGCCAAGCGTGTCACGCTTGGAACGGGGCGACACTTCTACCGTAAGATCACCCTCCGCGACCGCTATGGAAACAGCGGCCATTTCCTTCAGGTACGCGACCATGTTGTTAAATGTGGTGGCCAGCGCGCCGATTTCGTCATTGCGGTGAATATCAATGTTCTGCTCAAGATCCCCGGAATCTCCAATCTCTTGCGCAACCGTGATGAGGTGCTGGAGAGGCCGGGTAATCGAATTCGAAGTCGTGTACGCCCGGAACATCCCGAAGATGATCGCAAATACTGTGCCGAGCACAATGACCACAAAACTGATGGTGCTGGCGCGGTCTGCGGCCTTCTGTGATTCGGCCAGTGCTTTGCTGATGTCCATGTTGGCCTGGTCAAGGACTGCGGAGGACTTGCTGAGCCAGGAAGCTGGATCCTTCTGCAGGTAGAAGATCTGCAGATCGGATACAGTTGCGTCGCCCGAATCGACCTGGTGGCGCTTGGCAAGCAGCGGCTTCGCGAAATTGTCTGCCCAGCCGGCTTCCGTATTCTCCACCTGAATCAAGGCGCTACGAAGGAATTCGTTAGAAGTTTGCGCCTGCCCGCGCTTGATGTGATCGGTCAGATCCGTAAAACCCTTATTCACCTTGTCCTCATCACGGGGATCGCCGCTAAGAAGAAAATCATTCAGGTTCAAACGATTCTGCATGATCTGGAAGCGAACGTTTTCCGTCGTGCGAACGCCCTCCAGCGTGGAGGCCGCTTCGCTGCTGGCTCTTTGCGCCTTCCAGAGCGAGGCCAGATCCACGATCAAGAGGACCGCCAGGATTCCGAGAATCAACCCGAATCCGCGGTAAAGCTGCTGTTTAATCGTCATTGCGTTACTTCCTCCGCTCCCCAAAGTCACAGTGGCGCCAAATCGCCCCGCAAAACACGCCCCGACTCCACGGCGCGTGTTCCCCCTACTGCTGTTTGAAATCAAACTCGATAATTTGCGTCGTCTCTTCCGCCGCAGACTCGAACTTCCAGTCCTTCACGGCCTCGAGACAGGATTGAACCAAAACCGGATGGCCACCGACCGGACGTGAACTCTTCACATGGCCGTCCGGCGCCACGACAACCTCGACTTTCACCTTGCCGCTGATGTTCATCCGCCTTGCGAGTTCAGGCATGACGGGAGTGGTTCTTGTTTTGATCTTTCGCTTGCCTTCTTCCACGACCGTCTGCTGCGCGCTCGCCGCCGATAACACAATAAAACTGGCCGCTGCCACGGCGAGAAGCTTCTTGCTCCAAATGGTCCGCATATCAGCCACACCCTCCTCAGGCGGGAAAGTACCCCACGCTAGAGAAGGCAAGCGTCATGCCACGTTGAAAGAGAACGTGCCTAGGGTCGCCCAAAACAGAATGGGTTCATCAAGTTGTTTCGTGTGTTGCAGATAGCTTGGAAAGATACCCACGACGATGTAAATGAATTACCCCGGCTCGTCTCAGCACTCTGAGGAATTCGCTCAACAGTCTCAGAGGTGAGACGCCCGCCGTGTAGTACGCCAATCGAAAGGGTAACGCATGCGCGTCACTGAACCGAAGAGCGATTGACTCACATTGAGATTGCTAGGTAGCGTGGAAGGGCATCTCATCTTAAGTTGAGACGCACGCAACGCCCCAAAACCCCCGATGCGTGAGCGAAAAAACATTCCGAAGCGTACCCGTGCCGCTGTCCGAGTCCGCAGAAACTCTGCGCTTGCGAAGCCCGATTTCGCCCACGAGCTGATCGACCTTGTGATGGAGGCAGCGCACTCGCGCGAGCTTCCCATCTTCCTTGCGAGCTTTGCCCATCGGGCGGCACGCATGCTGGGCGCTGACTGGGCGAGTGTTGCGGAAATTCGCGGAAACAAGGTCGAAATCTACGGCCCTTCCTTAACTACTTCTATGAGCACCGAAGAGCGCACCTGGCTCGAAGGAGCTGCGCTCCGCAAACGCGAAGGCCCTGAAACATTGCGACTGTCCGGGCGGCAAGGGTTCTGCACTTTTGTCCCTATCCACGCGAGTGACAACGAATTACTGGGAACGCTGTGCCTTGGAAGAAGAGTTGAGAGTCTCTCCGCGGAAGAGGAAGAGCTACTTCGCTCACTCGCAGCGCACGCTGCTCTCTCCATGGAAAAAGTACGTCGCTTTACACAACTGGAGCGCTCCAAGAAGCAGTGGGTCGAAGATATTGATGCCATCAGCGACTACATTGTCGTGCACGACGAGGCGTGGCGCATCGTCCGCACCAATCGTTCCCTGGCAACACATTTAGGAATTCCTCCGGCGGCGCTTGTCGGGGGAACGATGAGTAGTTTGCGACACATCGCGGAGACAGGCAGCGCTCTGCCCTGCCCTTTTTGCAGGAATACCCGTCAGTCTCGCGAAGAATACATAGCCACCTCGGATGGCCGCACATTCCTGGTTTCGACTTCCAGAACGCGTGGGGTGACTCTCGAAGAAACGCGCACGATTCATGTCTTGAAAGACATTACGGACAGGCGGGAAGCGGAGCGCCGCTATCGCGAGCTTTTCGACAGCATCCAGGAAGGACTCTTCTTCGCAACGCCCGAAGGTCAATTTCTGGATGTGAATGATGCGATGGTTCGCATGCTGGGCTACGAGTCCCGCGAGGAGCTTCTGCAAGCCAACGTAAGCCCGCATTTGTATCCCACCCCCGCCGCCAAGGAGCGGCTGGTGCAAGCAATCGCTGAACGCGGCGCGCTGCGCAATTACGAAGAGACGCTGCGGCGGAAAGATGGGAGCTTGCTCCACACTTTGCAAAATGTCAGCGCGGTGCGGGACAACCAGGGCCACGTGGCGCAGATTCGCGGACTGATGCTGGATGTTACCGATCAGAAGATGTTTCAGTCCCAATTGCAGCGAGAACGCGATTTCAACCAAAAGATTTTGAACACCACACAAAGCATGATTCTTGTTCTCGATACTGCTGGTCTCATTAGCTATGCAAACAAGCGCTGTTACAGCGCGGGCTACCGCGAAGACGAACTTATCGGCCATCGACTGGTGAATTGGGTCGAGGGGTCGCATCAACAGGACTTTGAAGCGGCGCTGCAAACCACTGCAGATGGTCAGCAAGTGGAAAATCTGGAGCTTCGCGTTCGGAGGAGCGACACCTCCATGGGTCACTTCTCCATCAGCTTGAGCCCGATGCGGGACGAATCGAATCAGGTCAACAGTGTCGTCGTGGTTATGACTGACATTACCGACGCGGCTCTGTTCCAGGCCAAACTTGCGCACTCAGAGAAGATGGCCACCATCGGCAGATTGGTTTCCGGTGTGGCGCACGAAGTGAACAACCCTCTCGCCGCCATCCTTGGCTTCACGGACCTGCTTCTGGAAAACCCCGAGGTACCGGCAACGGCGCGCGCAGACCTGCAAATTATTCTCAGGGAAACGCAGCGCACTAAGGAAATCGTGCAAGACCTGTTGAGTTTCGCGCGGCAACGCCCGACCCAGCGCGAACCGGTGCATGTGAATGCGGTCTTGAGGCAAACCATCAAGCTTCGAAGCTACGATTTCGCAAGCCATGGCGTGGATGTCATCGAGGAGTTCGAAGAAAATCTTCTGCCCGCGCTGGGCGACGCACAGCAGTTGCAGCAAGTTTTCCTGAACATCCTCAACAATGCCTACGACGCGATTCAAGAATGCGGCAATCACGGACGCATTCGAATCCGGACACGCCGCGAAACCGACTCCGTCGAAGTCGCCTTCATTGACAACGGCACGGGCGTGCGCGAAACGGATCGAATCTTCGATCCGTTTTTCACAACCAAGCAGGCCGGCAAGGGCACAGGGCTGGGGCTGAGTATCTGTTATGGCATCGTTCGCGCCCATGGCGGAGAAATCCTGTGCTGGAACAATGAGGGAGAGCAAGGCAGCACGTTCGTCGTGCGGCTCCCCTTGGCGACAGAAAAAACATTCGCAGCAGCTACCAATGAGGCGGGACGATGAAAACTGAAGCTTCCACGCCAGCCATGGCCCCCATTCTCCTGATTGAAGACGAATCCTCGGTCAGCGCCTTTGTTCGTGCCGCGCTAGAGCGCCGCGGCTATTCGATCGTGTCCGCTCAATCTGGGGAAGAAGGCCTCCGCCGCCTTCAAGCCGGCACTTTTGCAGGCGTTATTTCCGATATCCGCATGCCGGGTGAGATGAACGGCGCGGACGTTCATCACTGGATTCGGCGTCACCGGCCGGAGTTGCAGGCGCGCATAATTTTGATTAGCGGAGACACGGCCAATAGCGAAACGCAGTGGCTCTTGAGAGAGCAGTCTACCCCGTGCATCGAGAAGCCATTTCGAGTCCAGGAACTAATTTCGATTGTGGAGAAAACATTCGGAAAGCCATGAGCGACGACCCAAAAATCAAGCTATTGGTAGTGGACGATGAACAGAGCATCCGGCGGCTGTGCATGACCATCGGCAGCTCGCTTGGATTCATCTGCCAGGAGGCCGAGAGCACCGAAGCGGCCTTCACCAAACTGGAGACGGAGGCTCCCGATCTGATCCTGACCGATCTCAAGCTGCCCAATCTATCCGGTGTCGAACTCTTGAAGCGTATCAAGGGACTCATGCCCAGGGCCGAAGTGGCCATTATGACCGGCCATGGCTCTGTGGAATCGGCCGTCGACGCCATGAAACTTGGCGCATACGACTACATCGAAAAACCATTCCGGGTAGAGAAGATGCGCCTGCTTTTGCAACGCATGGCGGAAAAAGTCCGGCTGGTGAATGAAAATGCGTTCTTGCGGGAACGCGTCCATGCCGACGACGATCTGAGCGGTATTATCGGAGCCTCCTCTGGCATGCACGATGTGATGCGCATGATCTCGCGCTTAAAGGATACCCACACTCCCGTCCTGATCTCAGGCGAAAGCGGCACGGGCAAGGAATTGGTTGCACGCGCAATCCATTTCCGCGGAGCCATGGCGCAAACGGCCTTTGTTGCTGTGGACTGCGGTGCCCTGGTTCCCACGCTCATGGAGAGCGAACTCTTCGGTTATGAGAAAGGCGCTTTCACCGGCGCGATCAAGACCAAGGCGGGACTGTTTCAGGCTGCGAATGGCGGTTCCATCTTCCTGGATGAAATTGGCGAGCTGCCCCTGGAGATGCAAGCAAAACTCCTTCGCGTTCTGCAAGAGAAAGAAGTCCGCCCTGTGGGCAGCAATGAAAAATTCAACGTGGATGTCCGTGTGATCGCAGCCACCAATCGGGATCTGGAATCTGCCTACCGCGCTGGGACTTTCCGTAAGGATCTGTACTTCCGCCTGAACGTGGTCACCGTGCATTTACCACCTCTCCGTGAGCGACGCTCCGATATTCCCATGCTCGTCCATCATTTTCTGAACCGATTTGCGCCAAACGCCCCTCTCCAGGTAACCGCGGGAGCGATGAAAAGCCTTCTCCAATACGATTGGCCCGGAAACGTGCGAGAGCTGGAAAATTGCATCGCACGTGCCGTCACCCTGGGCGACCAGCAGATCATTGACGTACAGGACCTGCCCCCGGCGATTCGCACCGAGCAGCCTGCCACCGGTGACTCCTCGGTGCAGGAAGCGGCTGCTCTTTCCACAACCGCCCTGGCGGAGATGGAGCGCATGACCATCCTTCGCGTGTTTGAACAAGCCAACGGTGATAAAGCTCTTGCCGGAAAAATGTTGGGGATCAGCCGCGCTACTCTTTATCGAAAGCTGAAGCGATACAAAATCCCGCTTCGAGGGCCATCCGCGACCACCACAAGTGGCCCCGAGACCGAAGCTGCGGCCGTCGGCCGCTGATCGGTCGGTTGAAACTGTCTCGCTGCGCGAACGTCGGTTCCTTAGGTTGAGACAAAGCGTTTCAGCGTGAGACACACGGGCACTTTACAAAGTACCGGGAAAAACCTAAGCCGTTCTTTTTCCTTACTATCTGAGGCCCCTCTTCCTCTCTAAATTGTGGTGTTCGGCGTGCAATTCCCTCCCTGGGACATTGCGCCTTCTCTGCTCAGTGTGTCTTTCAGTCGGAGTCAGACTTGGCGCGATCCCGTATCGCTCTCATCGGAGCAAGTCGGGGACATGGCACTCATTGCGGATGAAACGGGATGTGCAGAACAGCTCGCAAAATTCTTTCCGAGGCTTTCCGTCGTCCGCATTCCGGTGCGAGTGGCCTCGCTCCGAACCGGGCAATCGAAGCTGCAGGAATCGACGGTGCTCCAGTTTGGCGCCGGGGAAATTGCCATTTTTCTCTCGAACCTGCCAATTGAGTTTGATGACCGCGTTCGTCTGTCGCGCGAGGACGGAAAGCGGCCGGTGGAAGCAACGGTGATCGCCCTGCAATATCATGAGGGGCGAAAAGCGGTGGCGGTAAGGTTTCTAAATGGTCCGTACGACTGGATGAGGCAGCCGTGAACAAACTAATTACCACATTGAATTTGCCTGCTCCGACAAAGTCCGAAAGCTCGCGGCAGGCAACATGGGAGGAAATTCGTTCGGTCTTCCCGATCTACCTGGCCCTCGCGAAACATCTGCAGGTAGAAATTCCATTTCCGCAAAACAAACGGGTATTGCCTGTCATGGCGGAGTTGGACCTTTTTTCGCAGACACAAACATGGCTGGACTCCATGGATCAGCAGGTGCTTGTGCATCAGTTGCGCCATCTGCTTCAGATGACCACCTTGAACGCCAGCGAAAGCGGCTTGCGCGCATTGATCATGCGACACCTCCGCAAGAACAAAAAGTCCATTACCGATCGCGACAAGATTGACTTTCTGCTGGTCCAGTATTTTGCACTCTGCGCGCCGGCCAAGATCTACCACAAACTGATCGAACTCAACGACGTCGCCCAAGTCATGAAGCCGGTGCTCGGCGACGCGGATTCGGCGCCGCTTTCCTGGTGTGAACCTCTGGAAAAAATGATCCAGCAATTGCGCACCTTCAAGAGCCTGCGGGACATTCTGAAAACGAACTTCATCGAGGAAGGGCGGCGGGTAAAGGAATCGGCAGGCGGGATGTTCTACGACTCTTCCGCATTGCTGGCCTTCGTGCGCTTTAATTTTCTTCTGCGGCGCACTCTGATCGAACTGATGCACGCCGATCTCATCTACATTCGTTCGGGTCTCAGCCACCTCGAAGCTGCAGGGACAAGGACTCTGGCATGCACCGCGCTCGACCTGGGCCCGGCCGAGCCCATCGCCAAGGTCCGTCAGCTCACTGACGAATGGAAGCAGCCTTTCCAAAGGGAATACACGGAACGCTCGGTTAGCCATGCATTTGAGAAGTTGTTGGCCCTGCGCGCGGAGGTTGAACGCACTGTCGAAAAGGTCTTAGGGAAGACCTTTGCAACCGAGACGACAAAATCAAATAGGCCCCTGCAGACATTCGGGGCGGATGACGCTTCGAAAACGGTCGTCGCTGGCGAACCGGCCGGCAAACGAAAGACCGAAAATGCCGCGCCCGCTTTGGATTTCGAGAGCTGCATGGAGCAGGTCTGGGAGCAGTTGATCTCAGCGCCTCCTTCACGCGGGCGTTCCATGACCACCGTCAAGATTGGTGGAGTTCGCCTGCTCATGTCTTCGTGGGAAGTGACCGCATTCGTTAGCGAGGATGGGTCAGCGGCGGAAGATCTCCGGCGAGCGGTAGCGGCCAGAGCCCTCGTTACCTCTGCGACTCAGGAAGCCAAGGACTTTGATTCGCGGGAATCTCTCGAACGAGTTATGTCCATGGCTCGCGTGGAGATATCCAGGCTTCAGGAACGCGTCGAAGTGGCCAAGCAGGCAAAAGATACGGAAGCGGCCGTGAACTTAGGCATCAGCACCAAGCGCCTTCTCTCGGCGCTGGATGATGCAGAAAAACTTTAATTCCCTGCTGGGTCCTTAGGGAAAGCCAGAAAGACAGTCAGGGAGCTGATTTCCTTTGCGAACTACAAATGCACTGATTCTGACGGACGACAGCGAGTTCGCCCGTCTCTTGACCGGCTGCTGGCAGACAGAACGTCAATTGCCGGATCTTTCTGTGCTGACAAGCGATTTGTTAGCCGAAGGGAACGTCGAGTCCGACCTCATCGTTATTGGCCCGCTAAAAGACGGCAGACTCACGGATGTGCTCCGCCAGACGCAACCAGGCGTGGCGGTAATTCTTTGTGCTCCCGCAGAGCCACAGGAACTCGCTGGCCTTCGCAAGCGCTATCCCAGGCTCCTGCACGTTCCTTTGCGCGAAGATTGGACCCAAGTTGTATTACTCGTTGCCGGCGAGTCTCTGCGCCGTACCGAAGCGCTGCGTTTGGCTAAGCAGGCGGAACAGCATGCCGCGCGAAACGCGAACCAAGCCACACTGGCTCGCTACATGATGGACATGAAGCATAGCGTGAACAATGCGCTCACTTCCCTGCTCGGCAACGCCGAACTCTTGCTGTTGGAGCCTGGAGAGCTTTCCGCGCAGTCCCTGGCACAGCTGAAGACCATCCACACCATGGCTCTACGCATCAACGAAATCATGCAGCGATTCTCACTGCTCGCAACGGAAATGAAGTCCGATGAGACGGCTTCTCAGCATGAGACCTGGGAGGCTGACCCTTCGCTCAGTCGCCGACGCTAAGATCCGCGCACGCCAGCCGTAAGCGCTTTTGTTTCAGTGAATTATAAGATCACAGCACAGCTTTCTTAAACACCCTCAAGCTGGCCGCTGACGTGCAATTTTCTTCCGTGGAATACTGCGTGGAGTCAAAGTCGTGCAGAAAAAAGTCTTGATCGTCGATGATTCTCCATCACAAGTAAAGCTGATCCAGGGTCTGCTCGAGCTCGAGGGTTATTGGCCGGTGGGTTTGAACGATCCGAAGCGGATTGAGGAAACCATTGTCATGGAACGTCCCAGCCTGATTCTGCTGGATGTGGTCATGCCGGAACGCAATGGCTTCCAAGTCTGCCGGGAATTGAAGGGCAACGCGGAGTTCAGCAGCATCCCGGTCATCCTGGTGACGTCGAAGGACACCGCCAGTGATCGCTACTGGGGCGAACAGCAGGGCGCGGACGGATACGTCACCAAACCCTTTACCCGCGAAGAGCTTTTGCGCGCAGTCCGGCGGTTTGCATGAACGAGCACGAACAATTTCACATGAACGATGAATTCCAGCTCGAAGCCCTATCCGCGGATGCGGAGTTGGGTGAGTTGTTAGAGGCCGTCGGCACCACATTGGAGCGTCCACCGGAGGCGCAATATTGTGTTTTTCGGAGCGGTCGCGAGCGTTTCTGCTTGCCGGTGTTGGATGTCGAGGAAGTCGTGGAATGGCCGCTTTTGACGAAATTGCCGTTGGCGCCCGCCTATGTCCTCGGAATTTTCAATTTACGCGGGGCAATTATCCCGTTGATTGATATCGCAATCACCGAAGGCCGCAAGACCGGCTTGCTGCCCAAGCACGTCGTCGTAGCTTCCTTGCGAAGCGACGGGCAACACGAGGACATTCGTCTTGGCATCGCGTCCGACGAAGTGATCGGGACGTACTCGGCGAACGGGGCCGACGATCTGCTGGAACAGGCGCCGGAGAACGTGCCGCACTGCGTCGGCATGCTGCGCCACGATGACCGTTTGGCTTTGGTGATCGATTTACGCCGCCTGCTGGAAGTTTTTCCGGGGCCGGCCATTTAAACAGTTTTAGTAGACAGTTTCAGGAAAGTGTTTGGGAGGAAGTAATGAAATCGCGACTGAGTAGTACAATCTGGACGCTGGTGATCTTGAACGCGGTTGTCGTGCTGGTTGTTGTTTGGCTGGCGTTCACCGCAGGGCGTTCCGCCAACGGCGCGTCCATGTTTGATTTTGGCGCCATGCCCAGCGGAGCGAGCGGAGGGCTGCTCTTCGCTGTGGCGCTCGGCGTCGGCATGAGCATCATCCTTGCCTGGAGATTGGGCGGTGCACTGCTCAACCCGATCAAGGAACTGTCGGAGTTCTCCGAACGTCTCGCCGCGGGTGACGCCAAGGCGCGGGCCGACGTCGGCACGGACGACGAGTTCGGCTACATCGCGGACAACCTTAATCGCGCGGTCGTAAAGGTTTCGCGCGCAAACAGCAACCAGGAGGCGAACGAAGCGCTCCAGCGCAGCATCACGGATCTCCTGGCAGTCATTAATCAGGTGGCGCGCGGCGATCTGTCCTTGCGCGGCAAGGTTACCAACGATGCGTTAGGCAATGTTTCCGACTCCATCAACTACATGCTCGACAATTTCACCAAAGTCCTCGAGCGCGTTCGCAAGGCCGCCATGGAAGTGACCGCGTGCTCCAACAACATTCTCGTCGCCGCCGATCAAATGCAGGCTGGCGCCACCCAACAGGACCAGGAAATTACCAATACCTCAAGCGCCGTGGAACAACTCACGGTCTCGATGAAACAAGTGTCCAACAACGCCGAAGCCAGCGCCGAAGCAGCGCGCCGTGCTCTCGATGCCGCAGAGCAGGGCAATCGCGCCGTTCGCGACACCTTGGACGGCATGCAGCGTATCCGCTCCTCCGTGCAGGCGACTGCAAAGAAAATCAAGTCCCTGGGCGATCGCTCACTGGAAATTTCCGAAATCATCAACGTGATTAACGACATCACCGAACAGACCAACCTTCTAGCCTTAAACGCAGCCATCGAAGCCGCCCGCGCAGGTGAAGCTGGCCGAGGCTTTGCGGTCGTTGCGGACGAAGTTCGCAAGCTGGCCGAACATTCCCGCAGCGCGACAAAAGATATCGCAGCCCTCATCAAAGCCATCCAGGCTGAGACGAACGAAGCCGTGGTCGTCATGGAAGAAGGCACCAAGGAAGTGGAATCCGGCGCCACACTCGCGGACCAGGCGGGCCGCGCCCTCGACGCTATTTCCAGCGTCGTTCGCCAATCCGCCGAACTCGTACAGGAAATTTCCCTCGCATCCAAACAGCAGGTGCGCGGTACGGAAGGCGTTGCTCACGCCATGCAAATCATTTCCAACATTACCCGGCAAACTTCGCAGGGAACTCGTGGAACCGTGGCAACCGTCAGCCAGTTGGTGAAGTTGTCCGACCAGCTGAACGAAGCCCTGGCACAGTTTCGCGCCCAATCGAAGCAGGCCGCGAACTCTGTGGAAGAGCACGATCACCGTCCAGTTCCAGCCGGAGCGGTCCGGTAGTGCATTGAACTTTCTCCGGCCGCAGCCCGGGGAGCGAGCGGAAAGATCATGAACGTACCCCACGGGGCGGCACACGAGTTGAGCGAGCACGAGTTGAGCGAGATCCGCATGCTAATTGAAGAGCGGACAGGCATACATTTCGGCGTTTCGCGGGAGCGTTTCTTCTCCACGCGGGTTCGGGAACATCTCCAGGCGCGGGGATTCGGGCGCGTGGGTGAGCTGTTGCGTGCCGTGCGCAAGACCAACGTCGAATATGAGGCGCTTCTGGAGCGTTTGCTGACCCAGGAGACTTCTTTCTTCCGTTACCCAGCCGTCTACGAGGCTTTTGAGAAGCGTGTGCTGCCGGAGCTTCACACCAAAAAGTTCTGGAAGAATCCGCGGACATTGCGAGTTTGGAGCGCGGGATGTTCGACGGGCGAGGAGCCCTTTTCCATCGCCATCACGATCGTGGACTCGCTCTCTTTCGCGGATGCATGGAATGTGGAGATCCTGGCAACCGACGTGGGACGAGTTGCCCTGAAGCATGCGGAGAGTGGGATTTATTCGGGTCGAAGCCTGGCCGCAGTGACCGAAAAGCAACTTGCGGCGCACTTTTCGCCCGTGAAAGGCGGACATCAGGTGAAGCAGCGGCTGCGCAAGATGGTGACATTTGCCCAGGTTAACCTCGCTTCGCCTGTTTATATAGGCAGGATGGACCTGATCTTCTGCATGAATGTGCTGATCTACTTCACAGAAGAACGGTGTCGCGAGACAATCCAGCGTTTCTACGACGCTTTGGAACCTGGCGGCTATCTGTTCCTTGGCCACTCCGAATCCATTTCGAAAATGCCTGTGAAATTTCAGGCCATCGTGCTGGGCGATTGCATCCTTTATCGCAAGCCAACCGTGGAAGAGTTGCAGAAGCCCGAACTCGTTACGGAGGGACACGCGTGAGCACTCCCGACCGCGATGCCGTTGAACTGTTCCTCCAGGAAGCCGCGGGGCACCTGCAGTACTTGCGCGAGTACGTCAGTGTGCTTCAGGACATTTCGCCGCGCCATGAAGATATGGAACGGCTGTACATTGCGGCGCACACGCTAAGCGGCACTTCCGCGAGCTACGGTTTCCCCCGATTCTCCGAAGTCGCATCCAAACTTGCTCACGTGTTTCAATACGCACTGAACGCGTCGCTTGGCGAGGACTTGCACGGACCACTAACCGAATTCCTGAGCGATGGCATTTCTCTGCTCGAAACCAGTCTGTTGGAAATCAGCGACACCGGTCAGGAAAATGTCGAAGACGTCGCCTCCTTCAAAGAGCGCTACCGCTTTGCATTCCCCGTCGAGCCGCCGCCTCTAAATCTCGGTATGCGGCAAGCCCAGTTGCCTTCGTCGTCGGAAGCGACATCCGGTTCAGTCGAAACGCCCCCCACTGGCCTCACAGGTTCCTATTACGACGCACTGCCCTCTGACGACGAAGTGCTTAGCGAAATTCTGGAATTCTTCCAGCCAGAAGCGGAAGAACATCTGCAGATTGTAAGTGATTGTCTGTTGTCTCTCGAAGGCAACAACAACCCCGAAGAAATTAATCGCTTGTTCCGCGCCATCCATACGGTTAAGGGCTCCGCTGCCCAAGTCGGCTTACGGCGGCTCGGTGGCATCGCGCATCGCGTCGAAGATTTGATCGGGCGCCTGCGAGACGGTGAAATTGAGCCTTCTCCCTCGGTTGTCGATTTATGCCTCGAATCCGTGGACGTGCTCCGTAAGACGCTGCATCGTGGCTG
>Ga0209526_10000092_pt1 | contig 48683 bp, 39 predicted proteins | sample JacPinW_OM2H0_M1_FD_188566 | JGI IMG/M metagenome (GOLD analysis project Ga0209526, IMG submission 188566) | Forest soil microbial communities from Algoma, Ontario, Canada - Jack Pine, Ontario site 1_JW_OM2H0_M1 (SPAdes) (version 2) | ecosystem: Environmental > Terrestrial > Soil > Boreal... | reverse complement strand
GGCCCGCCGTCGGCCTTCGCGACGTGATGTGACGACGGCGGCCACGCGGGCCAGCCGTCGGCCTTCGCGACGTAATGCGACCACGGTGACCATGTCGGCCAGCCGACGGCCACCGCGGCGCGGCCGGTCCGGGGCTGCCTGGGGAGCTCTTCGAGCATGTCGCAGCGAACCATTCATTGGCCGCAACCTCCCTCGCCAGAACTATAAGGAAAGTTTCCTATTTATTGATGCGACGATATCCCGCGGCCCTGGCGGCGTCAATACCGGGATCTGCCCGGCGGTCGTGGGCTACGGCCGCCTCGCATCACCTTGTGCGGCAATGGATGAAGGCAATGGACTGCGCCATTCCGGCGAGGTCAGGACCAGGCAGCCAGCACGTCCCCGCGGGCCGGTCCGCACCGAGGTCCCGACGTACAACGGCACATTCACGGGGTTTCGGGAACCCGGCCCGAGGGACACGAGAGACACATGGGGCGGGGAATCTACAAACGGAGGGGACGTGCGGAACCGGGAGCATGAACGCGCCGTCCAAGCACCATGGACGCTAGAGGAAACTTGCCTTGGCGCAATCTCCGGCCGAGCGGCCCGGTCGGCACGTTCGGCCTCCGTGTTGGCGCGATGATCGCGTCGGGTGCGTTGGTCCTTTCGGGCTGCGCCGCCCACCGGTCCGCGCCGATGACCGACACAGGCGTGCTGCGGGCTGCCGACGTGGCCCTCGTGCGCTTCACCAGCTGTGCCGACGCTCTGCGGAGCCTGCGGGCAGCAGGCCATGCGGCAGCAGGCAATACCGTCGGGTCCGGTGGATTCGCGGTCAGTTCCCCGGCTGTCGCCGACGCTGGCAGCGGCGCAGCGGGCGCCGGCTCGCACAGTGCGGTCAGCGCGGTACCTGGCGCTGCGCCTGCCGGGGCACCGGCCGCTGCGAGCCGCGCTGGCGCCGGCCAGCCTGGTGCGGGCCAGGCCAGCGCGCAGGCCGCCCCGGGCTCCTATTCCGGCACCACCACCGCGGAGGCCGGCGTCGATGAGCCTGACCTGGTCAAGACCGACGGGCGGCGCATCGTCACGATCATCGGCGGTGTTCTGCGCGTCGTCGACGCGCAGACCCGGCAGGTCACCGGCGTTCTCAACTTGTCGGCCGGGGCCGGTCTCGGCGGCGCGACGCCCGCCAACCTGCTCCTCGCTGGGGACCATGCGCTGGTCCTGTTCGACCGGGGTTATCCCGCTATGGGCGCGCCCATGCCGAGCTTGCCGCCCGAGGTAAGCCCACCGGCCGTCGGAGGACCGGGTCCGGCTGGCAGCGCCACGGCGAGCAGCGCCCCGGCTGGCAGCGCCCCGGCCAGCAGCGCCCCGGCCAGCAGCAGGCCGGGGGCTGGGCCGTCGGTGAGTGCCGGCGCGGGCGCGACGGGGCCCGGCCCCGCGGTGAGCGCGTCGGCGGTCGCGGTGCCGATCTTCGGACCCCGCCTGGTGCTGATCGACCTGTCGACCGGGACACCCCGGATCATCAGCGAGTACACCATGGACGGTGCGCTGGCAGGCACCCGTCAGGTGGGTTCGGTGGTGCGCGTGGTGGTCCACTCGGCGCCGCGGATTTTCTTCGCGCCCGCCTTCGCGCAGAGCGCCCAAGCCCGGACCACGGCGAACCGGGCCGTGATCGGGCATGCCACGCTTAGCTCCTGGCTGCCGCGCTACGCGTTGACCGCCGGCAATGTGCAGCGCACTGGACAGGTGGGCTGCACAGCCGTCAGCCACCCGGCGGCCCTGACGTATTCCGGCACCTCGATGCTCACCGTGCTCACCTTTGACCTGAGAAGCGGCACCCTCGGTGATGGCCAGCCCGTGACGGTGGTCGCTGACGGCGACACCGTCTATTCAAACGGCAGTAGCCTGTACATCGCCAACGACCGGCAGTGGAGCATGCCGCCCGGCGCGATGTCGGCTGCGGGCGCGGTGCCCGGCGCTGCGGTGCAGGGCGCGGTGGTGCAGGGCGCGCCGGGCGCCGCACAGGATACGGTGCCCGCAACGGCACCCGTAAAGGCACCCGGAACGGCACCCGCAACGGCGCCCGTGACTGCCACAGCCGCCGCGCCGCGAACCGTGCCACAGCAGTACACCGGGCTTTACCAGTTCGACATCTCGAGACCGGGACGGCCCGTGTACGAGGCCTCGGGCACGGTCCCTGGCTGGTTGCTGGGCTCAACCGGCATGGCGCAGTACGCGCTCTCGGAGTGGAACGGCGCGCTCCGGGTGGCCACGACGACAGATGGCGCCTTCGCCGGCTGGAGCGGGCCGCCGCCGCAGTCCGCGGTCTACGTGCTCAAACAGGTCGGCAACCTGCTCGTCACCATCGGCAAGGTCGGCGGGCTGGGCCAGGGTGAGCAGATCTACGCGGTGCGCTTCGCGGGCCCGGTCGGCTATGTGGTGACATTCCGGCAGACCGATCCGCTCTACACCCTCGACCTGTCCGACCCGGCCCAGCCCAGGGTCGCCGGTGAGCTGCTGCTGAGCGGCTACTCCGCCTACCTCGCCCCGATCGACTCGACCCACCTGATCGGCGTCGGCCAGGACGCAAATGCGCAGGGCCAGACGCAGGGCACGCAGATCTCGCTGTTCGATGTCTCCGACCTCGCCGCGCCGGTCCGGCTGGCCGTCTACCACGTGAAGTTCGGCCACTCCGAGGCCGAGTTCGACCCGCACGCGTTCCTCTACTGGCCGGCCAGCAGGCTCCTGGTCATACCGGTACAGATGCCGTCCGCCGTGACGCCGCAGCCAGTGCCGGGATCCGGGGCAGTGCCCCAGGGCGGGCAGGTGCCGCTCTGGCCCGTCAGCCAGGCTGTCGTGCTGCACGTCGGCGACCACGCCATCACCGAGTTGGGCACGATCACCCACCCCCTGGTGCCGGGCATCTCGGTCGCCGGTCAGATCCGCCGCTCGCTCGTCGTCGATGGCGCGCTCTGGACGCTATCCGACACCGGTTTGAAAGCGAACGAGCTGACCAGCCTCACGCCGCTCGGATGGGTGCCCTTCGAGTAGGAATCCTGGCCCGGGCAGAACCTGCACGCTTGAGATTCGGGCCTGTGCTCGGCGGTCAGGCGTTCACGAAAAAGTCGCCCATGACCGGGGCGCGGGCGTCATTGACGGTCAGCGGACTGAGGCCCCACGCTGCTTCGACGGTGCGAAGGAGGGAGTAGTGATTGTAGGGCGCAGATGACTGGAATCCGGCCGGCACCCCGTCGGCGATAACGAGGGTGGGCACCCGATTACCCGGGGCGTTGTCGTCCTCGTCCCAGGTGATCACTAGCAGGGACCGCTGCTGCGTCCACGCGGGGGCGGCGAGGAGTACCGGGATCTCATTGGACAGCCAGGCGTCCCCTTGCGCGACAGTCCCGTCGTGCATGTCGTGAAGCATGTTAGGGGTGATCCAGCCGAACGCCGGCGTCGTTTGCGCTGAGGCGAGGTCCGCCGCGAGCTGGCCGTAGGGAACGACGTTCGCCAGCTGCGCCGGGTTGCTGCGGAGGTCGTTGTAGTAGACAAAGGGATCGTGCTTCTGCATGTACGGGTAGGCGTCGCCGATATAGCCCGGGGACGGCAGCGACTCCATGTAGGCGCGCCAGGTGCGTCCGGACGGGGCGACGCGGTCAACCGCCAGATTAGGGGCTTGCTGGAAGCAGTCGGTGCAGTCGGTCGTGACGCCGAAGGTGTCGCCGCCGGTGAGCGCCAGGTAGTTCGGCAGGCTTGGATGAGCGACCGAGACGTAGTTGGCGGCCAGCCCGTGGCCAGCCGCGAGCTGGTTGAGGAAAGGCGCGTCCGGGCTGCCGATGATCTCGTCGTAGCCATGGTTTTCCATGATGACGAGGAAAATGTGGTCGAAGGCGGGCACCGATGGCTGAGCCATCCGGCCACTCTAACGGGCGCTCGATGCCGAGCCACTCGGTTGCCCGGACCTCGTCACTAGGCCGTGGCCGCCTGGTCTTCGCCACGTTCTGCGCGTTGGACCAGGGCGCGGACAGGCCTTGGCCCGGCCCCGCCCTGGGTTTTCCGCGGGCCGGCGGCGACCCCGCCGCCCGGAACAGGTCAGGCGCCCAGGGCGTCGGCTAGCGCGGCGGGGCGAGAGAGGAACGGGCAGTGGCCTCCGGGGAGCACGGTGACCGGGCGGCCGAGCCGCCCGCGCGCTGCCCGCCGTGACCATGCGGTGCTGACGACCAGGTCGTCGGCGCAGAGAATGTACTGGCATTCCACGGCCGGCCACTCAGCGAGGGGGCTGATTTCCTGGGCCGCCCGCCAGTTCTGCCGCCGGAGACGGCGGGCGGCCCAGCGGGCGAGGTCCGGTTCGCAGTCCGGGTAGAGAACGCTTGCGGCGCGCTCGGGGTCCCAGGACGTTGATCCGTCAGGGTGGACGTGCTGCCCGTCGCCCACCCCCGGGCAGATCATGGAAGGGTCTTCGGCGACCTGATCGTCGAAGCTGCGCCCGGGCTGTGGCAGCAGCGCAGACAGGAATATCAGGCGCTGGACCGGGCGGGCGGCTGCGACCAGGGGAATGGTCAGCCCGCCTAGCGAATGGCCGACGACCACCACGTTCTCGTCCGCGTCGGCTAGCGCGGTCGTCACGATCTCGGCGTACCGGGCGCAACCGGCGGCTGAATCGCCGCACGGCAGGTCCACGGCGACCGCGCGGTGACCCCGCCGCTGCAACTCGGCCGCGAGGCGTTCCCAGCACCAGGCACCGTGCCAGGCGCCGTGCACGAGGGCGTAGGTGGTCATCGGCCGCGCTCCTACGGCCGTGCTTCGAGGACGATGTTGAACGGAGTCCGGGCGGCCTCGCGGATGCGGGTGAAGCCGGCCGCGGCGGCGATTCCGCTGAGCCGAGCAGGGCCGGCCTGATTGCCGAGGACGACGGTGGGCCGTATGCCGGCCTCACCCACGAGCAGTGCTGTCCTGCCCCGCCCCGTCGAGGCGGCATCCAGCGCGCCGCGCAGATGGCGCATCTCACCATCCCGCCCGACCAGCACCGGACAGAGCATCGGCCGCATGCGTCCAGTATGACCTGGCCGCTGATCGCCGCCGCCCTGGCCTCGCTGGCGCCGGTCAGTAGTAACACTTACCCCACCAGTAACAGCTCTCCCTCCAGCTTTCGTTTGCGCACTGTCATCTGCCGGTGAATGTGCCATTGCCCGGGTCCCAACCCATGCGATGGCACATTCACCGGATTCAGTCGGTCATGGAGTCGGTGGCGGCGCGCTGCCGGGTGTCCTGGCGGATCGAGAGGCGGCCCTTGCTCATCACGCCGACCAGCTGTGCGCGGCGGGCGATCGTGGAGTCGTGGGTGACCAGGATCAGGGTGAGGTTGCGTTCCCGCCACAGCATCTCGAGCATGTTGATGATCTCGTCGCGGGTGTCCTCGTCGAGGTTGCCGGTGGGCTCGTCGGCCAGCAGCACCTTCGGCTCTTTCACCAGGGCCCGGGCGATCGCGACCCGCTGCTGCTGCCCGCCGGACAGCTCACCGGGCAGGTGCCGGGCGCGGTCGCCCAGCCCGACCGAGTCCAGCGCCGCGTCCACCCGGCGGCGACGTGTCGCGGCCCCGATCCCGAGCGGGATCAGGGCGGCCTCGGCGTTCTCCGCTGCCGACAGCGTGGGCACCAGGTTGAAGGTCTGGAAGATGAACCCGATAGATTCCGCCCGCAGCCTGGTCATCTGGGCCTCGCGGAGCTGCGCCAGGTCCTTCCCGTCGAACTCGATGATCCCCGAGGTGGGCCGGTCCAGCCCGCCGAGCAGGTTGAGCAATGTGGACTTGCCGTGCCCGGTCCGGCCCTGCACCGCGAGCCACTCGCCGTCGGAGATCACCAGGTTGAGATCCCGGACTGCGGGGACGGTACGGCCGCCCTTGGCGTAGAGCCTGGTCACGTCGGTCAGCTTGTACATGAGTTCCTCTCCTATCGGTCCGTGCCGGTCGTGGTCAGGGCCACCGCATTCATGCCACTCTGGCCAGAGCGTCCGCGGGCCGGAGCCGGGCGATCCGCCAGCTGCCGAACGATCCCGCGAGCAGCCCGCCGACGACCGCGAGCAGCACGGCGGCGGCGATCGCGCTCGCAGTAACCGACGCGGTCATCGGAACGGCCACCGTGTGAGTGGCCGTCGGCGAGAAGCTCCGCCCGCCGCCGGGGCCCATCGACACGATGCGCTGGCCGGTCGCACTCGCGACGGTGGCGGACAGCTTTGGCGCGATCGCGGTGATGACCGCGGCGCCCGCGAAGCCGAGGCCCACCCCGGCCGCGCCGCCGATGATGCCCATGGCTATCGATTCGCCCATGACCTGGGCGATGATCCGCCGGGACCGCCAGCCGAGCGCCTTAAGCGTGCCGAACTCCCGCACCCGCCGGGCCACCGCCGCCATCGTCAGCAGGCTCGCTACCGCGAACGCCGTGATGAGTACCAGGATGGACAGCCACCTGCCGAGGTCGTTGGCCAGCTTGGCCGTGCTGGACAGCGACCCGGTCACCTCGCTGGCCAGGCTTGAGGCAGTAGTGACCGTGGCCGCGGGAAGGAGCTTCTTGATCTCCTTCTGCACGGTGGGGATGTCGGCGGCGCTGGCCGCGGTGACGTAGATCGTGTTCACCTTGCCACGCAGGCTGCTGGTCCCCTCGGTGCCAAGCGCCTGGGCCCGGGCCAGTGGGATGTACACCGCCGGCGGGCTGCCGCCCTGCGGCTGGGCGACGATCCCGATGACCTTGAACTTGTGGCCGATGATGCTCACCGTCGAGCCGACCTTCAGCTTGTTCGACGTCGCGTAACCGGAGTCCAGCACGGCCACGTCCGAGTTCGCGTCGGAGCCTTTGAGTGAGCGGCCCGAGGTGACCGATCCGGCGCTGAGCGGGCCCAGCGAGAGATGGGAGGTGTCCACTCCGTCCACGTTGAACGAGTTCGGCGTCGGCAGGGAGCCGCCCGCCTGGCCAAAGTTCTTCGGGATCGAGATCGAGGTGTCGCTGAGGGCAAGACCGCCGGCCGCGGCCTTGACGTCCTTCAGCTTCGCGACCGCCGCCACCTTCGACTGGCTGATCGAGGTGTAACCCGCGCTGTCCAGGTGGTCGATCTTCTGGCCCGCCGCGTTGCTGCACTTCCCGTTCTGGCAGACCGTTGCCCCGCCGGGACCCATCTGGAAGGTCTGCGCCCCCTTCGGCGGGGCGCTGCCGGTCGAGGGCGGCTTCGGCGGGCTGCCGGTGACCGTGACGTCGGTGCCCACCCCGTACAGCGAGCTCAGCACGTCTGACTGGGCCTTTTTCACGCCCGCCGATGCGGCGGTCACGGTGACGACGAGGCCGATTCCGACTGCGAGGCCCAGCGCGATGAAGATGGCTTGCCGCATGCGGCGGCGCAGTTCCCGCCACAGGTAGGTGATGAAGAACATGATCTGCGCTCCTGACAGCGATGTGGTTCATCCGCTCGGCTCGGCTGGCCGGCGTGCTGGAGCTAGGTGTATGCGGCAGACGGTTGCAGCACGGTTACATCCGCACGGCTCCATCCGCCGGCCGGCGAGCATCGCTCGCGGCTGCACGGGGCGGGAGGTTCCGGGGTGGTCGTCCGGGGTCGGCCCGGGGTCGTCGTCCAGGCTCGGCCCGGGGTCGTCGTCCAGGCTCGGCCCGGGGTCGTCGTTCAGGATTGGCCCGGGTGCCGGTCTGGTGTAACCGTGATGCAACCCGGGACGAGGCAGCCTGGATGCGCTGGGCACCCGGCACCGGCCGGGGTGTGATTCCGGCCCGTGGCCCGTGCTGCAGTTTCATGATCACGGAACATTCCCGGCCGTGTGTGTGACGGGGATATTCCGTGTTCATGAAACCGGGCGGACCTCGCCGCGCCATGCGGGCCGGCGCCGCGGTGCCCAGTCCAAAGACGGTGACCATGGGAGGCAGGGGAGCATCCATGTCGCAGCGACCTTCAGCCCCGGCCGGGCCCGACGGCGCTAGGTGGCCAGGGGAGCCCGGAAGAGGCGAGCGGCCCGGCGAGAATCGGCTCAGCGAGGAGCAGCCCGACGGCGCCCGGTGGCCGGGGGAGCCGGGAACAGGGGAACCCGGAAGAGGCGAGCGGCCCCGCGAGGGTCGTCCCGTCGAGGAGCGGCCGGGTGAGCAGTCAGATGGCGAGTGGCCGGACGACCTCTGGCCTGACGATGACGAGCCGCCGGGCCGGGCTGGTGACTCGGCGGGTGGTGGCGGACCTGGCAGCCCACCGGCAGCGTCGGCCATGCCGCGAGGCCGGCCGGGCGCCGGGCCGCGGAAGCGGGCACGGCCGGTCACGCTGGCAATAATCACGCTCGCCGCCGCTGCGATCGGGGCCGGGATAGTACTGGTTGTGGACGATCTTTCCAGCTCCTCGGCCCCCGCTGCGGCGTCTGGTCACCAGCCCTCCTACCTGGCTCCCGGGCAGCATGTCGGCAATGGCCCGCCCGGCGCGCTTCCCAGCGGCGGTCCCGGCGGCGGTCCCGGCGGGACCGCGAACCTGTTCATGATCGGGAAGGTGACCGCTGTGACCAGCACGTCGATCACGATCGGCGGCCCCGGGCATTCCATAGTCGCCGCGGTCACCGGCGACACCCGGGTTACCGGCAAGGTTTCCAGCATCGGCGGGGTCAAGGTGGGCGACCAGGTATCGGCCCAGATGACGCAGAGTGGTGGCAAGACCACCGTGACCGCGATCCAGGACCCGGCCCAATCTCCTCCTGGCGGAGGCTTGCCGTGACACGTGACGCGTCCAGCGGAGACTCGGTGGGCCCTCAGCGAGTCCCCAGCCGGAGGGCGCAGGATCAGCCGCGTGCGGGTGCTGGTAATCGAAGACGACCGCGAGCTGGCCGAGGCCATCGGCGTCGGCTTGCGGCGTGAGCAGATGGCAGTGGACCTTGCCTCCGATGGGGACGCCGGGCTGGAGCGCGCGCTGGTCTACAGCTACGACGTGATCGTGCTGGACCGGGACCTGCCCCGGATGCACGGCGATGAGGTGTGCGCTCACCTGGTGGAACGGGCGTGCCGCAGCCGGGTGATCATGCTGACCGCGGCGGCCACCATCGAGGACCGGGTCGAGGGCCTCGGCCTCGGCGCCGACGACTACCTGCCGAAACCATTTGCGTTCGCCGAGCTCGTGGCCAGGATCCGGGCCCTGCTCCGGCGTGCCCAGCCCGCGCTGCCGCCCGTGCTGAACCACGGCGACCTGCGGCTGGACCCGGCCCGACGCGCCGTCAGCCGCGGAGGCCGGCCGCTCGACCTGGGCCCCAAGGAGTTCGGCTCGCTGGAGCTACTGCTGGCCGCCCAGGGCCGCGTGGTCTCGGCGGAGGAATTGCTGGAAAGGGTGTGGGACGAGATGGCCGACCCCTTCACCACCTCGGTGAAGGTCACGATCAGCCGGCTGCGCCGCAAGCTCGGGGACCCGCCGGTCATCGAGACCGTCGCCCAGGCTGGCTACCGGATCAGCACATGATGGCCCAGCCGGAATCCGCGCCGGCCCGCCGGCTGCCCCACCGCTGGTTCCGGGCGCCGCGCCGCTGGTTCCGGCTGCCGCGCCGCTGGTTCGGAGTGCCCCACCGCTGGCGCCGGCTGCCCCGGCGCACCGTCCGGCTGCGGCTCACGCTGGTCTACGGCGGGCTGTTCCTGCTCTCCGGCGCGGGACTGCTGGCCGTGACCTATGGTCTGGTCTCGAACCGGTTGCCGGTTATGGCGACCGCCCGGGGCGGCACCCCCAACGTGTCCGGGACCGCGCAGCGAAGCACCCAGGTCTGCTTCTATGCCAGGCAGCCAGGTTCGGCCGCGGCGCCTCCCCCTCCCACGGCGGGCCTGCCCACGGCCGGCCTGCCCTCGAATTGCACGAACCTCACCCGGCTGGCCAACCAGCAGCGAGCCAACGAGCTGCAGCAACTGCTGACCGAATCCGGGATCGCGCTAGCGATCATGACCGTGGCATCGATCGGGCTCGGCTGGCTGGTGGCCGGCCGGGTGCTGCGCCCACTGCGGACGATCACGACGGCGGCCAAGCGGGCTTCCGCCAGCAACCTGCACGAGCGTCTCGCCATGGGCGGTGCTGACGACGAACTCAAGGAACTCGGCGACACCTTCGACCGGCTGCTGTCCCGGCTGGAGGCGGCGTTCGGGGCGCAGCGGCAGTTCGTCGCCAACGCCTCCCATGAGCTTCGCACCCCACTGGCGCGACTGCGGACGGTCATGGAGGTGGCACTGGCCGACCCGGCGCGTTCGGTTGCCTCGCTCCAGGCGGCGGGCGAGCGGGTACTCGCCGCGGGTGAACAGCAGGAACGGCTGATCGAGGCACTGCTTACGCTGGCCCGCAGCCAGCGGGGCCTGGACCGGCGCGAGCCGGTCGACCTGGCGGCGATCACTGACGAGGTGGTGCTGGCCCGTCGGCCCGAGGCCGAGCTGCGTGGCCTGACCGTCGCGGCCCGGCTCGGGCCAGCGCCCGCCCTCGGCGACACCCGGCTCGCCGAGCGGCTAGTGGCCAACCTCGTCGACAACGCCGTGCGCCACAACGTGGCCCACGGCGTTGTCGAGGTCACCACGGGGAGCTGGACCGGTCACGCGGTGCTGTCGGTGTCCAACACCGGTCCCCTGATCCAGCCGGATGAGGTCGGCAGGCTATTCCAGCCGTTCCAGCGCGACGGCGACGGCCGCGCCGGCCGCCACGAAGGGCTCGGGCTCGGGCTCTCGATCGTGGGCGCGATCGCCGAGGCGCACGGCGCCTGGTTGCAGGCGAACGCGCTGCCCGGCGGCGGGCTTGGCGTTCAGGTCGGCTTCCCGCAGGCGGCGTGGCGCCCGCCGGGCGGAGTCCCGGAGGCGGATCAGCTGGTGCCAGCGCGCACGCCGGCCGCATCGCCCGCTGCGCCATAGTGGCGCGCGGGCTGACCGAACGCAAGGCACCGCCAACGGCCGCAACTACCAGAACTGGAACTTCACGCCGTGAACTCCCGGCCCGCAGATCGTCCCAGTAGCCGCTAAGGTCGTGGGCCATTCCGGCTGCCGTCCTTTCCGCGGCTGTCGGCGGGCCTGGTCAGTGGGCGTGGGGCGTGGCTCCGGCAGGTGCTGTGCCCGCGGGGACGGCGAGGGCGGCCAGCAGGGCAGCGCTCAGAGCGGTGATGGCGCAGAACGTGAACGCCCGGGTGAAGCCGGCCAGGCTCGGATCGGCGGCGGTCAGGCTGGGCGCGGCGATGCTGGAGAGCACGGCCACGCCGATGGCGCCGCCGAGTTCGTGGAAGGTGTTGATGATGCCCGAGCCGACACCTGCCTGCCGGGTGTCGATGCGGGACAGGGCGGTGGTGAACGCGGTGACAAACGTGGCGCCGATGCCGACCGCGGCCACGCTGATCCCGGCGATGAGAGTGACCGGGCCGGGCCAGTGGGCCGCCGCGCCTGCGCCGGCCGCGGCGAGGGCCAGCGATCCCGCGGCGAGCACGCGGCCGTCGAGGCGGGCCACCAGGCGGCTGGCGGTGTGGGCGCCGACGACGGCGGCCACCGCGACGGGCAGGAAGGCCAGGCCGGTGTCCAGGGCGCTGTACCCCCGCACCCGCTGCAGGTAGAACGAGGCGAGGAAGAACGTTCCGACCAGCAGGCCAGTCGCCACGAGCATCAGGAAGGCGGCCGCGGCCACCGGGCGGCGGGTGAGCATCCGCACATCCATCAGCGGCGCGGTCACGGCGCGCTCTGTCACTACGAACACGGCGTAGAGGAGTGCCGCGGCACCGAGCGGTGCGAGCGTGGACGGCGTGAGCCAGCCGTGGCCTCCCACGTTGACCAGCCCGTAGATTGCGGCTCCGGTCGCGGCGGTGACGGCCAGCGCGCCAGGCACGTCCACCCGCACGCGGTCACCATGCGGCTGGCCGGCCGGGACCAGGGCGGGGAGCGCGGCCAAGACGAGCAGGCCGACTGGCACGTTGATGAAGAACACCCACGGCCAGCCGGGCCCGGAGGTCAGCACGCCGCCGAGGATCACGCCGACGGCCGACCCGGCTCCCCCGATGGCGGCCCAGATCCCGAGGGCCTTGTTGCGCTCGGAGCCGGTGAAGGTCGTGGTGACCAGCGACAGGGCCGACGGTGACAGCAGCGCGGCGCCCACGCCCTGGGCGACCCGGCCGCCGAGCAGCATCGCGGCGTTGAGGGCCAGCCCACTGAGCAGGGACGCGGCGGTGAAGAGGGCCAGCCCGGCCAGCACGACCCGGCGCGCGCCGAGCAGGTCAGCCAGCCGGCCGCCGAGCAGCATCAGCCCGCCGAACGCCAGCGTGTATGCCGTCAGGACCCAGGTCAGCTCGGGGCGGTCCAGGTGAAGGCTGGAGCCGATGTCGGGCAGCGCCACGTTGACCACGGTCACGTCGAGGATCAGCATGAACTGCGCCAGGCAGAGCAGCACCAGCGCCAGCCAGCGCCGGGGCGGGCGCGGCGCGCGGCCGGCCAGCCCGGTAGCGGCCAGGGATTCGGATGTAGCCATGACAGCTCCTTGAAGTCGCGCCGAGGCGGGCCGCCGGGCGCCCTGATAACCTGAACATCTGTATTCGAGTTGCCACGTTAGCATAACCCGTACATCCATGTTCAAGTTAAGGGGACTGGGGTATGCCGCCAGTTGCTGGAAGCAGCGGTGCACAGTCCACGGGGGCCGCGCCCGGCCGGGAGCGCCGCGCGGACGCCAGGCGCAATATCGCCGCGATCCTGGATGCGGCCCTGCTCTGCCTGGCGCGTGACCCGGACGCCAGCATCGCTGACATCGCGCAGGCCGCCGGGGTCGGCCGGGTGACGCTCTACGGTCATTTCAAATCGCGCGCCGACCTGATCGACGCCGTCCTGGCGCGCACCCTCGATCAAGCGCACGTGGTGCTGGACGCGACGGACACCGCCGGCGAACCGCGCGCCGCGCTGGCCCGGCTGGTGGCCTCTTCCTGGCAGATCGTCGACCAGTTCCGCTCGGTGCTGCAAGCGGCCCAGCGGGAACTGCCCGCCGAGCACATCCGCACCCGCCATGACCGGGTGCTGGGCCGCATCGAGGCTGTGATCAGCGGCGGTCAGCGCGCCGGAGCGTTCCGCGCCGACCTGCCCACACGATGGCTGATCAGTATCTCCTACAGCGTGATGCACGCCGCGGCCGAGGACTGCGCCGCCGGGCGACTGGATTCCGCCGCCGCTGCCCAGGTCATCACCGCGACCCTGCTAGCCGCATTCACAGCGCCCGGCCAACCCGTGCCCGTGGCGATGCCCGCACCGTCGCTCGACGGCGCGTGGGCGGGGGATGGTTCTTCGGTTTCGGATGTGCCTGAGGAGGATCTGCTCGCCGGGTTCGGCGGAGGTGATCCTGGCCCACCGTTTCCGGACGAGGTGGCTGCTGACGTTCGACGAACGTGACTTCCGCGCGGTTACCCCGCTGTCCGGTGGCGGTTTCACCCTGCTCCCCCGCGACAACGCACACTCCTGACCGCGGCACTTTCGACCTTGGGCGGTCAGACTTCTGGCCGGTCCGCGAACGAGTAGGGCGGCCACGGGCCGGTCACGTCGGCCCACAGGCCGGCCCGCTCCTGGGTGAGCTTCCGCACGATCCCGGTGAATTCGGCGGCGCGCTCGGTGTCGAGCAGGTAGACGCCGCTGTGCACCGTCCATCCCTCGATGTCGCCGAACCGCGGGTACGGCGCGGCGTGCCGCTGGGTCGCGATGGCGATGTCGCTGAGCGTTCGGTCGATCTCCTGGGCATAGTCTTCCGCTTCCTGCCAGCGCGGCCCCCAGACAGTCGTGCCATCCGGCTCGCTGGATGACGCAGCAGCACCTGGGTCACCGCCGCCGCCGTCGGCCCACGGCTCCACACGCACCTTCACGCCCCACTCCTCCGTCCCCCGGAAGGACTCCAGCATCACGGTGAGTTCGGCGAGGCGTTCCGCCAGCAGCACGCGGATCGTCAGGTCATCGGCATATATGGTGGCGAGCCTCAGCGGCACGACGGGGCCATCCGACGCCACGGTCGCGACCACCTGATGATGCGCGCGGCCGATCATCTCGATGTTGGTCTGGTCGGCGAGCGGACTCGCGAGCGACTTCTCGCCAAAAACCGCGGCGTCGACCGAGCCGACCACCGCACAGAGGTCTCCTTCCACCACCGCGCGGACCGGCTCCCCTCCGACACCAGTCAGACCAGAGAGCCGACCCGGATCGAGGTCCGCGGCGACGGCGTACACCCACACGACCTTGTCCTCCGCCGGATCATCCAGCCCGGCTGAGTGACAGCGGCAGGGGGCCGACGAAGCCATGCCGCCATTCCGGGCCATCCGCGCCTGTGACATCTCGCTCCTCTTCGGGGTCGGCTTCGGCGGCGCAGCCGGAATCCGGGGTCCGGTATGCCGCCACAATTAACTCAGCGACATCGGGGCTTTTTTTGTCGCTCTCGGGCCCGAGTCGCTCTCGGGCCCGAGGAGACTCGTGCCGGCCCGGCAGCCGATGCGGCCTGCGCTCAGCCCGGGTGGCCGCGCTGACCAGATAAGCGCGGGGGCGGGACGGCGACCAGGTGGTTCACCGTCCCGCCCCTGAGCGGGCTGTCATCCGCGGCCAAACCTGGAGCTTCAGCCAACCGTTAGCTGGGCCAGCACCGAATGCGGTAGCTGCGAGAGCACCGACGACGGCAGCTGGGACAGGACCGACGACGGCAGCTGGGACAGCACCGACGACGGCAGGTGGGTGAGGATCTGGGACAGCGCCGGGGCCGGCAGGGCGGTCAGCACCTTGGACAGGCTGGAGCTTGGCAGCGTGGTCAGCACCTGGGATAGGCCCGAGGTGGGCAGCGAGGTCAGCACGTGGGTCAGCGTCCCGGCCGGCACCGTGGTGAGGACCTGCGACAAGCCCGAAGCCGGCAGGGTGGTCAGGATCTGGGACAGGCCCGGGGCCGGCAGGGTGGTCAGGACCTGCGACAGGCCCGGGGCCGGCAGGGTGGTCAGGACCTGGGACAGGCCCGGGGCCGGCAGCGAGGTCAGCACCTGGGTCAGCGTCCCGGCCGGCAGCGTGGTCAGGACCTGCGACAGGCCCGACGCCGGCAGGCTGGTCAGGACCTGGGACAAGCCCGGGGCCGGCACGGTGGTCAGCACCTGCGACAGGCCCGGGGCCGGAAGCGAGGTCAGCACCTGGGTCAGCGTCCCGGCCGGCAGCGTGGTCAGGACCTGCGACAGGCCCGACGCGGGCAGGCTGATCAGGACCTGGGACAAGCCCGAAGCTGGCAAGGTGGTCAGCACCTGCGACAAGCCCGGGGCCGGCAGCGTGGTCAGGACCTGGGCCAGGCCGCTGGCCGGCACGCTGGTGAGGACCTGGGACAGCGTCCCGGCTGGCAGCTGGGCCAGGGTCGCCGTCAGGACCGGAGCCGGCAGCTGCGCCAGGCCGTCCGGCTGCGGGAGCCGCGGCAGGTCGAGCAGGAGTGCGCAGTAGTCGGCGACGTTGGTCGTGCCGACGGTGGCAATCAGGGGTGAGAACACGGAACTGCCGAGCATCTGCGTGAGCATGGGGCTGGCCAGGGCTTGCTCCAGGCCGACCTGGCTGGCGGTGCCGTTCACGCCCGCACTGGCCGACTCGACACGGGAGGCGAGGGTGCGGCAAAGTCCTGGCGCGCCTCCACGCACAGCGGGGGCGCTGGACGCGGAGGCACCCGCCTGAGCCCCGGCGGAGACCGGGCCGGCCGACGAGCTCACGTCGGCGCCGACATGAGCCGGCCCGGAGCCAGTGAAGGCGCCGGTGCTCGCGGCAAGCGCCACGCCGCCCGTCGTGAAGGCAGCCAGCGCGGTGGCGAGAACCTTGGTGGTGAGGAGTTTTGCGAGCGGGGACTTGATCATCTGCCCTCTCCGGGAAGTGGCGACTGGAGCGAGATGATGCGCTTGGAACGCGGCCACCGCCATCTGCTCGCCGGCCCGTTCGCTCTCGCGTCCTGGCGCCGCGGCAGCGGCCAGCACGCGGGTCAGCTGGTCTGGGCCCGCGCCCGGCCCGGCAGAGCCGTCGAGCAACTGCTCAGCGGCTTTCCGGTGGATCCTCCGGGGATGGCTTGTGCTCATCTCACTTCCTCCAGCGTCGATTCCCTTGCTCCTGTCACTCCTCCAATCGCGTCACTCCCGGGGGCGTCGTTGTGGCCGATGCGATAGGGCGCTGGGCCTCCCTGGTGGCGGGTGGTCTCCGGCCTGCTCCAGGCGCTTGGCCAAGGTGCGCAGCCCCCGGTAGGCAGCGGTCCGTACCGCACCGGCCCGCTTGCCGAGAACCCGGCCCGCGCTCTCCGCATCCAGCCCGACGACGACGCGGAGCAGCACCGCCTCGGCCTGATCGGGTGGCAAGGTCGCGATCAGGCGGACGGCCGCGTCCGTGGAAACCGCGTCCAGGGCGCAGGCCGCCGTGTCATCGGTAGCGGTCAGATCAGTCAGTTCCTCGACCGGCACCGGGGTGGTCGGCGGGCGGCGGCTGTGGCGTCGCAGGTGATCGATGGCACGATGGCGGGCAATCGTCGCGACCCAGCCGCGGAAACCGTCGTAGTCACCATGAAAGGCCTGGAGATCGCGGGCCACCTGCAGCCATGCCTCGGACGCCACGTCCTCGGCGTCATCACCGACCAGGGCACCCAGGTAACGCAGCAGGCGGGGCTGGGTGTCCCGGTACAGCCTGCGGAACGCCTCCGGGTCGCCACGCTGCGCATCGGCTACGGCCGAGGCGAGATCCGGAACGCCGGGCTGAGGCGATGGATTGACCGTCTTCGCGTCCCCGATGGGCAGCGCAGTATCCACCGATCGGTCCATCGGCACATCATGGGGCATTCGGGGGAGCAAAGGGCGGCTGAAGATGATATGTCAATAAAAGTACGTCTTGGTCCGTTTCTCAGCCCGCATGAAGCCGTTCGGATGGTCGGATTCGCGGCCGGGGGGTCAGCGGCCCGGGTCAGGTGGCGGGCGTTACCTCCACGACGCCCCGGTCGGCGTCGATGTGCACCCAGTCCCCGGTGCTGATCACCTGGCCAGGGTCGGCGTCCAGGTCGGTGACCGTCGGGACCCGGGTGACCACCGCGCCGAGGGCGGCCTTGGTACTCACCCGGGTGAAGATCATCCCGATGGGGGCGGTGCCCATCAGCCGGGCGGCCTGGAAGAACGCGGACCAGGCCGATGAGCCCTTGGCGCCGGGAAAGACAAGGATCTTGCCGGTGAAGCTCTGCCCGAACAGCTCGTGCCGCGGCTCGATGATGAGACCTCTCGCCGGATCGATGCCGCCGCAGCCGGAGATCGCCTCGTGCGAGACCAGGGCCGGGCCCGCCACAGTGCCGGGGACGACTTTCCTTCCCCGCAGGATGACCACCGGAGAACGCCATGTCACCGCGGGGTCACCGGAGATCCCCGGGTGGCCGGAGATGACCGCGCCACCGGCCCGTAACGGCGGCGTCGACGCATTCGTCGAGCGTGCCGAACCAGGCCTCGAGGCCGAGAATGGCCGGCAGGTAGTGCGCCTGCCTCGCCGAGTCCGTGGCGAACACCCTGGTGCCCAGGGGCGGCACCCGGGACATCGCGGGGCAGGAGTCGGCCAGCACCTTGCCGCCGGCTCGCTCGATGATGTCGGTACAGCCGCTCCGGTCGGCGATGACCTTGAGCGCGCGGGGCACCATCAGCCACAACTCCGTGCCCGGGCTGAGACGGCGGCCGTCAAGCGCCCTGGCCGCCTGGCGGATCTGGTCCACTGAGGCGTGCGCGCGGCCGAGTAGGACGAAGTCCACGTCGGTGCTGGTGCCCTGGGAGTTGAGATCCTGATAGACGGCGCGGCGCTGGTCCGCGCCGTAGCGGATCGCCTCCGGCACCGGCGCCGGGCCGAACGCGGCCGCCTCGGTCGGGGCCTCCGGGGTGATCCCCGGGATGTGGTACAGCTCGACGCCACCAGACGTGGCCGCGGCGGCGCCGAAATGCTTGAGCCCGGGCAGGTCGGGCCGGCCGATGTCGCCGGTGATGACGGGGCGCTCCTCGCCGGCCAGTCGGCCGGCGAAGTAGCCGAGCATCCCCCATTCGGCGAAATCGTCAACCCGGACCGCGACATCGATCAGGTGGGTGCCGTACCGGTTGCCATCGAGGTGGTTTCCCCAGCACGGTACCTTGCCGGTGAGGGAGGCGGCACCGGTGGACGCCGCTCCCTCACAGTTGGTCCTGGCACCCAGCACGGAGTTGGCATAGATCACCGCGGATGACTCCATCCACGCGCAGTGCTCGCCGCGCACCGGGATAGTGCCGCATGTCGCCACCCGCATGGGCGGGATCTCGAAGTCGTCGTCACAGTCCAGGTTGATGACCGCGAATGCCCTGTCCCACCCGACCTCGGCGACCAGCCGTGCCCTCACCGGGGACAGCTGGGTCATCGTGCCCGCGACGTTGCGGACGTCACACAGGTGCCCGCAGCCCAGCGCCTCGCCGTACCGCACGAGCAGGTCCATCGCGGCGGCGACCGCGGGGCCCTCGATGCCGTCGAGCATCCCCTTCTCCTCGTCGGTCAGCCTCATCTCCGGCTCCCTCTGAGCACCAGGGCGGGACATTGCCGGGGCCTGCCGGATGCCATTTTCCTGCCCTGGTGGCCTTAGCCGCCTGGAGGCGGGCTGAGCGAATAGTCCTGCTGGGCCCGGGCGTAACTGACGAACTCATCCAGCGAGCCCGGATTCGCCATCGCGTTGACGTTGGCCGCGTCCTGCGGGGGCGTCCCGAGCAGGATCCGGCGCACCGGTACCTCCATCTTCTTGCCGGTGAGAGTGGCCGGGATCTCGCGCACCTGGATGATCTGGTCCGGCACGTGGCGCGGCGTGTACTCCTGGCGCAGCCGATCACGTATCTTGCGCCGCAGCGCGTCGTCGAGCAGCCGGCCGCCCGACAGCGTGACGAACAAAGGCATGAAGAACCCGCCCCCGGGCAGGTCGAGGTTGACGATGAGGGCGTCGGTGACCTCCTCCACCGAGGCCAGCACCGCGTAGATCTCCGCGGTCCCGATCCGCACGCCGTGCCGGTTGAGGGTGGCGTCCGAGCGGCCGAGCACGAAACAGCCGCCGCGGGAGTTGATGCGGAAGAAGTCACCCTGGCGCCAGATCCCGGGGAAGTCCGCGAAATACGACTGGCGGTACCGGGTGCCATCCGGGTCCCCCCAGAAGCCGACCGGCATCGACGGCATCGGCTCGGTGATGACGAACTCGCCCACCTCATCGATGACCTTCTCGCCGCGCTCATTGAACGCGTGCGCCGCCACGCCGAGGTGGCGAGCCTGGATCTCGCCGGCATAGACGGGAAGCGTCGGCACGCCCCCGACGAACCCGGTGCAGACGTCCGTGCCGCCGCTGCCGGTGCACAGCCACAGGTCGGCCTTGACGTTGCGGTAGAACCAGGCGCCGCAGGCGGCGGAGACTGGCGAGCCGGCGAGCATCACCGCCCGCAGCCGGGAAAGGTCAAACCGCTCGCCCGGCACGATGCCGGCTCTCGCCATGAGGTCGACGTAGGCCGGGCTGGCGCCGAAGAAGCTCACGCCCGCGTCCTGGGCCACCTGCCACAGCACATCGGGCCGGGGATGCGCGGGGCTGCCGTCGAACAGCACCGGGCACACCCCCAGGAGCAGCGAGCTGACCAGGAAGTTCCACATCATCCAGCCGGTGGTGGTGAAGAAGAACATCCTCATCCCGGCCCGCAGGTTCATGTGGAGGCTCTGCAGCTTCAGCTGCTCCAGCAGGATCCCGCCGTGCCCGTGCATGATCGGCTTGGGCAGTCCGGTGGTACCGGACGAGAACAGGATCCACAACGGATGGTCGAACGGTACCTGCTCGAATCCGAACTCCGCGGCCGGGACCGGCGGGTGGCCGAGAGCCGCCGCCCAGGTCAGCGCGCCGGGAGTGGGGGGATTGACCTGTTGCGGGTTCAGGTACGGCAGGTAGATCACGTGCTCGAGGCTGCCGAGCGCATCGATGATCTGCCGCATCTCCGCCGTGCGGTCGAACTCCTGGCCGCCGTAGCGGTAGCCGTCCACGCAGAACAGCACCTTCGGGGCGAGCTGGGTGAACCGGTCGATCACCCCGCGCCAGCCGAAGTCCGGGGAACAGCTGGCCCAGATGGCGCCGATGCTGGTGGTGGCGAGCATCGCGATGACCGTGTGCGGGATGTTCGGCATGCAGGACACGACCCGGTCTCCGGGCCGGACACCCATCGCGCGCAGCCGGGTGGCGAGAATGCGCACCTGGCCGGCCAGTGTTTCCCAGGGCATGCCAGCCAGCGGGGTGGTCTCGCTGCGGTACAGCAACGCGTCCACGCCAGGCCGCTCGCTGCGCAGCACATGTTCCGCGTAGTTGAGCCGCGCGCCGGGAAACCAGCGCGCGCCCGGCATCGCGCGGCTGCCGAGCACGCTGGTGTACGGCGCCGACGACATGACGTCAAAGGTGTCCCACACCGCCTGCCAGAAACCAGCCAGATCCTCGACTGACCAGCGCCAGAGCGCGTCATAGTCGCTGAACCGCAGGCCGCGCTCGCGGCCGAGCCGGTCGGTGAACGCCGTCAGGTTCGCCCTGGCCACGTCCTGCGGGCTGGGCGTCCATAGCAGGTCACCTTCGCGCACACAGGCGACAGTCGCACAGACCGGCAGCTCAGGCAATGCCGGCGGAAACACGTTTGTGAAATCGCACAGCCGTAATGCCACATTTTTTGGGGCGCGCCACAACTTCAGTTAATTGCCGCTGGGAGCGCCTTAGGAGACCTTGTGCCGGTAACGGCTGACCTCTAACATCGGCTCACCTCGCCAAACCGGGCGGGTTTTATTCCGTCACCACCAGGAGGTGGAGACAGGTGAGGATATACGGGCGCGCGCCGGGGATACGGGCAACCGTTGCACTCGTCGCGGCAATCGGAATGACCGCCGTGGCCGGATGTAGCAGCAAGTCGGCCACCCCGGCCACCAGCGCGCCGAGCGCGCCGAGTTCGTCAAACGCCGCCGCGGTTAGCACATCGCAGTGCGGCACCAAGCCGGGCGTGAAGGCGACCGGCACGCCGATCGCGCTGGGCGGGATCGACACCAACCAGCCGGGGACGTCGTTCACCGATATCGGGAACATGGCAAATGCCTATTTCGCCTGCGTCAACGACAACGGCGGGATCAACGGCCACCCGATCAAGTACTATCTAGCGACCGAACAGACCCAGCCGGCCCAGGTCGCGGCCGACGCGAAGCAGCTCGTCCAGACAGATCACGTGGTCGGGATCATCGGGAACACGAGCATCATCGAGTGCTCGATCAACCACAGCTACTGGGAGAGCCTCGGTTTCTTCATCATCGACTCCGGGATCGCGCCCGAGTGCTATTCAACCCCGAACAGCGCAGCGGTCAACATGGGGCCGCGGTACAGCTCCGACGGCGCCGTGCAGTACGCGCTCGCGCAGCACGCCTCCAAGATCGTGTTCGACCAGTCGAACGTCCCGGGCACCGGGTACATCGCGGCCGGCCCTGCGGCGCTCGCGGCCAACGCGCACGTGCCGATCGTGCAGTTGACCGAGAATGTGCCCATCACGGACGCCAACTCGGTGGCGATCAAAGAGGTCAACGACGCGGGGCCGAACGGCGCCGTGGTCCTCAACTTCACCCCGCCGCAAGCGCTGGTGATCCTCCAGGCCGCGCAGAAGCTCGGCCTGGAGAACCGGGTCAAGCTGTGGGGATGCTCGACGCCGTGCGACACCGACTTCCTCTCCCAGGCGCTCGGCCCGAAATGGAACAACAAGCTGTTCGTCAACGCCGAGATGACCCCGGCGACGACAGCCAACACGCCGACTATCAACCTCTACAAGGCCATCCTCAGCCAGTACGGCAAGTCCGTCTCTGGCGGTGTCGGCAGCTTCAGCGAGTTTGGCTTCGCCGAGGCGGAGATCGTCGTCCACGCGCTGGAGTCGGTCCAGGGCCCGTACACGGTGGCGAGCGTCAACGCCGCGATCAAGGCGGTGCAGGGCTACAACACCGGGATGCTGTGCCAGGTCTGGTCGTACGGCAGCTACCCGATGCACATCCCGAACAACGAGGACTACACGGTCACGCCCAACAACGGCAAGATGGTCGTGGCGCAGGGCTGCACGCAGATCTCGTCGGTTGACCCGCAGATCGCGGCGTACCGCAAAGTCGCGGGTGTAGCGCAGTCCGCGCCATGAAGTGCCTGAGGAGGAAGGCGGCCGGGACGTCCGGGTCAGGCTGACGATGCCGAGCTGGGCATACTTTCAGCCGTTCGTTGTGAGCGGTCTCGCCCTGGGCGGGGTGTACGCCCTCTCCGGGGTGGGGCTGGTCGTCCTCTACCGGGCCACCGGCGTGGTTTACCTGGCGTTCGGTGCCGTCGGTGCGATGGGTGCGCTGATCGCGTGGTCGCTGATCAAGGACACGGGCGTGCCCGGCTGGGTCGGGTGGCTGGTCTGCGTCCTGTTCGCCGGGGCCGTGACACTGGCCTACGGGATGGTGTTCGGCCCGGCGCTGGCCAAGCGAGATCCGCTCATCAAGGCGGTGGCCACCCTCGGGCTGACGCTCGTCCTGTTCGGGGTGATGGATCTGCTGTGGACCAGCGGCGGCGGGCAATCCCGCGCGATCGCGCTGCCGACCGACAACGGCGGGTTCGTGGTCGGCCAGCTACAGGTGAACTGGACGCAGGTCATCGGGCTGGGGGCCGGCATCGCGATCACGGTGGTGACCGGAGCGTTCCTGCGCTACACCAAGCTCGGGACGGCGATGCGGGCGATGGCCAACGACCGCGACATCACCGCGACGCTCGGGGTGCCCGTCCGGCGGGTGGAGGCGGCGGCCTGGCTCGGCTGCGGGGTGCTCGGCGGCGTGGCCGGGTTGCTGCTCGCCGACCTGGTCGCGCTCGACGCGACGACGCTTACCTTCCTGGTGATCTCGTCGCTGGCTGCGGCGCTGATCGCCCGGCTGCGCTCGATCGCGCTCACGTTCGTGGCCGCGATCGCGATCGGCCTCATCCACGACCTGCTGACCCCCATCCAGGCACTCAGCAACTACCGCGACATGACCCCGTTCGTGCTGGCTGCCGTGGCGCTGCTCGTGCTGTCCCGGCGCAGCGTCATATCACTGTCTCGCGAGGAGGCCTGAAACTGTGGCGGACACGCACACCGCGGGCCGCACCGCCACCGGGCCGCAGCGCCCGCCGCTGCGGCGGCCGGACGCCAGGTCGCTGGTACGCCCGGCCGTCATCGCGGTGCTGTTGCTCTTCGTGCTGTTCGCGCTGCCGCAGCTGCTGAGTCTGTACTACATCGGCGCGATGACGCAGGTGGCGGTGTACGCCATTGTTGCGCTCGGACTGGGGGTGCTGGTCGGCCGGGTCGGCCTGGTCTCGCTCGGCCAGGTTGCGGTGCTCGCTATCGGCGCGTGGGTGGCCGCCAGGCTCCTGTTCGCCACGTCGCTGCCGTATCCGGTGGTACTGCTGGGGGCGGGCGTGATCACGATGGTGCTCGGTACGCTGATCGGGCTGCCGGCGCTGCGGCTGCGGGGGCTGTACCTGGCGCTGATCACGCTGATGCTGGCGGGCGGGATCACGGTCGCGCTCGCTACGACGAACTTCCCCAACGGCGGCAGCGGCTTCCTCGGCTACAACGGCAGCTCGGTACACATCCCGCCGATCCGACGCCCCAGCATCGCGGCCAGTGACCCCGCTTACTTCCGCTACTCCGTGCTGGTCGCGGCGCTGATGTTCCTGCTTGTGCTCGCGCACATCAGGACGCGCCCGGGCCGGGCCTGGGCGGCGATCCGGCAGAGCGAGCTGACGGCGCTGGCCGCGGGGATCAACACCACGCTCTACAAGCTGTGGGCGTTCGCGCTGGCGTCGTTCATCACGGGCGTCGCCGGCGGGGTGCTCGCGGGTGCCATTCACTACCTGTACTCGATCGACTTCCCGACCCAGGATTCGATCACGCTGCTGGCCGTGGTGCTGATGGGTGGCGCCTACAGCCTGTGGGGTGCGGTCGTGGCTGCGCTGCTGTACCAGCTGCTGCCGGCCCTGCTCAACAACTGGGGCGTGTCGTCCGACTGGCTGACGATCCTGTTCGGCATCGGCGTGCTCCAGGTGCTGACGACCGCACCGGCCGGGCTGGCGGATCAGGTGCCCAAGGATCTCGGTCGCCTCGGGCGCCTGCTGCGCCGCCGTGTGCTGCCCGGCCGTGTGCTGCCCGGCCGGGTGCCGCGCAAGCGCCTGCGCGGGCCCTCGCAGTCCGGGGGTGGCGCAGGTTGAGCGGGTCCCGGGCGATCGAAGTTGACGGCCTGACTGTCCGCTTCGGCGGCGTCACCTCGCTCGATGGCATGAGTCTGACCTTCGAGGACGGTACCTGCGGGCTGATCGGCCCCAACGGTGCCGGCAAGACGACGTTCTTCAACGTCCTGAGCGGTTTCGTCCGGCCGGCCGGGGGGACAGTACGCGCGTTCGGCGAAGACCTGTTGTCGATCGTCCATTTCCGCCGCGCGCGGTGGGGGGTGCGGCGGACGTTCCAGACCGAGCAGGCGATCGAGGAGCTGTCGGTGTTCGATAACGTCGCGCTGGTCTATGAGCACGCCAAGCTGAGCGGCGCCTCGCGGCGCCAGGACGTGCTCGGCGCGATCTCGTTCGCCGGGCTCGAGGTCGATCCTTATGCCACGGTGCGCACGCTCGGGGCCGGTGAGCGCCGGCTGGTCGAGGTCGCCCGCGCCGTCGTCGGACGGCCGAAGCTGGTGCTGCTCGACGAGCCCGCCGCCGGGCTGCCCGATGAGGAGACCGAGCACTTGGGCGAGGTGATCCGGCGAATTCCTGAGCAGACGGGAGCGCTGACGATCCTCGTCGACCACGATATGAGCCTCGTGTCTGCCTGCTGCGAGACGACCGCCGTGCTCGACTTCGGCAAGCTGATCGCGTCCGGCCCGACCGCCGAGGTGCTTCGGGACGACCGCGTGATCCGCGCCTACCTGGGTACGGCGGAGTTCCAATGAGCGAGCCGGAGGGGCGCGGTGCCGCCTGGACTGAGGAGCGAGGAACGAGTGACGAGGGAAGGCGGCGCCTTAGGCGCCCCGCAGGCGAGCGGGTGACACAGTGAGCGAGCCGCCGGGGCGCAGTGAAGGGGGAATGGGGAGGCGGGCGGGGCCCCGGAGGGCGACCGGGGAGCAGAGCGCGGCAGACACCTCGCTCGGCTTGCGCGGCCTCACCGTCGAGCGTGGCGGGCGTGCCGTGGTCCGCGACGTCTCCCTTGAGATACCGGCCGGAGAAGTGACTGCCCTGCTCGGGCCGAACGGGGCCGGGAAGTCGAGCCTCGTGCTGGCCGTCGGCGGCGTGCTGCGGCTCCGGGCGGGATCTGTGCTCACCGGCGGCCGCGAGTTCGCGGGCCGTCGGCCGGAGCGGATCCGCCACGCGGGGATCGCGATCGTGCCAGAGGGCCGGCGGCTGCTCTCGGACCTGAGCGTCGAAGACAACATCCGCGTCGCCACCTATGCCCTCTCCCGCGAGCAGGCCCAGGCCGGCCGCAAGCGGGCGCTGGAGCTGTTCCCCGAGATCGAGAGGCGTCTGTCGGCTCCGGCCCGGGCGCTATCCGGCGGCGAGCAGCAGATGGTCGTGCTGGCCCAGGCCCTCGTCTCCCAGCCGCGCTTCATGCTGATCGACGAACTCTCGCTGGGCTTGGCGCCGGTGGTGGTCAACCGCCTGATTCCGGCGATCCGCGCGGTCGCGGAATCCGGGATCGGCGTGTTGCTGATCGAGCAGTTCGCGACCGTCGCACTGGGGCTGGCCAACCACGCCCATATCATGGAGGGCGGCCGGCTGCGGTTCTCCGGACTGGCCAGCGAACTGCGCGAGAAGCCAGCGCTGCTCCGGTCGGCTTACCTGCTGCGCGGAAGCACGGGCGCTCCCGCCACGCCGAAGGCCGCGGCCCCCGATGACGATGACCAGATTTGAGCCCAAAGTGGTCTGGTGGCCGGTCAGACGAAGAGAGCGTTGTTGACCGGCAGCCCGTGCTCCTTGCAGTAACTCAGGTAGTGGTCGATGTACCAGAAGACGTCGAACGTTTGGGTGAGATTGTCATCGTCGTCGTAGAACTCAAGCGAGCCATTCAGCCAGAACACGGTCTTCATCCCATTCGGGTCGTCGCACACCAGCGTGTGGATGACACCCGGGCTTTCGTGCACGTAGCCGCCCGGCCTCGCGACCCAGTCGTATTCCAGGTAACGCCAGCTGCCCTCGAGCACGAACCCCGAGACCGGGCCGCGGTGCTTGTGCCGGCCGAGCATCCCGCCGCCCTCGACCCAGAGCATGTTGGTGAAGGAGTTGTTGCGGACGTCGAAGGCGAGGTGGCGGATGTAGGCCTTATCCCCGAACGGAACCCACGGGGACGCCTCTTCATCCCCGGGAATGAAAAGGTCGGGTCGCTGGTATTCGCGGACGATGCGGTCGAGGCTGCTCTGGTCACTCATTGGCACGTACCTCCTATGGAACCTGGCCGTTGATTGTTATCAACACCTTGATGACGTCAGCCGGGCAATTGACCACGCACTCGATCGCTTCCCGCGCACGGGCCAGCGGGAAGCGATGTGAGAACAATGCGGCTATCGACTCCCGGTGGGTGCGCACCAGCCGGACCGCGGCGCGGAAATCCGCTGCGGTCGCGCAACTGGACCCGACGACGTCGATCTCCTTCTCCGGAAACACACCCGAGCGCAGCGGCGCCGCCGAGGCCGACATGCCCACCACCACGACCCGCCCCGCGGCGCACACCATGTCGGCCGCCTGAGCCAGGGCATCCGGGTCACCGGTGGTGTCCATGACCAGCGGCGGCCCCTCGCCGCGGGCCCACTGGCGGACCTCGTCGACCAGGTCGTCACGGCTACCCCAGGCCACCATCTCCGCCCCCATCCGGGCCGCCAGGTCGCGCCGGCCGGCTATCGGATCGGCGGCCATCACTCGTGTCCCGGCCGAGGCAGCGGCCATCACGATGGCGAGCCCGATCGGTCCCGCGCCGAGCACGGCGACTTGCTGGCCAGTGTGGATACCGGCGCGCTCCAGGGCATGCACGGCAATGGACATCGGCTCGATGAAGGCGCCGGCCTCGGGGTGAAGATCGCCGACCGGGAAGACCTGGGAAGCCGGGATGCACAGCAACTGCTGCAGTCCGCCGTCGCGATGGATCCCCACCAGTTCAAGCGATACGCAGGCATTGGGGCGGCCGACCCGGCACGGATAGCAGCGCCTGCACGCCCGCAGCGGCCAGACCGCCACCCGGTCCCCGGCCTTCAGGCCAGCGGGGCAGTCCCGGCCCGTCTCCTCGATGACCGCGGACAACTCGTGGCCCTGCACCCGGGGAAAGAAGGACCGGGCACCGGACAGAGCCCCTACGTCGCCCGCATACACATGAAGATCCGACCCGCAGATACCGACCACCTGCGGCCGGACCACGACATCTCGCGGACCGGGCGGTCCTGGCGCCGGCACATCATCGAGAACCATCACGCCGGGAGAATGGGTCACCGCTGCCAGCACTGCGGTTTCACTCCCTCCGGGGCCCGACTGCGTGATGTCAGGGCCGCGCCTTGCTGCGCCGCCTGCGAACGCCGGTCAGCAGCATTGCGAAAGGCTTAGGTGGAGACTCGCACTGCCTGGTCAACAGGACAATGACAGATGCCCCCAAACTCACCCGGCGGCTTCCTGGGTCCGGCCACAAAGCGGGCCGGTCCGCTCGCTTCCGCCAGATCATCAACAGGCCGTCACCGTGGTGGGGCCGACGGGTGGATGCGCGACCTGGGCGAGGCGGGCTCACCGCCCAGGAACAGGCGGCTCACCGCCCAGGAACGCATGACGATGTCCAGTGCGGCCTACGTCAAAATCATATGACGAGATCAACGTTCAGCGTGTGCCAGGAAGAGAGCTGTCCTCATGGCGACCTTGCGAGGACGTTCGCTACGCTGGGATCATGCCCGGAACCACGCCACCCCTCGCCGGCCTGCCCGAGTCGGCGGAGGCCGGGTACGCCAGCGACGACGTGCCGGCTGTCTGGGCGGGAGGCGTCGTGCAGCGGCCGCCACGGCTCCTGCTCACCCTGCTCGGAGACTACTGGTGGCGGCGCGCGGAACCATTGCCCTCGGCGGCGCTGGTGGCGCTCCTCGCGGAGTTCGGCGTCAGCGATTCAGCCGCTCGCGCGGCGCTCAGCCGCCTCACCCGCAGCCAGCTTCTGGTCACATCCAAGAGCGGGCGGCGTACCGTGGTCCGGCTCAGCGAGCGAGCCGCGCGGATACTGGACGACGGGGGCAAGCAGATCTTCTCGTTCGGCAGGAGCTCGCAGCCGTGGGATGGCATGTGGAGCCTGGTGGCTTTTTCCGTTCCTGAGCAGAACCGGGCGGCCCGCGACTCCCTGCGCAAGCAGCTCCGGTGGCTCGGTTTCGCCCCGCTCTACGACGGGCTCTGGGTCGCACCTCGGGACCGGGCGATCGAGGTCATCAGCCAGCTGGCTGAACTGGGCATCGCCACCGCCACAGCGTTCCGGGCCAGCATCGTCCCAGGCGTCAGCCCGGACGGCCTGCCGCAGCGCGCGTGGGACCTGGACAACCTCCGGGCCAGATACGACCGGTTCATCGGCCATACGGAGGGCTTGCGGGAACGCACGCTCGCGGGACGGGTGTCGCCGGTAGCGGCGCTCGTCACCCGGACCCGTGTCATGGATGAGTGGCGGGCTTTCCCCGAGCTGGACCCCGATCTTCCCGAAGAGCTGCTGCCCGCCGCGTGGCCACGCGGCCGTGCCCGTGAGCTGTTCACCACCACCTACGACCTGCTCGGCCCGCTCGCCTCGCACCGCGTCCGGCAGATCATCGCCCGCTACAGCCCGGAACTCGCCGTGCACGCGACCCACCACAGCTCCGAGCTGCAGACCGCTCCGGCCGCCACCGCCGAACCGGTCGGCGCGGTTCCGCTGACGTAGGTGCTGGCCCCAGGCGGGGGCGGTGCCGCCGGTCCGCCCACAATCGGGGGACCGCATTCTTGGGCCCATCCCACAATGACCGCCGGACGGTTGCCGCGCAGGATGACAGGGGCAAAGGCGACTGGCGCCAGGGCTGACACGCCCGCGCGGCGTCCGATCGCCACGGTGGCCGCCGTCCCCGCGGTGGCACGGCCAGTGGGGAGAGTCAATGAAGACCAAGGCGGCGGTCCTCCGCGATGTCGGCCAGGACTGGGAGATCACTGAGCTCGACCTGGACGGGCCAAAGGCCGGCGAGGTGCTGGTGCGCTGGGTCGCGGCCGGCCTGTGCCACTCTGACGAGCACCTGCAGACCGGCGACATCCCCGTCCGGTACCCCATCGTCGGCGGCCATGAGGGCGCGGGGATCGTTGAGGAAGTCGGCGTGGGCGCCACCCGGCTTAAGCCAGGCGACCACATCGTCGCCTCGTTCCTGCCCGTCTGCGGCCACTGCCGGTTCTGCTCCCGCGGCCTCACGAACCTGTGCGACCTCGGCGCGCTGCTCTACGACAATTGCCTGCCTGACGGCACGTTCCGGTTCCACGCCGAGGGCCTGGACTTTGGCCAGATGTGCCTGCTCGGCACGTTCTCGCAGTGGGGCACCCTCTCCGAGCACTCCTGCGTCAAGGTTGCCGAGGACCTGCCGCTCGAGACGCTGGCGCTCGTCGGCTGCGGGGTGCCGACCGGCTGGGGTACCGCGGTCAACGCGGGAGGCGTGCGGCCAGGCGATGCCGTGGTGGTGTACGGGATCGGCGGCGTTGGCATCAATGCCGTGCAGGGCGCGGCGTTCGCTGGCGCGCAGCACATCATCGCGGTGGATCCGCTGCCCAACAAGCGGGACATGGCGGAACGGCTCGGCGCCACGCACTGCGCGGCGGACGCCGACGGGGCACAGCAGCTCATCACCGAGCTCACCCAGGGGGTCGGTGCTGACGAGGCCCTCGTCACCGTGGGCCAGGTAACCGAAGACGTCATCACGGCTGCCTTCGCGGCCATCCGCAAGGGTGGTGCTGTGATCGTGACCGGGCTGGCCGGGCCAGGGCAGAAGAACATCCAGATCCCCAGCTTCGAACTCACCCTGTTCCAGAAGCGCATCGAGGGCGCGCTATTCGGCGGAGGCAACCCGTTCGATGACATCCCGCTGATGGTCGACCTGTACCGGTCCGGCCGGCTGAAGCTGGATGAGCTGATTACCAGCCGGTACCAGCTGGAGGACGTCAACCAGGGCTACCAGGACCTGGTGGACGGGAAGAACATCCGCGGCGTCATGATCCTGGATCACTGATCACGGGGCATGAGCCCCGGAGCGGCTCTGGGCTTGTTGGGATGAGCCCGGAGCGGCTCTGGTGTCGTTGGGGACCGCGACTGCTCAGGCCCGCGAACGTGACTCTTCCAAGGCGCGCGCGACGAGGACCCGGGCCAGATGCTCGCGGTAGCCAGAATCCGCGTTGATGTCATGGGGCGGCCGCGTCCCCTCGGCGGCGTGGGCCGCCGCGTCCCGCGGTCCGGCGCCGCCGGACAGCGCTCGCTCGACCCCACTGGCCCGCAACGGACGCTGCCCCATGTTCACGAGTGCCACGCGGTCGCCTTGCACCGCGACGCCGACGATCGCCCAGTCGATGGCGCGTTTGGTGAACTTCTGGAACGACCACCCGGCCGCCTGCGGCTTGGGGAAGCGGATCTCGGTCAGCAGTTCGCCCGGCTCCAAGGCGGTTTCGAACAGCCCTCGGAAGAACTCCCCGGCCCCGATGTCGCGGCGGCCGGCCGGCCCGCGGGCAACCAGCGTCGCGTCCAGGGCCAGGATCACCGCGGGCAGGTCGGCCGCGGGGTCGGCGTGGGCCAGCGAACCGCCGATCGTGCCGCGGTGGCGGACCTGCGGGTCGCCGACTTGCCCGGCAGCATGGGCGAGCAGCGGCAGTTCGCTGGCCAGCAGGCTGGACCGGGCCAGGTCATGATAGGTCGTGAGCGTCCCCACCGCGATGTGGCCGTCATCGTCGCGGATGTAGGAAAACTCCGGGAGTCGGCCGATGTCCACCAGGATCTCGGGCACGGCCAGACGCAGCTTCATGAGCGGGAGCAGGGAATGCCCGCCCGCCAGGAACTTCGCGTCATCACCATGCTGGGCCGCCAGGTCGAGGGCCTCATCCGCCGACCAGGCCCGCTTGTAGCTGAAAGATGCGGGGATCACCGCGTCACCTCCGCACCCGCCTCGGCCGCGGCGAGCACCGCGCGGACGATGTTGTGGTAACCGGTGCACCGGCACAGGTTGCCCTCCAGGCCGGACCTGACCTGTTCCTCGGTGGGCGCCGGGTTCTCCCGCAGCAGCGAGACGGCCGCCATGACCATGCCCGGGGTGCAGAACCCGCATTGCAGCCCGTGCTCGGCGTGGAAGGCGCTCTGCATGGGATGCAGTTCGCCGTCGGGGCCGGCCAGCCCCTCGACCGTCACGACTTCACAGCCGTCCGCCTGGGCGGCGAGCACGGTGCACGATTTCACCGACTGCCCATCGAGCAAGACCGTGCATGCCCCGCAGGAACTCGTGTCGCAGCCGATGTTGGTCGCGGTCAGGCCGGCCACATCGCGCACGAAATGCACGAGCAGGGTCCGGTCCTCCACCTCGGCCGCGACCTGCCTGCCGTTGACCATCACGGTGAGCTTCACTGGCTCGCCCTCGCTTCGCTGATCGCGGTCCAAACCCGCATCGGTGTGGTTGGCATGTCGATGTGCCGGATGCCGAGGTGGCTGAGCGCGTCGATGACGGCACTCTGCATGGCTGGGGTGGCGCCGATCGTCCCGGCCTCGCCGATCCCCTTGGCCCCCAGCGGGTTGACGGTAGCCGGCGTCTCGCTCACCAGCAGTTCGAAGCTCGGCAGTTCCGCGGCGGTGATGGCGGCGTAGTCCACCAGCGTGCCGGTCAGCGGGTTGCCGTCGGCGTCGTACACCATCTCCTCCAGCAGCGCCTGCGCCACTCCCTGGGCGATGCCGCCGTGCCGCTGGCCCTCGGTCAGTACCGGGTTGAGCACCGTTCCCGCGTCGTCCACCGTCACATGCCGGACCAGGGTGACCTTGCCGGTCTCGGTGTCGACCTCGGCGACCGCCACGTGGGAGCCGAACGGGAACGTCGGCGCCCCGTCGGTGTAATGGACGAAGGCGGTCAGGCCCTCGGCCCCGGCGTGGCTGGCCACGTCAGCCCAGGTCCGGCTGGAGCCCGGGTCGCCGCGGACCTGCCAGCGCCCGGTGTCGGTGTCGAGTTCCAGGTCGGCCTCGCTGGCCTCCATCAGGTCCGCCGCCAGCTTGCGGGCCTGCTCCCTAACCTCCAGATTGGCCCGGTGCACGGCAACCCCGCCGAGCTGCAGGGACCGTGACGCGTACGTGCCGGTGCCCAGCGGGATCTCGTCGGTGTCACCGTGCTTCACGGTGACCTTGTCCATCGGGATACCCAGGTCCGCCTGGACGATCATGGCCCACGCCGTGTGGTGGCCCTGCCCGTGCGCGGAACTGCCCGTATAGACCATGGCCGTGCCGTCATCGTGCACCTCCACCCGCGCCGTCTCACCGCCCTCCGCGTCCGCCGCGGTGATCTCCACGTAACTGGACACCCCGATGCCGAGCTGGACCGCGTCGCCGCGCTTGCGGCGGCGGGCCTGCTCGGCCCGCAGGTCGGCGTAGCCCGCGCCGGCCAGCACCTTGTCCAGCCCGCCGACGTAGTCCCCGGTGTCGTAGACCGCCCCGGTGGGGGTGTGGTACGGGAATCTGTCCGACGGCACCAGGTTCTTGCGCCGCACGTCGGCCGGGTCCATGCCGATCTCGGCCGCGAACAGGTCCATCGCCCGCTCGATCGCGGCCGTCGCCTCCGGCCGTCCGGCGCCGCGGTAGGCCGAGATCGGCGTCGTGGTGGTCACCACCACCCGGTACCCGGCCCCGACGTGAGCGATGTCGTAGGGCCCGGCCGCCATCAGGTTGGTGAGGGTGGGCAGGAAGCCGCCCATCCGTGGGTAGGCCCCGGTGTCCTGCACGACATCGAGCCGGTAGGCGAGCACCCGGCCGTCCCTGGTCCCGCCGATCTTGATCGCGTGCCGCTGGGCCCGCCCGTGCGTCATCCCGGTCAGGTTCTCGCTGCGCGTCTCCACCCAGCGCAGGGCCCGCCCGGTGTGCCTGGCCGCCCAGGCGACGACGATGGCGTCCCGGTCGAGGGCGACCTTGGCCCCGAACCCGCCGCCCACATCCGGGGCGATGACGCGGATGGCGCCTGGGTCGAGGCCGAACGCGCCGGCCAGGATGAACCGGCTGATCTGCGCGTTCTGGGTGCTCACCCAGACCGTCAGCTTGCCGTCCACCCAGCTCGCGGCGGTGGCCCGGCCCTCCATCGGCACCGGTGCGACCCGCTGGTTCACGATCTCCCGCTCGACCACGACGTCACAGCCGTCAAACGCCAAGTCGCCCGCGGGATGGGCCACGGGGACGTTCGAGCCCGCGTCGGGGAACAGCAGTGTCCCGCCCGCCAGCGCGGCATCGATGCCGACGACCGCGGGCAATGGCTCATAGTCCACCGTGACCAGTTCGGCGGCGTCCTCACCCTGATAGCTGCCATCGGTGAGCACGATGGCCACCGACTCGCCCACGAACCGCACCTTGTCCACCGCCAGCAGTGGCTCCTGCCACGGCCCGCCGAGCGGCAGGGGAGCGGCTTCGCTGCCCGGCGGCGGGCCGCCCTCCGGTGGTGGCGGCGGCGGCGGTATGTCGTTGATGTCCCGGTAGGTCAGCACGGCGACCACGCCCGGCGCGTCACGCGCCGCGGAGGCGTCGATGCCGGTGATCCGCGCGTGGGCCATGGGACTGCGCACGAACGTGACCCGTGCCGCCCCGGCCAGTTCCGGCACCCGCACGTCGTCGACGTAGGTGCCGCCCGCGGTCAGCAACCGCGGGTCTTCGGTGCGCACCACCCGGGTGCCGAGGATGCTCACATGGTCTCCCTTGACTTCGATCCCGCGACCTCACCTGACCGTACCCGCCGACGACCGGCAATGCCGTCTTCTCGCAGTTCCCGCGGTGCGCTCAGCCTGCAGCAACGGCCTGTAGTTGGCATCGGCGTATGTCACAAGCTCCCCGGTATGCCGTTGTGTCACGGCCACGACCAGACGCGCCCGGTCAGCTCACGGCGGCCAGGAGCGGGCCCAGCGCGGCCGCGTCACCGCGCGCCGCGGTCAGCACGACCCCGTTGACCAGCGGGCGGCTCTCCCGCAGCAGGCCCAGGGAAAGGTCGAGGCCCGTCTCGCGCGCCGCGCGCCGGCCAGCACGTTCCATCGCGCGGAGCGTACCCGCCGGAATGCTCACCTCCGGCACCTCATGCGCCAGGTAGTCGGCCTCCTCGAAACTGCGCAGCGGCGAAACCGACAGCAGGACCGGCACTCGGGTGTCCGCGAGCGCCTCGACCATGAGGCGCAGCGTGTCCAGTTCATAGACCGGCCGGGTGACGAGGAAGTTCGCTCCCGCGTGCACGTCGCCCCTGGCCCGGGCGATCTCTGCCTTGGCGTCCTGCGCACCCGGGTTGATACGGGCCCCGATGCAGAAGGATGTTTTCGTGGTCAGCGGCAGACCGTCGAAGTCACGGCCGGCGTTCAGGCCCGCGAGCAGGGCGACGAGGCCGAGCGAGTCGACCTCCCAGATCCCGTCCACGGCCGGGTAATCGCCAAGCACCGGCGGGTTCCCCGCCTCGCAGATAACGCCACGGACGCCGAGGGCGTGGGCACCGAGCACGTCCGCCTGGAGCGTCATGATGGTCTTGTCCCACGTCGTCATCGTGACGATCGCCTCGACCCCGGCGTGCTGCTGCAGGTGGAGCGCCATGCCGAGGGAGTCCCGGTGGGCGCGCGGGTTCTCTGGCGCGGTAACCGCGAACAGCCCCACGCCCTGGTCGCGCAGGGCGATCACGGTGTCTGTGGTCTGGCCGACGGCGCCGTCGTCCGGGGCGGGGATCTCGGCCACGATGACGAAACTGCGCCGGGCGAGCCGGGCGGCCAGGACGCCCGTGGCGGCGTCCGGCTGATCCCGCGTCTGCGTTCTTGGTGTATGCGGCTGCGCGGTGGCCCGGATGCCTGACGCCCGCAGGTCGGCCAGGCCCGTCACGGCGGCCTCGATATGGGTGGGGGTCGTGCCACAGCACCCTCCGACCAGGGCCGCTCCCGCTTCCGCGAAGCGGCGCAGGTAGCGGGCGAAGTAGCTGCCGTCGATGCTGAACTCGAAACGGCGATGGCCGACCCGGCGCGGCTGACCCGCGTTCGGCTGGGCGCTCACCGGGAGCGAGCTGTACTGAACCAGGTTCCCCACGACGGCGAGCATGCGCTGCGGACCGGTGGTGCAGTTGCTCCCGAGCGCGGCGATAGGCAACTCACCGAGCACCGAGGCGACCTCGTGCGGTGTCTCCCCACCCAGGGTGCGCCCGTCGTCCGCGAACGTGGCCTGCGCGACGATCGGGACGTCGCAGACGTCGCTGGCCACGGCCACGGCCTCGGCGAGTTCGTCGAGATAGCCGAACGTCTCCAGGATGAGCAGGTCGACGCCGCCGGCGGCGAGGGCCTGCACCTGCTCCATGATCACGTCGATCCGCTCGGCGGCCCCTATCTGGCGCCGCTGCCTCGCAGTCACGGCGGGGGAGACCGCCCCGGCGACGAAGACCTCACGGTGGCCGCGCTTGCTCGCCTCACGGGCGATCCGCACCGCGGCCTGGTTGATCTCATCAACCTTGTCCGGGTACCCATGGTCGGCGAGCCACAGCCGGTTCGCCCCGAAGGTGTTGGTCTGGATGATGTCAGCGCCCGCGGCCACGTAGCTCTCGTGGATCGTGGCGACAAGCTTGGGGTCGGAGAGGTTGACCTCGGGCAGCGCGCGGTCCAGGGCGCAGCCCGAAGCGTGCAGCATCGTGCCCATCGCGCCGTCGCAGATGAGCAGCCGCTGTCCGAGCACATCGGTGAATCCGGTCATGGCGCATCCCCCAGTGCGTCGAGGATCTCCAGCGCCACCTGCGTCGTGAGCCGGTCCCGGTAGTTGTCCAGGGACAGTCCGGTGATCTCCTCGATCCGCTTGACCCGGTAGGCGACGGTGTTGGGATGGACGTGCAGGAAACGCGCGGCTCGTTGGGGGCTGCTGTTCTCGCGGAGATAGCAGGCGAGCGTCGTCAGGTACTCGGAACGCCGGTCGCGCTCAGTACGGGAGAGCTTGCCGAGCACGTCGTCCGCGAAAGACCTCAGCTCGGACAGGTCGGGCACCTGGAGCAGGAGCCGGTGGATGCCGAGATCCTCGAAAGCGGTGACCGCGGATGTCCGGCCGAGCCGGCGCAGGGTCTCAAGCGTTCGGTGCGCCTCTTCGTATGACCGGGCGATCTCCCGCGGGTTCCGGCATGTCCCGCCGATCCCGATGACCGCTTTCGTGTCCGGAAATAGCTCCGCCAGGCGGGTGATGCACGTGGTCCCGAGCCGACGTGGATCCGTGCCACCAGTGTGCTGCTGGTCGGCGGTCGCCGTCACGAGCACCACCTCCGACTCCCGCGCTGAGATGATCACATCCGGTGCGCGGGTGGCGAAGAAATGCTCGATGACATCCTGGACGCGCTGCCGCAGCGCCTCCGCGTCCTGGGCGGCGCGCGGCGGCGGGATGTCGAAGGCGATCGCCACGACGTTGTGGTCGCGGGCGGCGTCATATCCGAGGTGTGCGGCCCAGCGCCCGGTCTCGGTGTCGTCGCGGCCGCGCCCCAGCAGCAGGCCTTCAACCAGGTCGTCGCGCACCCGCCGGGCGGCCGCCGCGACTACGTGCTCGCGGCCGAGTATCACCCCGCAGATCGTGGCCGCGTGCTCAGTGACCAGGAGGCGCATGTCCTCCTCCGCGTCCTTCTCCGCCGGATCCATGGTGATCAGGTGGGCTGGCACCTCGTCGCCGACGAGAATGGGCGCGACAATGATGGCCGGCATCTCGCCGACGCTCGGCAGCCACAGCGGCCGGTGACCTTGCCGTGATGCTCGCAGCACCTGGCCCAGGCGCGGGTGGACCACGGCCTCGCGGACCATGTCGGCCGCCTTTTCCGGCGGCGTGCCCGGGGATGCCGCGGCGATAACGTCCATGACCGGGCTCACCACGGCCACCGTGGCCGCCGTGCGGTCGGCGATCAGTTGCGTGACGCTCGCCAGGTCCGCGTCCTGCAGCGCCAGGCCCGACAGCTGGCGGTAGACCGTCACCAGCTCGCGGAGCGCCGTGTTCTCCCGGCCCAGATCTCGCTGGCGACCAGTATTGACGGCACGTCTGACGGCGGCCGGAAGCCTGTCTGTCATGATTATTCAGCATATGGCCGTTGCACAGATCTGACCTTGTTCTCAAGCGACAACTCCGCAGATATCCCCGAGTGTTCGGCGTGTCCGCCGGGTGGCACCTTGACAATCAAGATAGATGCCGCGCACATTTCAGGGGAGTTAACACAAACCTGGTCACCAGTTGGACGCCGCCCCGTGGGTCCACCGGCAGGTTCCGGGAAGGCGGCCTGGATGCTCGAATACCGGGATATCTACGCAGGTGGCCGCCTGTTGCCGGCCGCGTCTCTCGACGCCATCACGGTGGCCAACCCCGCTACGGAGGAAATCGTGGGCACGGCCCCGGCCGCCATCGCGGCCGACGTCGACACCGCCGTTCGTGCGGCCCGGCAGGCGTTCGATACCGGCCCCTGGCCCCGCGCTGACCAGGCCGAGCGGGCCGCGGCCATGGACCGCCTGGCCATAGCCCTCGAAGCCCGGGCGCAGGACACCGCCACGCTGGTGACCGCAGAGATGGGCATGCCTATCACTGCGTCCCGCGTGCACAACGCGGAGGTCCCCGTCACCATCCTTCGGTACTACGCCGTGCTCGCCCGCGGGTTCCAGCCGGAGGAGATCCGGATGGCGGTCAACTTCCGCGGCCACACGATGGTCCGGCGGGAACCCGTGGGCGTGTCAGCCGTGGTAGCGCCGTGGAACTACCCGCTGACGATCGCCTTCTCCCAGTTGGCTCCCGCGCTGGCGGCTGGTTGCACGGTGGTGCTCAAGCCGGCTCTGCAGACCTCGCTCAGCGCGTACATCCTCGCCGAGGCATTCGAGGCGGCGGACTTCCCGCCCGGCGTCTTCAACCTTGTCACCGGCCCGCACGAGGTGGCCGAGATGCTCGCCCGGCACCCGGGTGTCGACAAGGTCGCCTTCGCCGGGCCGGCGTCCATTGGCCGCCGGATCGCCGTGGCCTGCGGTGAGACGCTCAAGTCGGTGAACCTGGAACTCGGCGGAAAATCCGCGGCGATCGTACTTGAGGACGCCGATCTGGCTGCGACATCCGCGGCGCTGGGCCATCTGGCCTTCGGCAATGCCGGGCAAACGTGCTTCGCAGCCTCCCGCGTGCTCGCGCCCTGGTCTCGTTATGAGGAGGCGCTGGCAGGCCTGACGGATGAGGCGGCGGCCAGGGTTATCGGCGACCCGATGGCAGCGGAGACAACCATGGGACCACTGGTCAGCCCGCGCCACCGGGCCGGGGTCGAGTCGTACGTGGTGGCCAGCGCCAGTGAAGGCGCGCTGGTGCTCGCGGGCGGGCGGCGGCCTGCCGCGCCGGTTCGCGGTTACTACTACGAGCCCACTGTTCTCGCCGGACCAGCCGGTGCGATGTCCACGACCCGTGAGGTCTTCGGCCCGGTTGTCACGGTAATCCCGTATGCCCGCGAGTCCGAGGCGCTGGCGATCGCCAACGACTGCGGCTGCGGCCTGGCCGGCAGCGTGTGGACCTCGGACCGGGGCCATGGGCTGGACATCGCACGCCGCATTCACGCCGGGACCTTCGGCGTCAACCTGTACGTTCCGGACCTGGGCTCTCCCTGGGGCGACGGAGCCAGCGGCCAGGGGAGCACCTACGGACCCGAATGCCTCGACGCCTACCTGAAACCCCGGTCCGTGTTTCTCCCTGAGCCGTCCGGCAGGTGCGGCGCCACATCCGCGGCCGCAGGCTCGCCATAGGCAGCGGGGTTATCGGTCCGTCTTTACCTGCACTAGTTCCTCCCGTACCTGTCTAGCTCCGGCTACCATGGCGCGCAGCTTCGCCCGGGCCACGTCGGCAGGCAGATGACGCAATCCGCAGTCGGGGTTGATAACCAGGCGGTCCGCCGGGATGAAATCCAGCGCCCGGCGGATCCGCGACGCGACCAGGTCAGCAGGCTCCACCTCGGCGGTCTTCACGTCGACTACGCCGAGCCCGACTGACCGATCCCACGCATACTGTTCGAACAGCCGCAGATCGCCGAGGCCCTTGCGGGCGAACTCGAGCACGAGGAGATCGACTCGCGCGGACAGGACCGCGGGGAAGAGAAAGTCATAGTGGCCTTCCCACAGTGGCCTGGCGTAGCGGTTGCCGTAGCACACGTGCAGTGCCCAGGTCGCGGCGACGCCAGCGGTGACGACGTTGACGGCTTCGATCGCCAGCTCCACCGCCTCGGGATAGCCCGCCAGGAAGGGCTCGTCGATCTGCAGCAGATCGGCACCGGCATCCACCAATTCCCGGGCCGCGGCATTGAGCCACCGCGCGAGGGCCCGTACCAGGTCGGCGGGATCGTCGTACGCCGAGTTGCGGATCCGGCGTGACAACGAGAACGGGCCGGTGAAGGAGAACTTGATCGGCCGCTGCGTCTGCTCGCGGGTGAACGCGAAGTCCGCGGCGAGGCCCAGGCCCGTGCTTTCCGCCTCGGGCAGCGGCCGGGACGCGACGGCGTCGTAGTAGTCGTAGTAGTCGGTCTTCGCCTGGTGCGGGATGTCGACGCCGGGAATCCGGATCAGCAGGTAGTCGATGTCGTTGTCCCGACGCAGCTCTCCGTCGGAGACGATGTCGATGCCCGCGAGCTCTTGGTCCTTGAGCGCCGCTTTGATGGCCACGTTGTGGATCTCATTGAGGTGCTGGGCGCTGATGCGGCGCTGGTAGTAATCGGTCTTCAGCCGCTCCAGCCACTCAGGGACCGAGTATGAGCCGACGACCGTGGTGGGCAGCAGCCCGGTCCAGGGCGGGGCGGTCGCTGGGCGGTCACGGCCGGGCCGGGTGCGGGCGGGGCCGCGTGCTGCCATGGCGATCAGTCCCGTACCTGTGCGGTGAGTGTCTTGATGTTGGCCGCCGGGCGCCCGTGAAACGGCGCGATCTGGACATCGAAGCCGCGCCGGTTGCCGATGAGCTGAAGCAGCGGGCCGTTGACCCAGTTCACGACGGAGCCGTCGTACTTGCCGGGCCCGTAGAACCCGGCCTGGTACTGGCCTGGTTCGGTGAGGAAGAGGTCATGGCACAGGAGCCGGCCGAACGGGTGGATCAACGGCAAGGTGTCAGCGAAGCTGGCGAGCGCGCCGTTGCTGACGTGCATCCGGATGTCGCCGCTGGTCCCCAGCAGCGGGCGCAGGATCTCTCCGGTCAACGACGGGCCGACCGGGTAGGTGTCGAGTCCCTCCAGCGGCACGTAGCGCTCTTGCAGGCGCAGCGCCGTCCAGGCCTCTCGCCAGAGCGACACCGCGCGATCAACGTCGGGGAGATGCTCGGCCGCGGCCTCGGCGAGCAGGTCTGGTCCCAGCCGGAGGAGCCGCTCGATGAGCGCGCCGAGCTTGTCGGCGGGGATATTGTGCCGCCGGGCGATCTGGCCCGCATCCTCGTCGCGCAGATAGGCGCGCACCTCGACCAGGTAGGGACGCCCCTGGATGCTCGCGACCTCATCGGTCGGGAGATTGTCATAGACGTTGGAGATGTAGACCAGGAACGCCTTGCCCCGCAGGAATCCGAGGGTTACCTGGGGACGGGTGGCGTCGAGCACGAGCGCGTTGACCCGGTCGCTGTGGTGCGCAACCGCCTGCCTGGCCCGTTCCAGCACGTGCGCTGAGTAGTCACCCATCAGGTAGTGCAGACGGCGGTAGTAGTCGCGCCCGTGTGCGCGGTCGACGGCCGCGAACACGTCGAGCCAGGTCCGGGCCTGGTTGCCGTTGCCGACGCCGAGTTCGACGACGTACAGCTCCTCGGGCAGGGCATGGCGCGCGTCCAGCTCGTCCCATACCCGGAACAGCTCGAGAATCAGTTCCCGCACGGTCTCGGTGTCGCGGGCGTCGCTCTGACCACCGGGCAGCGCCTGTTCGTACTCCCGCCCGGTGGCCTGCTCCCACTGCTTCAGCGCCTGCCAGTAGAGCGTGTTGAACCGCCAGATGCAGCTTTCACTGGTGGGCACCCACGGCTCCAGGACGGTCCGAGCGGGGTTCCCGCGGTTCGCGTGCTCAGCGAGGGCCGTCTTGATGGTCATCGCCATGTCCGCGTCGCCGAAGCGGCGCAGGTCGATGCCTATCTCCAAGGCGATCTCCGCCGCCCGCGCGTCACCGGTGGCCGGCCCGAGCGGACGTTCGGCCAGTACCGGCCGGCACTGGACCGGTTCGGAGAAGTTGTTGCGGTACTGGATCCAGTCGCAGACCACCCGGAGCGTGGACAGGTCGACAGCCGTCGATGTCAGGGCGTCGAAGAGCGGCCCGAGCGCAGCCGGGACGTTCAGCGGGCCGCCGCCGCGCAGCTTCGCGACTGGGCGGATGTCAATGCGCACAACCACTCCTCGGGCCCGGTGCGCCTGCGCTCCGGGGGCTTTGGTCCCTCCCCGCGGCGACCGACCCCGCGGCGGCTGGTTCCGCGGCGGCGGCTGGTTCCGCGCTGGCCGGCTCCGCCGGATCCCGGCGCCGGATTCCCGCGTGGTCGAGGATCTCCGGGATTCCCTGCTCGAAGCCCGGTGCCATGACGTGGATTCCGCTGACTCCCGGGATCTGGAGTACCTGCCTGGTGATCTCCGCGCAGATCCGCAGTCCCTCGTCGGCGACCCGGTCGGCCGGCAGGCCGCTGAGCCGGCGCGCGACTTCGTCGGGGACATGCACACCGGGCACGACGGCGCGCATATGCTCCAGGGCCCGCAACGAGCGAATCGGCCCCACGCCGGCCAGGATTCCGCAGCGCCGGTCCAGCCCCAGGTCGCGGACCTCGGCCATCCACCGCGCGAATCCGGCGACATCGAAGACGAACTGCGTCTGCACGAACTCCGCGCCCGCGGCCACTTTCTTGCCGAGCCGGGCGGCGCGGAAACGGGTCGGCGGGGCGGATGGGTTCTCCACGGCGCCAATGAGCCATCCAGGCGGAGGGTCCAGCTTCCGGCCGGACAACAACCGGCCTTCATCACGCATCGTCCGAGCCGCCCACATGAGCTGAACGCTGTCGATATCGAACACTGGCTTGGCTTCGGGGTGGTCGCCGAATCGCGGGTGATCGCCGGTCATCAGCAATACGTTGGGGATCCCCAGGGCGGCCGCCGACAACAAGTCGGACTGAAGCGCGATGCGGTTGCGGTCGCGGCAGGTGAGCTGCATGACCGGCTCGACGCCCGCAGCGAGCGCGAGCAGGCTGCCGGCCCAGCTTGACAAGCGTACGAACCCGCTCTGATTGTCCGTGATGTTGACGGCGTCCACCCAGCCGCGCAACGGCTCCGCCTTGTGCCGGATCGCATCCGGATCGGCGCCCCGGGGCGGGCCGATCTCGGCGGTCACCGTGACGTCGCCCGACTCCAGGCGGCGGCGCAGGACCTGGCCGGCGGGCGAGGCTCGGCCGCCGGCCAGCCAGGCCGGCGCGGAGATCACTGCCTTCCCGCTGCCATCGAGGCAGCGAACCGCCAGATGCCCGGCCGGGCGGCGTTGAGGCCGTTGTCTTCGGTCCACAGGCCGTCGTCGCGGCCCTGCCAATAGTTGACCCACGAGCTTTGCCCCCACCGCCGGTGGTCGATGGGGCGCTGGAGGCGGCCCAGATCAGCCACGCGACCCTCGCGCTCGGCCCGTTCGTATGCAACCAGCCACACGCACCGCAGGCCGGGATACACCTCGCAGGAGCCATCGACGCCGACGCCGCCACAGGGGCCGTTCCGCAACTGCTTGGGGCAGGTCACCGGGCAGGCATAGCCGGTGGCGGGAAGGGCGCACTGACCGCACATCTGGCAGCCGAAGATCGCGCTCTTGGCCGCCTTCTCCGTGGCGGCAAAAAGCCGGTAGCTCACGTCAGACGCCTCGATCCACCGGGCCAGTCTTCGATAGAACGGGTTGGGCGCCAGCAGGCGCTGGACTCGGTACAGCAACGAGGCGGCCAGCCTGGGCTGCGTCGGCCGCGGCCCGGCCGCCGCCGGTTCCGGGTGGCCAGGCCCACGGCGCGCCGCCCGGCTGGCGAAGCCCTTGCGCACATTCACCACAGTCAGCTCCCTCGATCGGCCCGCGCGACGCACGGCGTCAGGCGAAGACGATCGTCTTGTTTTGGTGGCCAATGAGGGGTTGGCGCCGACCAACGCCGGCCGGAAGGTGTCATGAATATTGACAATTGGCCGGTGAATTCGGACAGGAAGCGTGGCGAGAGGATCTGGTTCGCTATAACCATCCTGATGTCGGCTCTAGATTGGTTTCCACACCACCTCCGGACAAGCCCCTACCCGAGTGCTCTCATCCACCGATGGCACCGGCCATGTACCACGAGTGTGCAATGCAGTGCGGGCTTAAAGCACCAGGTATCAGCACAATCTTGCTCGTCACCGCTTTGTGCTTTGTCACAACCCGGGAGAGCCTGCCGCTCACGCCGGTGGCGGCCGAGGCGGTCGAAGAGCCGAAGAGCGGCTCGCGGCACTGCGCACCCCGCGGGGCGCTCGCTGCCAGCGGCCACGTTTGGTAACTCTGTGAGCTTTATCGATCACTCTTAGTGTGGCATCATCGTGGGTGCCTAGGGAAAGGGGGGCGCCACGAGAGCGGACTGTCCCGCTCGCGTGCCTGGGACGCTGGCCTATCCAGGCCGCCCGGGGCACCCAGGGCGGCCGGAATGAATGAGGACGGGGCGTGATCAGGACACTCATCGCCGAGCAGACATCCTTGATCCGGGCGGGACTGGTGGCTTTCCTCTCCTGTTCTGACGACATCGAGGTCGTCGCGGAACTGCAGCGCGGCGACCAGGTAGTGCCCGCATCGCGGGCGTTACTGCCTGACGTCGCCGTGCTGGCCGCCGCCCTTCCTGGCGCCGACGGGTTCGCCGCCGCGCGCGCCCTGCACGCCGAACTGCCCTCCTGCCATTCGCTGATCATGGGCGATCAGCGTGACCCGGCGGGCCTCCGGCGCGCGGTGGCCGCACACGCGAGTGGATTCGTCGTCCGGGACGCGGCGCCCGATTTCATCACCGAGGCCGTCCGGCGAGTAGCCAGGGGCCGGAAGGTCATCGACCCCGACCTCGCCTTCGCGGCGCTCAACGCGGCCAAGAACCCGCTGACATCACGGGAACTCGACGCGCTTCGCCTCGCCGCGCAGGGCGCGACGACGGCGGAGATCGCCAGGGACCTCTGCCTCTCGGTTGGCACCGTGCGGAACTACCTCTCCAGGGCCATCGCGAAGACCGACGCGCGCAATCGCGTCGACGCCATCCGCATCGCCGTCGGCGCCGGCTGGCTCTGACCGGCGCAATCGCCCGGCGTCGCATGTATGCCACCGGCCGCCCATCTCATGCTGTCCCCGCCTGAAACGCCACCGGCCGCCCGATCCCGCATAAACGCCGGCCCAGCGCACCACGCGGCCGGTTAATATCGCACCGCCCCAGCCGTGAGCCGCTCACCATGGATTAATGACAATCGTCACTTGCGTTGCCTGCAGCGCCCTGAGAGTCTTTCGCTGCTGGCGAAATTAGCCAGGAAACGGGGCTTGGCAGAGCACCGGAAAAACCGTATACCCCCTTAACGACCCCCGTCAGCCAGGCTTCCGCATAGGAGCTATTTGTGGATAAGCGATACGAATTGTTCTGTCTCGCTGATCCGCTATTTTATGATTCGCCGGGCCGCAGCCGGGCGGCCGGGCGCGACTTCGCGGCCGCCGACCGGCCGTTGCCGGCTGGCTGGACGCGGACCAGCCTCGGTGAGTGGCAGGTGCAGGTGCCGCCTGGTGACCCGATCCCGGCCCAGGGCTGGAAGATCCACGTGTCGGCCAGCCGTGACAACGCGGAACGGGTCCTCGGCCAGCTCTTCGACTACTGCGTGCCGCGAGAGCTCTCGTTCAAGTTTCTCCGCAGCCCGCTGGCGCTGCACATCCGGAATGCTAAGTACGCTCCGCGTGGGGCCAGCGGCAAGCTCGCGACCATCTATCCGAGGGACGACGTGTCCTGCGAGCGCATACTCGCCGAGCTGAACAGCCTGGTCGGCGGCGAGCACGGGCCCTATATCCTGAGCGACCTGCGGTATGCCGACGGCCCGCTTTATGTACGTTACGGCGGCTTCACGGAGCGGTATTGCCGGGATTCCAGCGGCGAGCTCGTCCTGGCCGTCGAAGACGCATCAGGCCACCTGGTCCCCGACTTGCGCACGCCGGTTTTCACGGTTCCGGCCTGGGTTGCGCTGCCCGGCTTCCTCGCCCCGCATCTCGCTGCCCGCAGCGCGGTCACGATCAAGGATCTGCCTTACCAGGTCGACCGGGCTCTGCACTTCTCGAACGGCGGCGGAGTTTACACGGGCCGGGACTCGCGAACCGGGGAACGGGTCGTGCTCAAGGAGGCGCGGCCCTATGCCGGCCTCGCCGCCGATGGCTCCGACGCCGTCACCCGGCTCCGGCGCGAGCATGACATCCTGCGGCACCTGTCCGGTCTGGGCGTCGCGCCGGGCGTCCACGGCTACTTCGAGGCCGGGGATCATCATTTCCTCGTTCAGGAACATATCGACGGCGCGCCGCTGAACACCCTCTACGCGCACCGGCACCCCCTGCTCGAGGCAGCGCCCGACCCGCGCAAGATCGCTGACTACACGTCCTGGGCGCTGCGTATCTGCGCCGATCTGGAGCGCGTGGTCGAGGCGATTCACCAGCGCGGCATTATCTTCAACGACCTGCACATGTTCAACATCATGGTGCGCCCGGACGACAGTGTCGTGCTGATCGACTTCGAGGCGGCCGCGCGCGTGGAGGAGGGCAGGCGGCCGGCGCTCGGTAACCCGGGTTTCGTGGCGCCGCGCGACCGGACCGGACTCGATATTGATCACTACAGCCTGGCCTGCGTCAAGCTGGCCATGTTCATGCCGCTGACGACGCTGTTCGCGCTTGACCTGGGCAAGGCGGCGCACATCGCCGAGGTGATCGCGGAGTATTTCCCGGTCACGCCGGGTTTCCTGGACGGGGCGGTCCGGGACATCACGGAACCCCGGCACCGCCCGGCCGGGCGGCCATCGGACGGCCGCACCGCCGGATCAGGCACCCGGCCGGTCACGCAGATCACGCCCGACCGGGCGGGCTGGGAGCTAGCCAGGCGATCCCTGGTCCAGGCGATCCACGCCAGCGCGACCCTGTCGCGCGACGACAGGCTCTTTCCTGGTGACATCGAGCAGTTCACGGCGCCCGGCGGCGGGCTCTGCATCGCCAACGGCGCCGCAGGCGTGCTCTACGCCCTGTCCGAGGCCGGCGCGGAAAGCCTGCCCGCGCACACTGAATGGCTCATCGCGCGGACTGCCGAGCCGGTCGCCGGGGCGCGGCTCGGCCTGTACGACGGCATGATCGGCGTGGCCTGGGTCCTCAACATCCTTGGCCATCCGGGCGCTGCGCAGCGGGTAGCGGAGATATGCCTCGCGGAGCGATGGCAGCGGCTCGGCACCAATCTGCACGGCGGCCTGTCGGGGATCGCGCTGGCCCTGCTCCATCTCGGCGATGCCCTGGGGGAGGTGCGGCTCCGCGAGGCCGGGCTGGCTGCCGCCGACCTCGTCGCGGCACGGGTGCCGCTTCTGAGGTCCGGCGAGGAGCGGAGCCAGGCCGGCCTGCTGCACGGCTGCTCCGGTCCCGCGCTGCTCTTCGTGCGGATGTTCGAGCGGACCGGGGACCCCGGATACCTGGACCTCGCGGCGACAGCGCTCGGCGCGGACCTGGATAGGTGCGTGCTCACCGACAAGGGCGCGCTGCACGTGGACGACGGCTGGCGCACGATGCCCTACCTTGACGGGGGCAGCGTCGGCATCGGGCTGGTCATCGATGACTTTCGCGCGCACCGCCACGTGGCCAGGTTCGAGCAGGCGGCCGGGGCCATCCGGACCGCCGCGTCCTCGACCTACTACGCCCAGCCGGGCCTGCTGCGGGGCCGCGCCGGGATGATGCTGTATCTCGCGCGTGGGCAGGCAGCGGGCGAGGCCGCACGCGACGCCCGCGTTGCCGCGCACGTCCGCCGCCTGGCCTGGCACGCGATCGGCTACCGCGGCGGCACCGCATTTCCCGGCGACACCCTTTTCCGGCTCTCGATGGATCTCGCCACGGGTACCGCCGGCGTGCTGCTCGGCCTGGCCGCGGCGCTCTCGCCGGGGGGCGGTGGACTGCCGTTCCAGCGCCTGGCGCAGCGCCCGCACACTGGGCCGGCCGATGCCAGCGGCCGCACAGATGTCCCTGGAAGTTCTGGCCAGGGATCGGAGAAAGAACCCGTCATCACTAGGAGGTAACACGGAATGGCGCTCCTCGACATGCAGGGCATGGAGCTGGAGACCCGGCGCGGTGGGCAGGGTGACGAATGGTGTGGTGGCAGCGACCTCAGCGTCCTGCTGTGTGACAGCAACGCTAGCGTCACGCTGTGCCTCTAACACTCACAACTGAGTAGGGAACGGCGCGGAGCGCGGCCCGCATCCAGGCCGCCTCCGCGCCGTCCGCGATAGCGGGAGGCACGCATGGCGAACGACGAGCGGCCTGGCGGGAGCGCGGACGAGCGGGCACTCTGCCGCGCCGCCGACCGGCTGCTGCTGCGGATGGCATGGCGAGGTGGTCACTGGGCCGTCCTGCTCGCGATCACGTCGGTCGCGGGGGCCATCGCGGACACCCTGCTGCCGGCGGTCGCCGGGCACACCGTGGACGTCGTGCTGCGCGCGGCGGTCACATCCGCCGGGCCGGCCGGCGATGCCAGTCGCGCCGGCCGCTGGCTGGCCGGATGCATCGCATTGATCGTCGTCATCGTGGCCTGCGATGCGCTCGGCCAGCTCGCCACCGGAATGAGCACCGCCGCCGCCACGGAGTGGCTCAGACGCAAGCTGGCCAGTCACGTCTTCGCCTCCGGGCTCCGGCTGCCCGAGCGCTTTCCGGCCGGGGACCTGGTCGGCCGGGTCATTGGGGGCGCGGCGGACGCGGGCGGCGCTCCGGCCAGCGGAATCCTGGCTCTGGCCGCCGTCATCCCCCCGGTCGGCAGCGTCATCGCTCTCGCCCTGATCGATCCCTGGCTCGCGGTGGCCTTCGCCGCCGGGCTGCCTGTGCTGGCCGTCGTACTCCGCGCGTTCGTTCGCGACGCCTCTGACATAACTGTCCGTTATCAGCGGGCCCAGGGCGCGATCACGGCCCGGCTGCTGGATGCTCTGGCCGGCGCGCGCACGATAGCCGCGGCGGGCACCTGCGATCAGGAAGCGGCCCGGGTACTCGTCCCGCTGGCCGAGGTGCGCCTGCATGGCCGCGCCTTCTGGCGAATCCAGGCGCGGATCGCGGCGCAGGGCTCTCTCATCGTTCCGCTACTCCAGGTCGTCGTGCTCGGGGTCGCGGGGATCGCGCTCGCGGCCCGCCGGATCAGCCCGGGCGAATTGCTCGCCGCCGGCCAGTACGCCGTGCTCGGCGCCGGTGTCGGCGCGGCGATCGGCCGGCTCAGCCAGCTTGGCCGGGCCCGCGCTGGCGCC
>Ga0209526_10000091_pt1 | contig 49730 bp, 52 predicted proteins | sample JacPinW_OM2H0_M1_FD_188566 | JGI IMG/M metagenome (GOLD analysis project Ga0209526, IMG submission 188566) | Forest soil microbial communities from Algoma, Ontario, Canada - Jack Pine, Ontario site 1_JW_OM2H0_M1 (SPAdes) (version 2) | ecosystem: Environmental > Terrestrial > Soil > Boreal... | reverse complement strand
TTCAGGGCATTCACGTAGGCGTTCGCCGCCGCCTCGATGACGTCGAGCGCCACCGCGCGGCCGACCACGACGTTCGACCCCTGGCTCAGCGTCACCACCGCTTCGCCCAGGGCGTCGCTGCCCTGGGTTGCCGCCGCGAGGCTGAAGTCTTCGAGCTCCGCCGGTACCCCGGTCAGTTGCTGGATGGCGCGAAAGACGGCATCCAGCGTCCCGTTGCCGGTGGCGGTACCGGTTTTCAGGGCGCCATCGTCGCTCAGCGACACCTCGGCGCTACTCGACACGCCGCTCTGCGCGTTCACCTGGACTTCCTTCAAGGCGTAGCGGCCGGGCGTGGCTCGGCCGAGCGCCTCCTCGACGGCCAGCTTCAGGTCTTCGGCGTAAAGAACCCGCTTGCGCTCGGCGAGGCTGAGGACGAGCGAGTACACCGGTCCAAGCTGGTGTTCCTCGAGCTGGATGCCCATCGCCGCCAGCTCCTCGGCGAGTCGCCGCCGTCCCGCGGGCGTGCCCACCTGCCCGAACTGAGGCGCGTACCCAATGTCCGCCGGATCGATGAACGCGGGCACCACGGATTTTGGCCGACGCGGCGGACTGAAGACAGAGGTGGGAAAGGCCGACCGCACTTCTTCGATCCAGCGCTCCCATCCGGAATAATCCATCGTTGCGAGCATGGCCACGTAGGCATCGAACCGAACGAGCAGCGCCGCTGGCTGGTCATGATGTTTGATGATCAGCGTGGTGCCGCTTTCCTCCAGCGCCTTGAGGATTGGATCGAGATTGCGCGCCAGTTCGGGAGCAGAAATGACTTTGAGCACGACGCCATCGTAGCCCCGGCCATCACCGTGGTCAAACGCCATCGTGGTCGACGTCTGTGAACCGTCCGACGATTTCGGCGGTCGCAAAAAACGCCGCCGTCGCCGTGTTGCTCTTCGTCGGCGCTGGCTGCCAGCAGGGAACCGTTTCGCCGACGGTTTCGGCATCTGCGCATGCGAGCCCGACGCCCAGCTCCCTGAGCGCGTGCCCGGCATCGCCGGCAGCCTCCGCGGGCCCGCAGGTGCTGCTTCAGAACCAGCCTGCGCCGGATGATCTGGTCTTCGACAACGACGGACGGCTCCTCTTCAGCGATATCAAGGCCGGGACGGTTTCGGCGTTGCGCGCCGATGGCTCGGTCGAGCGCGTCGCCGGCGGGATGTCGGCGCCCGAAGGGATGGTCGTGCAGGGGGACGGACGAATTCTCGTAGCCGAGCAGGGCCGCAATCGGGTGGTCGCCATCGATCCGATCTCGCATGCGGTCACCCCGTGGCGCGCCTTTCCCAACCGGACGGGTCGCGACGGGATCGACGGCATCGGGCCCATCCTCTATAGCTCGACGGACGCGGCGGCGCCGGCCGACGTCATCGTGCCGGACAGTCCGAACGGTGTGGTCTTTGGAGTTGCCCCGGATGGCAAGACCGCGACCCAGATCGCGAGCGGCCTGGTGCGACCGGTCGACGCGGCCGTTGATGCGGCCGGACGGATCTTCATCGCGGATGAGGGTGGTGCGCTCTGGGTGCTGGATCCGGCAAGGCACCGCTTCGCCACCCTGCCGACGCCGGATGACGTCTTGGTCAGTCGGGGCGGGCACATCTTCGTCAACACCCTGGGGGACAATGCGATCCACGAGCTCGACGGGCAGGGGCATCAGGTCACGGTCCTCACCGGCATCCAGCAGCCGCAAGGCATCGCCCTCGATTCGGCGGATAACCTCTACTACACCGAGTTCAACGCCGGACGCATCGACCGGGTGGTTCGGACCTTCATGCTCGATCCCCCGAAGGTAACGAGGACCGCGCGCGGCAGCTTCATCGTCTGCCCTGTCATCCGTCGCGCAAAGGGCTTCGACCAACCGCTGGGACTGTCAACCGGCTCGAGTCTCACGACCGCGATCCTCGGACTCGTCCAGCCGGGGACGGATTCGTCGGGCGCCCTCGAGGTACAGACGCCCGAGCACACCATCACGATCAGCGTCACCGGCAGCGGAGGGCTCAGTCAGTCGCAGACCGTTGTGCTGTCGCCCTGATCGCGCCGTTCGCCCGGCATCAATCGCCGACGTCGCCGACCGCTTCCTATACTTGGCCACGTATGCCATTAACCAAGGGTGGCCTCGAGGATGTGATCGCGGCGACCTCCGCGATCTGCGACATCATCGGCCCGCAGGGCAAGTTGACCTACCGGGGGATCGACATCCACGATCTCGCCCGCAACTCCTCGTTCGAAGAGACCACCTACCTGCTGTGGTTCGGGTCGCTGCCGACGAAAGAGGCGCTTCACCAATTCAGCGCCGAGTTGGCCTCGCACCGCGCGCTACCGACGGAAGTCCTCACCTTGATGAAGGACTTTCCGCGCAACGCCGCGCCCATGGATGCGCTCCGGACCGCGCTATCCGCGCTCGCCTTCTACGATGCGCAGGCCCACGACTCCTCGCGTGAGGCCAATGTGGCCAAAGCGCTGCGGGTGACTGCACAGATCGCGACCATCGTGGCGGCGTATGAGCAGATCCGTCGCGGTCGTGAGCCGATCGAGCCGGACAGGGCCGGCAGCCACGCCGAGAACTTCCTTCGAATGCTGTTCGGCGCCGAGCCCGATGCGCTGTTCGTCCGCGCGATGGATCTCGCGCTGATCCTGCACGCCGACCACGAGCTCAACGCCTCGACGTTTGCCGCGCGGGTGACTGCGGCCACCCTGGCCGACATGTATGCGGCGATCGTGGCCGCGATCGGGGCGCTGTCCGGCCCGCTGCACGGCGGCGCCAACGAGCAAGTGATGAAGATGCTGCAGAAGATCGGAGAGCCCTCACGAGCGGAGGCCTTTGTCCGCGAGAAGCTCGAAACCCACCAGAAAGTCCCCGGGTTCGGGCACCGCGTCTACCGCACCGAAGACCCGCGTGCCACCCACCTGCGCGAGATGTCCAGAGAGTTGGGCGAGCACATCGGCAACTTACGCTGGTACGAGATCTCCCGCAAGGTCGAGGAGGCCGTGATGCAGCAGAAGCACCTCTACGCCAACGTCGACTTTTACTCGGCGTCCTGCTACTTCACGATGGGCATCCCCATCGACATGTTCACACCGGTGTTTGCCGTCAGCCGGATGGCGGGCTGGACGGCCCACGTGCTCGAGCAGTACGGGGACAACCGGCTCATCCGGCCGCGGGCCGAGTATGTAGGGGAGACCGACGTTCCCTACGTTCCGCTCGATCGCCGGGTCAAGGCCGCCAGCTAGCCAGCCGTTCGCTCCCCCTCTGGGGGAGGGCAGGGTGGGGGCGAAAACTGCTCGAACGAACTCCGTTATATTAGTGGCGCCTACGGGGCGGATACCCGACAAGAGGAGGTCGTTCGAACTCGTCCTACTGCTAAACGCCTCACTTCAGCCGCTGAATGTGATCAGTAAGCGGCGGCTGGTCGTCCTGCTGACCAAACAGCGCGTCACCTTCATTGACGACGACGCCCGGCAGGCGGTCGAGCAAGCAATGGCCAGGCGGTGCTTTGGCCAGGATGTGGTGATCGTGCGGCTTCTGTCGAACATCCAGATCCCCCGGCGCCTCTTGCGGGCGAACCGGCGCAACCTTCTTCTTCGGGACGACGGCACCTGCCAGTACTGTGGGAAGGGGATGGCGTCCTCCCAGCTCTCGGTCGATCATGTGGTACCCACCTCCCGCGGCGGTGCGGCCAATAGTTGGGAGAACCAGGTGATCGCCTGCCGTCGCTGCAACGGCCGCAAGGGCAACCGGTTGCTGAGCGAGGCCGGCATGCGGCTGATTCGGCCGCCCCGGGCTCTCACCCAGGAATTCGCGCACCTGATCTTCCTGCGCTACCCGCAGCTGAAGCACGCCTACGACCGCCTCCTGACCAGCGCTCGCGCGGCGGTCTAACCGGCGGCTATTTCGCTTTTTCACGCCGGAGCGGGGCCCCTGACTGTCTCCCCGCTTTTTCACGCCGGAGCGGGGCCCCCTTTACTTTCTCCCCGCTTTTTCACGCCGGAGCGGGGCCCCTTTACTTTCTCCCGCTTTTTCACGCCGGAGCGGGGCCCCTTTACTTTCTCCCGCTTTTTCACGCCGGAGCGGGGCCCCTTTTGAAAGAATCGACGAGCGCGGTCGATTATCCGATGTGCCCTTTCGACTGCTGGGCGTCGTCGCGGATCCCGAGCAGGCCAGCAACCTCTGTGGACAAGCGTTTGCCCGCTACGCCGCCGCGGGCACCGATGTCACCCTGGTCTGCGCCGCGGCTCGGGGGTGGGGTGGGACGGAGCAGAAGCCGGCCGTCCGACAGCTGGGCGTTCGCGACCTCGTCCTGCTCGATTACGGCTTGACCGAGTTGACCGCCACCATGCTCGAGGACCTCCTAGCCGACGTCTTGACGAGTATCCGGCCGCACGTGGTGGTGGCCGATGCGGCGCCGCCGGCCCTAAAAGACGCGGTGGCGTCTGCCTTCGCGCGGGTTCGCCGGACAGCCGGCGGGTCGTCAGCCTTGCCGGCGAAGCTGTACTACCGCTCGTCGAGTACGAGTCCGCGGGTCAACGTGACCACCGCGATTGCGGTACCAAGCGGCGCTTCCCCGGAACTCTTCGTTCGTGTTTTCCCTGACCCGTGGGTCACCGGCGTGCTCGAGCGCGACTTCTTTGCCGGGGTCCCAGCCGAGATTCCGGCCCCCAGCCGCCTCGACCAGCGAATGGCCGGCTGACGCCCTAATCAGCTGTTTTCTGATAGCCGGGTTGACAGGTTAGATAGAAACGGGTACAAATAGATTTCAGTACCAAAGTTCACTGTCAGGAGGAGCAAATGCAATTCATTGTGTTCTTGATCATCGGCGGTCTCGCGGGCGCCCTGGCCGGGCGGGTCGTCAGCGGCCATGGCTACGGAATTCTCATGGACATCGTTGTCGGCGTCGTCGGCGCGTTTATCGGCGGTTGGCTGTTGTCGACGATCCTCGGCGTAACCGGCGGTGGCCTGATCATTAGCTTCATCGCTGCGTTCGTCGGCGCGGTCATCCTGTTGTGGGTGGTCCGCCTCGTGACCGGCAACCGGGCGGCGGCCTGACGGCAGCCGCGGGCAACTAAAGGAGCGGGCGCCTCGAGCGCCCGCTCTTACTTTTCCCTCCCCTGCTGGGGAAGGGCGGGGTGGGCGCGATGCTTCAAGATATTCGCCCATGAGGGCTCGTCGGGGCTGCGGCGCCATCATCGGGATCGTCCTACTCGCGCTGCTGGCGACGGTTGGCTACACCGCCTACGCGGGAACGGCAGTCTACCGCCAGCTCGACAGCGGCCGCCAGCAGCTGGTTGCGGCGCAGGCCAGCATGACTGTGGCCGCCCGCTCCGCCGATCCCGGCCAACTGCAGGCGGTCGCCGCGCAGCTCAGGCAAGCCGAAGTGGACTTCACCGGAGCCGGTGAGCGATCCACCAACGACCCGGCGCTTCGCCTGGTGGCCGGTGTCTCCGCCGCCGGCCGCCAACTGGAAGCGACCAGGCACCTGGCGGGCATTGGCGCCGATATGAGCCGCGCAGGCGAGGAGGCGATGACGGTGGCGATCGAGGTCGCCGGGCTGAAGCAAAAATATGCGGGCAAGCCGCTGACCGCCGACGACCTGCAATTGCTGCTCCAGCAGGCGCAGGTCATCGCCCGGGACCTCAGCGTTTCGACGCAGGCGATCGGCCAGCAGCTCCGCGCCGCCCACGGGGAGCGCGCCCTCGTCACGACGACCGATCTGGTGGCCCCCCTCAAGCAGGCCTATGACGAGGTGGACCGGGCGCTGGCCGAGGCCGACACCGCCTTCTTGCGCTACCAGGACGTCAGGCAGGTGCTCTCAGACTTCCTCGGCGTGCGGCTGCCAGCCTAGGATGCCCTCGGTCCCCATTAGTCTGCTCTGCAGCGCGACCGGTTTGTAACGCTCATCGTCACAGAGGGACCGGATAATTTCGGCGATGGCCGCCGCCCGTAATGCCGCGCGCAAGGGCCGGCAGCGCTCCCAGGACCCGGCCGAGAGTCTGATCAATCTCAGCAATGAGCGACTGACCGGCCTGTTCCGCTGGACGCTGCTGATCTTCGCCGTCATCCTCAACAACCTCAATGCCGCATCGGGCTACGACGAGGGCCGGATCAACGCCATCCTGGCCGCCTGGGGCGTGGTCTGTCTGACCACCCTGTTGCTGCTCTTCCTGCATCGCCGCCCGGGGAAGGCGTTCTCCTACGCGACCACCGGCGTCGACATGCTGGTCGCGACCATGATCACGTATGCCTCGGGTGGCTACAACAGCCCGTTTGCCGTTCTCTTCTTCCTCGTCATCACGGTGTCCGCGCTGCGATTCGGCGCGGGCGGCTCGGTGCTCTGCGCCGCGCTCGTCGCCCTTCTCTACCTGACGGCCGGCGCGGTCGCGCCGCTGCAGCAGGGTACCTACCTCGCCACCATCGCCTTTGACCGGATCGTGATCCTGCAACGCCTCTTCCTGTTCGTGGTCGTCGCAGTGGTTGGGTCGGTGATGGCCCGGGCGGTCTCCGCCCACCAAGAGCTGGTGACGCGGCGGGACGTGGAAGCCAAGCTGATGACCGAGGTCAACATGGCCCTGGCCAACGCGATCGAAGCGAAAGACAGTTATACCCGTGGCCACTCGGAACGGTTGGCGAAGCTGGCCGGCGCCTGTGCCGAGCGGATGGGCCTCTCTCGCGACGAGGCCGCCGCCGTCCGGCTTGGCGCCATCCTCCATGACGTCGGCAAGATCGGGATCCCGGATCGTATTCTCCGCCAATCGATGGCGCTCACCGAAGACGAGATGGCCTGGATGCGGCGCCATCCGCAGATCGGCGCGGACATCATCGGTCCGGTCGAGGGCTTGCACCATGTCGCCCCGCTGATCCGGCACCACCACGAGAAATGGGACGGCTCCGGTTATCCCAAAGGCCTCAAGGCTGAGGAGATTCCGCTCGGCTCGCGCATCATCTCGGTGGCCGATGCCTTCGAGGCGATGGTGGCGGACCGCATCTACCGGCCGTCCCTGGGGTTGGCCAAGGCGCTCGAAGAGATCAAGACCGGCCGAGGCAGCCACTTCGACCCGCGGGTGGTCGACGCGTTCCTCGACCTGATCGCGACCGACACGGTGCACCTGCCGCTGCCCACGAAGGACCAGGGACAGAAGCTGGTGCCCAACCGCCCAGACGAACCCGTGCAGACAGCAGCCTAGCTTTACCGCGCACGCTATTGTGTGCACACCATGGAAGTCTCGCCTGGCATTTTTCGTCTGGAGCTCCCCATGCCGTTCGAGCTGAAGCACGTGAACGTCTATCTGTTGCGCGACGGGGATCGTTTCACGCTGATCGATACGGGACTGCAAACCGACGAATCACGACAGGCGCTGAACCAGAAGCTGGCGGAACGAAAGGTCCCCGTCGACCGGATCAACCGGATTCTGATCACCCACATCCATCCGGACCACTTCGGCCTCGCCGGCGAGCTGCGTGAGCGTTCTGCGGCTGAGCTCGTCATTCATCGGTTGGAGGTCGCGCTGATGGAACCGCGCTACGCGCGCGCCGAAGACCTGGTCCATGACGTCGCGAAGTGGTTGAGCATGAACGGAGTGCCCGCGGAGGAGGCCGAGTTCGTCAAGAGCGCATCGATGGCGGCCCGTGAATACGTCTCGGTGGTCGAGCCGGACACGCTACTGGAGGGCGCGGAGCGGCTGCCCGTCGACGACAGTGAAATCGAAGTCATCTGGACGCCTGGGCATTCCCCCGGCCACTGCTGCTTCTACTGGCCCGCGCGCGGCGTGCTCTTTTCAGGGGACCACTTGCTGCCGAAGATCAGCCCGAATATTGGATTGCACCCACAGTCGGGAGCCGATCCCCTTGACGACTACATCCTTTCGCTGGAGCGCATTCGCCGGCTCGAGGTTGAGACCGTGCTGCCCGCCCATGGCGATCCCTTTTACGATCATCGAAGCCGGATCGGAGAAATCATCGAGCACCATGAGGCGCGCAAAGCGGCGTTGGTCCGCCTGGCTGGTGCTGGCGACAGGTCCGGCTGGCAGCTGGCGTCCGGGTTGTTCCAGGGCATCATGCAGCGCAACGTGTTCCAGCAGCGCCTGGCCCTCCAGGAGACACTGGCCCATTGCCAGTCGCTCGCCGTCGAGGGCCGGCTCCACAAACACGTCAGCCGGGAACTGGTGACCTGGAGCGCCGCTTAGGGTCGCTGGCGCTCGGCCTCATCGACGAAATCCCGTACCAGCGGCAGCACGGTGGCAAATTGCTCGGAATGGAACTGGTGGCCAGCGGGATCGAGGATGCGCAGCCGGGCGTTCGGCAAGGCTTGTTGTAGCGCTTCGCCCTGCGACAGCGGCACCATCCGGTCCTGCCGGCCATGGAGGATCAGCACCGGTTGGTGAATCTCGTGGAGACGGTTGCAGACGTTGTGCCGCTTAACGGCCTGATCCTGGCGGACGATCGCGTGCAATGGCATTTTCCCGAAGTGTTTCGCGTCCTCTTCGACCCAGTCGGGATGGTCGGTGATGAAGCGGGCGTCGTAGAGGTTCGCGTAGCGGCGGAGCGGGCCCTCGACAGGCGGCGGCTTCTCGCCGGCCGTGGCGGGGCGCTCGCCGCCGCAGTGGGTGGCGCCGAGGATCAAGCTGCGAACGGCGTCGGGATGGTCGAGGGCGAGCTGCTGCAAAATCATTCCGCCCATCGAAAGCCCGAACCAATGCGCCGAGGTCTCGCCGGCATCACGCAGCACCGCCAGGGCATCCTCCGCCATCAACTGTGTGCTATAGGGAGTGTCGGGCTTGTCCGAACCGCCGGTACCGCGGTTGTCGAGTGCAATCACCTTGAACCGCGGCTTAAGCGCCGGGATGTATCGCCACCAGGCCCCTTCGATCGTCGAGGTCCTGCCACCGACCAGCACCAGCGGTGGACCGCTTCCCTCCACGATGTAGTGCAGGCGGGTACTGTCCGCGGCGGTGGCGATCATTTCCGCATTAGCATGAGCTTGGACATGGCAGGGGCGTCGTCACCCGGCAGCAGCTCTGTTCCGGAACCCGCGTGGCGCGCGCTGCGCGGCCTGGATCCGCAGGTGGAGGACCAGATCGTCACGCTGGCGACCTGCCTGGCGCTGGCGGAGCAGCGGTTCCAACTGCTGTTCGAGGACGTGCTGCCACGCTTTGCCGAGACCCCGGACGACCTCACCGGCGAAGCCGACGTGCTCGCCGATGCGCACCACGCCCTAACCTTGCTGCAGGAGAGCCTGCACGCAACCTCGCGGCGAATGCTGGACGTCCTCGACCGGGTCAGCCGCGAACTCGGCGAATAAGCTACAGACCCTGCCGGTCCAGACGCTCCCACGGCGGGTGTTCGCTACCAAGCTCCCGCTTGATGTCGGTCGCCCGGTCCACATTCTCGAGGCTGTCCTCGTCGGAGCCCGGCAGTTTGATCTGCCAGGGCGCCGGGTCGTAGTGCGAATGACGGATGGGCGGTCGAAACCCCCAGGCACGCCGCGGCATCACGCCGGCCGTCTGTCGCAACCGGAGCGGTTCGGACAGCGGCGTGTCGTACTCGAGCTCGCCGGCTCCGGGGCGCAGCGCCATGATCAGGCCGGTGGCGACGATGACGACTACCCAGCCGCCCATGATGAGGACCGACCAGTCAACCAGGGTCATCGACTCGCCATTGTAGGCGAGCGAAGAGCCTAAACTGAAGAACAGAAGCCGGAACTGATGCCCGGATTGGAGGAGCCCATGGCCACGGCGACGGCGACCTCGCTCGGCAAGCTGGAGTCGATGCTCGGCAACGAGGCCAGCAGCTTGCTCGAACACGAGTGCAAAACCATCCCGAAATCGCTGCTGCACCTCCCCGGGCCGGACTTCGTCACCCGAATCAATTCGATTAGCGATCGCCCGACTCGGGTGCTGCGCAGCCTCGAGTCGCTCTTCGACCACGGCCGGCTGGCCGGCACCGGGTATCTCTCGATCCTGCCGGTCGACCAGGGCATCGAGCACTCCGCCGGTGCGTCGTTTGCGGCGAACCCCGCCTACTTCGACGGCGAGAAGATCGTCGAGCTGGCGATCGAGGGCGGCTGCAATGCGGTCGCCTCGACGTTTGGGGTCCTGGGCTCAGTGGCGCGCAAGTACGCCCACAAGATCCCCTTCATCTGCAAGATCAACCACAACGAGCTGCTGACCTATCCGAACAAGTACGACCAGATCCGGTTCGGGACGGTGCGCGAGGCGTGGGAGCTCGGCGCCGTGGCGCTGGGCGCCACCATTTACTTCGGCTCGCCCGAGTCGGATCGGCAGATCCAGGAGATCTCGGCGGCCTTCCACGAAGCGCACGAGCTGGGGATGGCCACGGTGCTGTGGTGTTATGTCCGTAATCCGGCGTTCACCAAGGACGGCGTCAATTACGAGGTTGCAGCCGATCTCACCGGGCAGGCCAACCACATGGGTGTCACCATCGAGGCCGACATCATCAAGCAGAAACTCCCCGAGACGAACCGGGGCTTTGAGGTTTTGAAGTTCGGCAAGACGTCGAAGGCGGTATACGAAAAGCTGACCACCGACCACCCCATCGATCTGACCCGATACCAGGTGGCGAACTGCTTCATGGGTCGCAGCGGGCTCATCAATTCGGGTGGCGCTTCGTCAGGGGAGAGCGACCTGAAGGAAGCGGTTAAGACGGCGGTGATCAACAAGCGGGCCGGCGGGACGGGGCTGATCACCGGCCGCAAGGCCTTCATGCGACCGATGAGCGAGGGTATTCAGCTGCTGAATGCCGTCCAGGACGTGTACCTGATGGACGAGGTGACGGTCGCCTAGAATCGGCGGATGGCACGCCTGCGGGCGACCGAATCGGGGCAGGTGTACAACATCGATCTGCCCGAATTGAAGGTGACACGCGACGACGTCGACGGGATCTACGTGCTGCACGGGCGCGGCCACTTCCAGACGTTCACGAGCCGCGAGGAAGCCTTCGAACGCAAGAAGGAGCTGGACTACAGCACGTTCCGGTAGTCGGTCATATCCCGATCCAAGCCACAACTCAAGGTGCGAACGGCTGCTGATCCACCCCCCTTACGAGTGGCGTCTTTGGACACCCGAATATACCTTTGGAAATGACATCCTCGGGGGCCACACCGCCATCGAGAGTGACCACCTCGCCGACGGTTGCAATCCTCCGCCCCTTCGCGTCGAAGATGCTGAGGGGGTTGCCTTGGGCGGAATAGCCGGGAGGCCACAAGAGTGCGGCGCGGTCTTCGCCGCTGCCCAACCAGAAACAGGCAGACCCATCAGCGTTGGTTTGGCCATTGAGCAGACCTGTTCCTGAAGTCAGGGATCCGATACTTGGTGTCGTCGCATACCACGTGGCGACCTTATAGCTCTTTGGAAACATCACCGTGCCTAGGACGGCCATCAGCGCAATGGTTGCGGCTGCCATCGCGGTTATCGCAACGGTAGGCCAGACCCACTGTCGCTGTCGAGCTCGTGCGAGAGCCCTCACAGACATATGACGCAGCCGGAACGGCAACCCGTGGGGCCGGTCAGCACCCGTATCGCGGGCCTCACGCCGTCAGCCGCCAGCTAATTAGTGCTTGCCAGCGGCCTTTGCCTGCTGTGTGATCGTTTGAACTGGACTACCGCACATTCCGGTAGCGAGTCGGGGCCGCCGGTGCAACTACTTCAGGTGCCTTGCCCATACGCCGACCGGTATTGCCGCGAGAAGAAGCGCAATCCCGATCCACTTAGGAATCCCGTTCCAGAAGGCGAACCCAACCACGAAGGCCGCGGTCGCTAAGTAGAACGCGCCCACGTAGAGCGCCATTTTTGGCGACTGCTTGCGGCTGTAGATGAGGGCGCCGAACCCCGTGACCAGCGCGCCGACAGCGGCGAACCAAAGAGCGGGGGTCCGCCACGCCGGTACGTTCAGGAGGGTACTGGCCCAGCACATTCCCGCTGCAACCATTAGCAGGATCCAGCCCACAAACATGAAGGCTGGCTGTCGAGCTAGCCGAGTCAGCATGCAGTATCAAGAACGTCTGCCCCAGGCGATTCCCGTCCGTCAGTCAGATCAAGGCCCGCCCAATCCGCGCATCATCGGGACTCTCTACGTATTGACCGGCGAGGTTTGCTTGTTGCGTACTCGTTTCAACTAGACTTCAGCACGTTTCGGTAGCCGCAGAAGGAGGGCAACGTGGGAACCGAGAGCACCAAAGCGGCAGGCAAGCCCTGCATCTGCCAGATCAAGAAGTCAGGATGGCCGTGGAAGGCAACGGGGAAGATCGCTGCCGGTCAGAAAGAGGAGCAGTGCCGCATCTGCGGCGCCACGCACCAGGTGTCGGCCTAAGGGTCGCCCACCCAGTCGGCGGCGTGGGGGAGGGGAGAGGGTCCCCGGCTCGGCCTCAGATGCAGCACCCGCTCCAGGTCGCCGCCACGGTAGAGGCGGGTGCGTTTGATCCCCTGCCGGTAGCTCTTGAGCACCCCGCGGCTCACGTACGCATACAGGGTGGCCGGCTTGATACCGAGTAGCTCGCAGGCCTCCGCGGCGCTGAGGTAGGGCTCCCCGTGGATTTCGATCACGCTTGGCTCAAGCCTACGGGACCTGGGCGCGCTCGTCAACCTATTGCAATACAAATCAACATATGCCTACAATAAGGCGTGCCGGACCCCACCGAGCCGAACCTGCTGCGGGGCGACTTTCCGTACAGCCGGGTACCACCGATCCGCTTCGAGCCGGAGGCGGTCCGGCAGGCTCTACCACCCGACATCTGGATCACCGACACGACGTTCCGCGATGGCCAGCAGGCGCGGGCGCCCTATACCGTCGAGCAGATCGTCCGGCTCTACGACCTCGTCGGGGAGCTCGGCGGACCGCTGATCCGGCAAACCGAGTTCTTTGCCTACACACCGCTCGACCGGGAAGCGATCGCGGCCTGTCAGCAGCGTCGGGGCCCGGAAGTCACCACCTGGATGCGGGCGTCGCTCGAAGATCTGACGGCCGTCAAAGCCACGGGCGTCAAAGAGACCGGCATCCTGGTCTCGGCGTCCGACTACCACATCTACCTCAAGATGAAGCGGACCCGGGAGCAGGTGGCGGATGACTATCGACGCATCGTGCGCGCCGTCATCGACGCCGGCATCCGGCCGCGCTGCCACCTCGAGGACCTGACCCGCGCCGACCTCGACGGCTTTGTCGCGCCCCTGGTGACGTCGCTCCAGGAGCTCGGGCGGGAGGCCGGGGTGCCGGTCAAGTTCCGCCTCTGCGACACCATGGGCTTTGGGCTGCCCTGGCCCGAGGCGGCTCTGCCCCGCGGTGTGCCTCGGCTCGTGCAGTTCTTCACCCGCAATCTCGGCGTCGCGCCCGAGCTGCTGGAGTGGCACGGACACAATGACTTCCACCGCGGCGAGGTCAACACCGTCGCGGCCTGGCTCTATGGATGCTCCGCGGCAAACGGCTCGCTGTTCGGCTTCGGCGAGCGGACCGGCAACCCACCCTTGGAAGCGCTTGTCATCGATTACATTGGCTTACGGGGAGACCTTCCGGGCATCGACACCACGGCGATTACCCGGGTCGCGGCATATTTCCGGGACCAGCTCGGAACACCGCTCCCGGCGAACTATCCCTTCGCGGGCGCCGGCTTCAACGTCACCAGCGCCGGCATCCACGCCGACGGTCTGATGAAGAACGAAGAGATCTACAACATCTTCGACACTGCCCGCATCCTCGACCGGCCGCTCGGGATCACCGTCAACGACCGGTCGGGGCTGGCCGGCGTCGCGTATTGGATCAATTCCACCCTTGGCCTGAAGAACGGCGCCCAGGTCCGTAAGGACGACCCGCGAGTCCTGGCCATTCATCGTGAAGTCGAGCGCCAGTACCAGGCCGGCCGGAGCACGGGGTTTTCGCCCGACGAGATGCAGGCCCTCGCCCGGTTGCATTTCGGCAACGCCTTGGCAACGAGCACGCGCACCTAACAAGTTGCCCCGATCGCCCGAGTTGATGCTCACGAGGCATCCCGGCGATGAATACCGACGGCGATCTGACCCCGACTCCCCAACCCGATCCGGGTGAGGGCATCCCGCCGGTCGCCCCCGTGGTGGCGCCTCCCGCGCCGCGCTCCTGGGTTTTCCGCCATCGCCGGCTGCTGATTCCCGCGGCCGCCGTGCTCGCCCTCGGCACGGTCAGCGCCGCCGCGGTGCTGCTGCTCGCCAAGGCGACCGCGACGGTCGAGACGATGGTGCCGGCGACCGCGGACGTGATCGCGGTGGCGAATCTCGACCCCTCGGTGGCGCAGAAGGTCAACCTGATGCGGGCCGTCCACAGCTTCCCCGACTACAAGACGGACAAGGCCATTACGGACAAGTTCGACGCGGTCTTCAAAGGCTCCGGCTTTTCCTTCACGACCGACATCCAGCCGTGGCTCGGGTCGGAAATCGGCTTCAGCGCGAAGCTGAACCTCGCCAGCACCGACCAGAGTCCGGCCGCCTTCTATGCCGTCTCGCGTGATGACACGAAGGCGCTGGCCAGCCTGGCGAAGCTGCGCGCGAGCACCTGGGGCAAGAAGTTCCAGTGGAAGGACGAGACCTACAACGGCATCACAATTTCGGTTGGGACGCCGACCGCGACAACGGAGAAGGCGCTCGCCTACAGCCTTGTGGATCACGTGGTCGTGATCGCCACCTCGAGCGCCGTGATTCACGAGATCATCGACACCGATCAGAAGCGTGCCGCGCGCCTGGTCGACTCGAGCGACTACAAGGCCACCCTCGCCGGGCTGCCGTCGGACCGGGTTGGGTTCGTCTATGTCAACGGCAAATCGCTCGTCACCAACTTCAAGAAGGAGATGGCGAAGACGCCGGCGCTGGGCCTGGCGTTGAAGAACCTCAGCGACGTCGATGCGCTGCAGGGGATTGGAGCTACGCTTTCGGCGAACGGCGACGGCGTGGTAACCGATTTGCTGGTGAAGTTCGATGAATCGAAGCTCTCCCCGGCAACGCGCCAGGCGCTGACGCACGCGGGACGAGCGGACGTCGTGGTGCGCTGGATTCCCAAGGCCAGCGATGCCTTCATCGCCGTCACGGGCATCAACAAAACGATTCAGACCGTGCTCGACCAGGCGGGCTCCGGCGCCTCGGTGAAAGCCAGCACCGACGCCATGGGCCTGACCGGCCCCGCCGGCGTGCTCCCGCACCTCACCGGCGATGCGGGGCTGGAAGTCGAGTTTGCCCCAAGTGGCCTGCCCGCCGGGGCCATCCTGCTCGGCACCGATAACGCCACCAGCATGAATGCCTTTTTCGGAAAGCTGCTGCTGCTGGCGGAGGGCGCGGCCAGCTCCGGCTTGGGCGGTTCGAGCGGCGGCAACCTGGGCTCGTCGAGCGGCACCGGGGTCACCCCGTCGCCAGCCGTCGGCCGTCTTACCACGACTACCTACCGCGGGGTCGTGATCACCTCCTGGACCTCCCCCCAGCTTGACCTGCTCGGCGCCTTTGCTCCCTCCTATGCCGTGCTGGACGGGATGGGGATCCTGGCGTCCAGCCTCGCCGAGGTGAAGGCGATCATCGATACCCACAAGGACGGCGCAACCATCGCATCCGACGCCACCTACAAAACGGCGAGCGGCGCGTCCCTGGCCAACTCGTCGGCCATGATCTATGTCGACATCGCCAAGCTCGTGACCGCGATCCGCCAATCCCCGCTTGGATCTCAGGCCGGACTCGGGGCCAACACGACGACGTCGGCCAACCTGGAACCGCTGCGGGCGTTCATCCTGACGACGGCGTCGCAGAGTGGCCAGGCGCTGGAGCGCTTCTTCCTGCTGATCAAGTAGTCCCGATCGATCAGGCTGATCTCGGGGCCGGCATTCCCAGGTGGACAGAATTCTCCGCGTCCTGCTAGGCTGGTAACTGACGTGTCAGTCAGTAGCCGGCCGACGAAGGAGCTCCCGCTGACCGAGCGCCAGTGGGTTCGCCGCGGCGAACTCCTGGAGGCCGCCCGGCGCGTCTTCGAGCGCGACGGGTACCATGGCACGACCGTTAGCGCCATCGTGCAGGCGGCCGGGCTCTCCCAGGGGGCCTTCTATCTCTACTTCGGCGACAAGAAAGCGGTGTTCGCGGCCCTCCAGGACGAGATGGCCACCTTGCTTCGCCGCCGGATCTACTGGGCGACGCGCGATGAACCGGATGCTCGCCAGCGGCTGGACGCCGGGCTCAAGGCCTACTTCGACTTCTACGACGAGTACGAGGCCTGGAACCGTCGGCTGACGATCGAGGGCCTGGGGATCGACCAGAGCTTCGAAGCCCGCCAAACCCACCTGCATCAGACCCTGGCTACGGCCTTCGTACCGACCATGAGCGAGCTGGGCGTGCGGGCGACCGCGGTAGCCGCGTTCGCCCTGCTCGGGATGGCCGCGCAGCTCGCCTACTGGCAGCACTTTCAGCGTACAGACGAACCGTCGATGAGCGCCGCCGCGCTCACCCAGGCCTGCGCCGGCCTGTTTCTCAGGGGCGCCGCATCAATCCAACCAAACCAAGGAGGCTCACATGCCTGAAGCCAAGGAAGTCTTTACGGAGATCGAGAATCGAATCAAGTCGCATCCAGAGAAAGCCGCGGGTCTGAACGCGACCTACCAGTTCGACCTGAGCGGCGAATCATGGACGTTGAAGATCGCCAACGGCGCGCCCACGCTGAGCCCTGGCGCGGCGCAGAGCCCCAACACGACGCTGATCGCGTCGACGGATGACTGGATGAACATCGCCACCGGCAAGCTCAACCCGGTCACCGCCTTCATGCAGCAGAAGCTGAAGGTCAAGGGCGACATGGGGCTCGCGATGAAGCTGCAGGGGCTGTTGCAGTAGTGACGGATCCGCGCTGGGTCGGCCGGAGCTACCAGACCGCCCCCTTCGAGGTCACCGAGCAATCGATCCGTAACTACATGGCGGCGGTCGGCGACCAGGCCGCCACCGGCGAGCTGGTGGCGCCTCCCACCTACGCCATGGTCTACGGTTTCGACGCCTACTGGCAACTGTGGACCGACCAGGAGGTGGCATTGGACGTCGCCCACCTGGTGCACGGCGAGCAGAGTTTCACGTTTGAACGGCCGGTCCGGCCGGGCGATCGCATCACGACCACCGGCCGGTTGACGTCGATCAACAATCGCGGCGACATGGACCTGGTGACGTTCGAGTTGACCGCCAAGGATGCGCAGGACCATCCGGTGTCGGGTGGAACCGCGCTCTTCATCATCCGCAAGCCATGAAGACCATGACCGCACAGGACTTCGAAAAGATCACCATCGGGCAGACGTTGCCGGCGCTCACCAAGCATGTGACGGTTGAACAGATCCGCCAGTACGCAGAGGCATCGGGGGACCGCAATCCGATCCACCTGGACGAGAGCTTCGCGCGGTCGGCCGGGCTCCCCGGCATCATCGCCCATGGGATGCTGACGATGGCGTTCGCCAACCAGATGGTCACCGACTGGCTGGGCGACCGGTCGCTGTTGAAGCGGTTGCAGGGGCGCTTTGCCGGCATGGTTCTGCCGGGCGACGACGTCACCTGCTCCGGCAGCGTGGCATCCAAGAATGATGAGACTCGTCGCATCGTCATCAACCTGGTCGTGACCAACCAGCGCGGAGAGCGCGTCGTGAACAAAGGTGTGGCCGAGGCCGAATTCCCGCCACAAAGGAGCGATACCCATGCCGCTTGACTTCACCCTGACTCCTGAGCAAGAAGAGATCAAGGCACTGGCCCACGAGTTCGCCGAAAAGGAGATCCGGCCGGTTGCCCCGCACTACGACGAGACCGAGGAATTTCCCTGGCCGGTCCTGAAGAAAGCCCACGAGGTGGGCCTGACGCCGGTGGCGGTGATGCCCGAGGCGTACGGCGGTGGTGGCCTCGACATCATCTCCAACATGCTGATCGCCGAAGAGTTGCATTGGGGCTGTGCCGGAATTGCGGTGGCGATCACGGGCACCGGCCTGGCGGCCGCGGCCATCCTCGCGATGGGCAACGAGGCGCAGAAGAAGAAGTGGATCGGCGAGTTCTGCAACGCCAAGACTCCGGTCGTCGGTGCCATGGGTCTCACCGAACCAAGCGCCGGCTCGGACGCGATGGCGATACAGACGTCAGCCAAGAAAGTTGACGGTGGCTACCTGATCAACGGCGCCAAGCAGTTCATCACGAATGGCGGCATCGCCGACCTGCACGTGATCTTTGCCAATACCGACCCCAGCGCCGGCGCCGCCGGGATCGCCGCCTTTGTCGTCGAGAAGGGCAACAAAGGGCTCAGCATGGGCCGCAAAGAAAAGAAGCTCGGGGTCCGTGCGTCGCACACGGCGCAGGTCATCCTGCAGGATTGCTTCGTGCCCACCGAGAACCGGCTGGGCGGCGAGCCCGGCGACCCGGATGCAGGTCCCGGAGCACTTGGCGCGCTCCTGATGCTCGAGCATTCGCGACCCGCAGTTGCCGCCGGCTCGATCGGCATCGCCCGCGCCGCCTTTGAGTTCGCGCTCGATTACGCCCAGCAACGGGTCGCCTTCGGCAAGCCGATCATCAAGCATGAGGGCATCGGCTTCAAGCTCGCCGAGATGGCGATGAACATCGACGCGGCCCGGCTACTCACCTGGCGCGCCGGCTGGATGGCGCAGAACGACATGCTGTTCAAGCGCGCCGAAGGCAGCATGGCCAAGGCGTTTTCCGCGGACATGGCGATGCAGGTCACGCTGGATGCCGTGCAGGTGCTTGGCGGCTACGGCTACATCCGCGAGTACCCGGTCGAAAAGTGGATGCGGGATGCCAAGATCTACCAGATCTGGGAAGGCACGTCCGAAATCCAGCGGCTGGTCATTGCGCGCGCGATCTCCGGCGACCGGCGCCCGCTGACGCGCGAACAACCGAAGCCCCAGATCCGGAAGGCGAGTTGACCATGATCGACCTCAAGGGGAAGGTGGCCCTGGTCACGGGTGGGTCGCGTGGTCTCGGCCGGGCCGATTGCCTGGCGCTGGCTCGCGCCGGCGCCGATGTCGTCGTGACCGACATCTTGATCGAGAGCGATCCGGAGCTCGAAAAGACGGCTGAAGCCTCGGGGAGTGCGCTCTCCCAGGTGATGGCCTCGCAAAAGGCCGTCTACTCCGAGAAGACCTCGAGCGAGATTCGCGAGATGGGCCGGCGGTCGGTAGCCCTGAAGATGGACGTCACCAATCGGGAACAGGTCAAGGCCGTCGTCGACCAGGTGGTCAGCGAGTTCGGCAGCCTGGACATCCTCGTGAACAATGCCGGGACGCTCGACCATGTGGCGACCGTCGATAACCAGGTCGACGCGCTCTGGGACCGCGATTTGAAGGTCAACTTGACGGGTGCATTCAACTGCTCGAAAGCCGTCTGGCCGCACATGAAGCAACGCAACTGGGGCCGAGTCATCATGATGTCCTCGATCGCCGGCGCGCTCGGTGGCTTTGGCCAGGCGAGCTACGCGACGACCAAGGCGGGACTGGTCGGTCTCGCCAGGACGCTCGCCCTCGAAGGTGCCCGGTACAACATCACGGTCAATGCCATCGTGCCGGGCATTATCGGCACCGAAGCATTCAAGATGGGCCGCCCTGACATGAACGAACGGATGATCAAGCGCGTCGCCCTGCGCCGCCCTGGCGAACCGGAGGATATCGCTAACGCGATCACGTTCCTCTGCTCGCCGGTTGCGGGCTACATCACCGGGGTTGCCCTGCCAGTGACAGGCGGCCTGGACCTGTTCACGTTTTGATGGCCGGGCTGCTCGAAACCACGACCGATCAGTTTGTGACCACGATCCGGATGAACCGGCCGCCGGTCAACGCCCTCGTGCCCGAGCTCCAGGAGCAGTTGCTCGAGGCGCTCAACCGGACCAAAGACGATGACGCGACCCGCGTGGTTGTCCTCACGAGTGCGATCGATCGCTACTTCATGGCCGGCGCGGACATCAAGGCCATGGGTGGCGACGGCGGCTTCGACCGGGAGAATCCGGCGACGCTGGAGCGGGTCGCGCAGATGTCCCGGCGGAGCCAGGCCGCGTTCACCGAAATCGAGCACTTTCCGAAGCCGCTTATCGCGGCCATCAACGGGCATGCCCTCGGCGGTGGCTGCGAGCTGGCGCTCGCCTGCGATTACCGGCTGATGGTCGACGACGGCCGCTCAACGATCGGTCAAACGGAAACCAACCTGGGACTGATCCCGGGCGCCGGCGGCACCCAGCGGCTGCCCCGCCTCGTCGGACGGGCCCGCGCGACGGAAATGATCTTTGAGTCGATCCGGCTGAAAGCGCCGGAGGCGGCTGCCATCGGGTTGGTCAACGCGGCGCTCAAGGCCGACGGATTCGAGCAGGCCGTGCTGGAGCGCGCCCGGCGGCTGGCGCAAGCCGCGCCAGTCGCGTTGCGGCTTGCGAAAGAAGCGCTCCTGGCCGGCCTGGAACGGGCTCCCGGCAAGGGATACGAGGTCGAGGCGGAGAATTTCGGTCAGGCCGCGATGACCGAGGACGCGATGATCGGCATCATGTCGTTCGTCAGCAAACAGCAGCCGGACTTCAAGGGCAAGTAAATCTAGCTCAGCGGCGCGTACTGCGTGACGCGGTCACGAATCGCCCTGATCACCGAATCGACCCGGTCGGGATTGGGGCCGCTCGCCCGCAGGATGAGCTCCCGAGTTTCCGTCTGCGGGTAGGACCCCAGCGACACGTCCGGGTATTCCCCCTCGAGGTCCTTCATAACATCGTGGAACATGCTTTCCGGCGCCAGGCGGTAATGCAACTCGCGGACCACGTCCGCCTGGCCGCCACCCAGATACCTCACCTCGATGTCGTCGTAAACGGCGCGTAGCTCGTGCGGCACGCCGGGAAGGGCGAACAGATATCGGTCGGGCCCGAGGTCGAGGGCCAGCCCTGGCGCCATGCCGGCGCCGTTGCGGACGAGGGTCGCGCCTGCTGGCAGCATCGCCATTCTCCGATTGCCGGCATTCAGTTCCGCGGTGCCGCGGCGCGCCGCCATGTTTCTGATGAACATCAGGTTCTGCATCTGCGCGCCGACCTCGCGCCGGTATTCCAGCGGCTGATCGAGCGCGCGTCCGAGCGCGACGTACGTCCGATCGTCCGGTGTTGGCCCCAGTCCGCCGCAAACGAAGATCCTTGATAGCTCGGGACGCTGGATGTGATCCCGAATCGCCGAGACAATGTCTTGATCGACGTCGCCGATCGTCGTGATGGCTCGAACCGGGTATCCGCACCGAAAGAGACGGCCCGCGAGCCAGTTCGAGTTGGTGTCGACCGTGAACCCGCGGAGGATTTCATTGCCCACGACGATGATGCTCGACTGCGGCACGCGCCCCATAATGACAGGGAATGCCCAGATCCGCCTACGAACGCAGCAAGGGCGTTGAAACGGTCACGTGGCGTGAATTTCCCCTCGGCAAGGGCATCGCCCTGGCGATCCTCGACGAAACCACCGCGGCCGGCCGGCAAGCGAAGGGCCAGGCGTTACTCGATGTGCTCGATGAGGCGGCGGGGCTGCCACCCTGCAAGCTGACGGTGGCCGACCGCCCCCAGCGACACCGTACGCGCGAGGGACGGCTGGAGCTGAAGACCTACGGCTATTACCGAATCGCCTGGGAATCGACGCCCCGGCGTGGGTCCATCCGGATCTATAACCTGACGGCGATTCGGCATCAGGTGCTGGCGCCGAAGGTCTTCCTCGAGACCTTGCTCCACGAGTGGGTGCATCATTACGACTTCACCGGCCTCGAGCTCGATCGCTCCCCCCACACGACGGGGTTCTTCGGCCGGATCCGGGACCTGGCTGAAACCCTCGGTGTCGGTTTCGTCGCGCCGCCGAAGCGCGAGCTGTCGACGGCCGCGCCTGCCCAGGATGTCATGGTGTCCAAGGACCACCTGCGGCCGGGCGGCATCCCGCCCCCGAAATGGATCCGTGACCAGGTCCTCGCCCTCTTCGGCCACTCCAGGTCATAGCCAGGTGTAAAACTCGAACGCTACAATACGGCGGGCGCGTAAGCGTCCATACTCGGGAAGGGAGAGAAGCTAGCCCTGTTCGTCGCGGCCGCCATTCGCATCGATGACTCCACGTCGACGGCTGTCCTGGCTCTCGTCAGCCTGGCGGCGTTGGTCGCGCTGGCATACGGCGGCCTGCTGACCCGCTGGGTGCTGGCGGCCAACCCGGGAAACGAGACCATGCAGCGGATCGCACGCGCCATCCAGGAAGGGGCGGCCGCCTATCTCAACCGGCAGTACAGCGTGATCGCCGTGATTGGCGTCGTCCTCGCCCTGGTCATCACGTTCGCGATCAACTGGCAGACCGGCGTGCTCTACGTCGTCGGCGCCGGGTGTTCTGCGTTGGCCGGCTACGTGGGGATGAACGTCTCGGTTCGGGCCAATGTCCGGACCGCGCAGGCTGCCACCGGCGGCCTCGACCCGGCGTTGCGACTCGCGTTCCGTGGCGGCGCGGTCACCGGCCTCTTCGTCGTGGGGCTCGGCCTGCTCGGCGTCGCCATCTCGTACTGGGTCTTTCAGAAGCCCGAATCACTCGTCGGCCTGGCGTTCGGCGCCAGCCTGATCAGCGTGTTTGCCAGGCTTGGTGGTGGCATCTTCACGAAGGCCGCCGATGTCGGTGCGGACCTGGTCGGCAAAGTCGAGGCTGGCATCCCCGAGGACGATCCGCGCAACCCGGCCGTCATCGCGGACAACGTCGGCGACAACGTGGGCGACTGCGCCGGCATGGCCGCCGACCTGTTCGAGACCTACGCCGTGACGGCGATTGCCGCCATGCTGCTGGGCAGCCTGCTGTTCCCGGGACAGGTCCAGTACGTTCTCTATCCCTTGATCCTGGGTGCCGTGTCGATCATCGCCACCGTGATCGGCACCCAGTTCGTGCGGCTGGGCCGCAGCACCTGGATCATGGGCGCCTTGTACCGTGGCCTGGCGGTGAGCGCGGTCCTGGCGCTGGCCGGCTTTCTGCTGGTGACGGTCTTGATCGGCCTGAGCATCAACCTGTTTTGGGCGGCGGTGGCGGGTGTCGTCGTGACGATCGCGCTGGTGGCCATCACGGAGTTCTTCACCAGCGCCGACTACCCTCCGGTGCGGCTGATCGCCCGCGCATCGACGACCGGGCACGCGACCAACATCATTGCCGGCCAGGCGATCGGCATGCTCAGCACGGCGCTTCCGGTGCTCGTGATCGGCGCGGGCATCCTGGTTTCGTACTTTCTCAATCAGCACCCCTCGGCCGGTGAATTTGGTCTTTACGGGATCGCCATCGCGGCGATGGCGATGCTCTCCATGACCGGCATCATCGTCGCGATCGATGCCTACGGTCCGATCACGGACAATGCCGGAGGCATCGCCGAGATGGCCAACCTCCCCGAATCCGTGCGCAATATCACGGACCCACTGGACGCCGTGGGCAATACGACGAAAGCCGTCACCAAGGGCTACGCCATCGGTTCCGCCGGCCTGGCGGCGCTGGTGCTGTTTTCGTCGTACACGCAGGAGGTCGGCCACGCACGCCATGTCAGCTTTGACCTGACGGATCCCCTGGTGATCGTTGGACTTTTCTTTGGCGGCATCCTGCCGTTCCTGTTCGGCTCGCTGAGCATGCTGGCGGTCGGTCGTGCCGCCGGCCAGGTCGTGGTCGAAGTCCGCCGCCAGTTCCGCGAGATCAAGGGCCTGATGGAGGGCACCGCCCAGCCGGAATACGGTCGGGCGGTCGATCTCGTCACGCGGGCGGCGCAGCGGGAGATGATCGTCCCTGGCCTGATCCCGGTGGCGGCCCCGCTGCTGGTCGGATTCACACTGGGGCCGAAGGCGCTCGGCGGCATGCTAATTGGGTCTATCGTGACCGGGATCTTCCTGGCGATCCAGATGACGTCGGGCGGTGGCGCCTGGGACAACGCCAAGAAGTACATCGAAGATGGCCACTTTGGCGGCAAGGGCACGGAAACGCACGCGGCCGCCGTCACCGGCGACACGGTGGGCGACCCGAACAAGGACACTGCGGGACCGGCCATCAACCCCATGATCAAGGTGGTCAACATCATCGCCATCCTGATCGCGCCGATGGTCGCCGCCCACTCGCTGATCCAGTAAAGGCCTGTCGCTCCCCCCGATTCTTGAATAAACTTGACGTATGGACGAGTACCTGCTCGAGATCAACGACCTGCGCCGCCGGATCGCGAAGCTCAAGTTCGAGCGCGCCTCGGTCACCATCATCGAGGAGCTCGAAGCCCAGCTGCGAATTTTGCGAGCGATCTACGACTCGGCAACGAAGCTCTTTACGTCGGGAGAGGACGATCGCCGGCTGCAGGCCAGCTTCCGTGACCGCCAGCTCGGCAACTGGACGTTCGAGAACGTGTATTTCTACGTCTACGAGCAAGCGGTGGCGCTCGAGCCCGACGGCCACGACCTGGCGACGCTGATCTGGCAGCACGACTACGTCGGTCCCCTCTTGAGCCCGGTCGCGGCAAAATAAAGAACGAACTGGCCCGCCGGCCACGGGTAACGGCACCGGCGGCGGCCTGGCGGGATCGGTTGTTGCTGCCTCTCGCCTTCACCGGCGGACTGGCAAGCCTGGGCATCGAGTTCGGGGCGGCGCGGCTGCTGGCGCCCTTCTTCGGGCAGTCGCTCTTTATCTGGGGCACCTTGATCGGGCTGATCCTGATTTATCTGACCATTGGCTACTACGCCGGTGGTCGGCTGGCCGACCGTCGCCCGGATGCGCGGCTGCTATTTCAAATCGTCGCGGCGGCCGCGCTGCTGACGGCGGCGATCCCAATCGTGTCGCGGCCCATCCTGTCCCTGGCGCAGACGGGCTTTGCGCGGCTGTCGGTCGGCCTCGTCCTCGGGTCGCTGTTCTCGGTGATTGTTCTCTTTGCCGCGCCCGTGATCCTGCTCGGCATGGTGTCGCCGTTCGTGATTCGCCTTCGCATCCGGCAGCTGGAAACCGCCGGCAACGCGGCAGGCGCGGTCTACGCCCTCTCGACGTTGGGAAGCATCCTGGGGACGTTCCTCCCGGTGTTCTGGCTGATCCCGACCTACGGGACCCGGCCGACGATCTTCGTCCTCGCGTTCTTGCTGGGCGCGATCGCGACGGCCGGGCTCTACGAGCGAGGCCGGCGCCGCCTATACCTGCTGATTCCGATCGTCATCGTGGCGCTTGCGCTGCTCTCAGGCGGTGCGATCCGTGCTGCGACCTACGGCAGCCGAATCTACGAGACGGAGTCCGCGTACAGCTACGTTCAAGTCATTCGCGCGGGCAACGAGACCCAGCTGCTGCTGGATGAGGGCTCGGCGATCCACTCGATCTACGATCCGACAACGCTTTACACGCACGGCTACTGGGACGACGTCCTGCTGGCGCCATACTTCGGTTCTGGCCGCGTCCCGGACCGGGTCGCCCTGGTCGGGCTCGCTGGGGGTACCGTGGCGCGCCAGTTCACGGCGATTGATGGTCCGATCCCGATCGACGGGGTGGAGATCGACCCGAAGCTCGTCGACGTCGGGCGGCGCTACTTCGCCATGACGGAGCCGAATCTTCACGTGACCGTGGCCGACGGCCGCTACTGGATGGCGACCCAGGCCGGGCGCTACGACGTCATCCTGGTGGATGCGTATCGCCAGCCGTACATCCCGTTCTATCTCACGACGCGCGAGTTCTTCCAGAGCGCCAAGGCGCACCTGGCGCCGGACGGCGTGCTGGCGATCAACGTCGGGCGGACGCCGACAGACAACCGGCTGGTGGATGCGCTCAGCGGCACTCTGAACGCCGTCTTCCCGAACGTCTTCGTGCTTGATTCCAACCGTCGATTTACCAACAGTGTCATCTACGCGACCTCGAGCCCAGCCACGGTTGATCAGTTCGTCGCCCGCGCCAGGGCGGAGACGAACCCCAAGCTCATGCCGATCGGCGCCGAGGCGCTCCAAACCGGAAACGTCCGCCGGGTGGCCCCCAACGGCATCGTCTTCACCGACGACCTCGCGCCGGTGGAGCGCCTGATCGACGACATCATCCTGAGTTACGTCCGGACCTCGCGGTAGACTGGTCCTGATGGCCGTTACGCAACTCTCGGAAGAGACCGTCTTGCAGGCCCTGGCCACGGTGCAGGATCCCGAGCTTCATCGTCCGATGATGGAGCTCAAGATGATTCAGGACGTGGCGGTCGTGGATCCGCAGACGATCGCCATGCGGGTCGTCCTGACGACGCCGGCCTGCCCGCTCAAGAACAAGATCCACGACGACATCGACGCGGCGCTGGCCGTGCTGCCAGGCTCCCCGAAGGCGGAGATCAAGTGGGACGCGCAGGTCTCGCGCACCGGTGGTGTGCCGCAGAAGCAGCAGGTCGACGGTGTCAAAAACATTATTTCCGTCGGCGCCGGCAAGGGCGGCGTCGGCAAGTCGACCTGCGCCGTGAACATCGCGCTGGCCTTGTCGCAGCTGGGCGCGCGGGTGGGCGTGCTCGACGCCGATGTCTACGGTCCCAACGTGCCGATTCTCCTGGGTGCCGAACACGAGAAGCCGTACGCCGAGAACGAGAAGATCGTCCCGATCCAGCGCTATGGACTGAAAATTATCTCGATTGCCTTCTTCATCGAGCCCGATAAGCCGGCGATCTGGCGCGGGCCGATGCTCTCCGGGGCCGTCAAGCAATTTCTCTTTGACGTCAACTGGGGCGAGTTGGACTACCTGGTCGTCGACCTGCCGCCCGGGACCGGCGACGTGCAGTTGACCATGTCGCAGAGCATTCCGATGACGGGAGCTGTCGTTGTCTCGACGCCGCAGGATGTCTCGACGGCCGACGTCGGCCGGGCGATCCAGATGTTCAACACGCTCAAAGTCCCAAACCTCGGGCTGGTCGAAAACATGAGTTATTTCACGTGCCCCCACTGTGGCCAGCGTGAAGATATTTTTGGCCACGGCGGCGCCAAGAGCCTCGCCGAGCGAATGAAGATCCCGTTTCTGGGCGAGATCCCACTAGATCGGCGGATTCGTGAGGGCGGCGGCCCCGGCGTTCCTCTGATGGTGCATGAGCCGGATTCGCCGCTGGCTGCCGTCTACCGTGACGTCGCCTCGCATCTGGCGGCCCAGGTCAGCATCCGGAACTTCAAGCAGGCAAGCGTCATTCCACTCAGGACAATCTAGAGCTATAGTTCGTAGTCATTGAGTTCTCGACGGCGCCTGGTTGCGGTCTGCGGTGAGTCAGACCCCCAGACGTCACTCGCGGTTGTGGCCTTCGAGTTGGGCCGTGGCATTGCTGAACGAAATGCCGTCCTGATCTGCGGCGGGCTGACCGGCGTCATGGAGCACGCGGCCCGTGGGGCCCGAGCTGCCGGCGGAATGACCATCGGTTTGTTGCCGGGCGACGATCCGGACGAAGCGAATCAATACATCGATCTGGCGATCCCCACCGGACTGGGTCAGGCGCGCAACGCCGTGCTGGCCCGCACGGCCGATGGCGTCGTCGCGCTCGGCGGCGGCTTGGGGACACTTTCCGAAATTGCTTTGGCCCTGCGCAACGGGCGGCCGACAATCGGCATCCAGACGTGGCATTTCGATCGCCAGGGCCGGACGGAGCCGGAGTTGCCGGTCGCCGCCAATCCGGCCGAGGCGCTTGACTGGCTTTTCGCGCGGATGGACAGAACGCCATGAGCGCGACGCACCAGCTCGATGAACGCGCCCGTAGCGGGTTTCGTCAGGCGTTTGGCTATCCGCCCGGCGCCGTCGCGGTCGCTCCTGGGCGGATCAACATCATCGGCGAGCACACGGACTACAACGAGGGGTTCGTGCTGCCGGCCGCGATCGACCGGCATACCGGGGTTGCCCTTCGGTTGCGCCGAGATTCCCGGGTGGCGTTGCGCAGCGATCGCTTCCAGGCGCCCATCGAGTTCGATGACTTGCCGGCACGCCGGCTTGGCAACTGGACGGACTATCTGGTTGGCGTCGCCCGCGAGATCGACAAGGAGCACGGCCCGGGACCAGGCTTCGATGTGTTCGTCGCGTCAGACCTCCCGGTGGGATCCGGCATGAGCTCGTCGGGCGCCCTGGAGGTCGCAACGGCTGTCACCATGCTGGCCGCCCGCGGCATCGAAATGGCGCCGGTCGAGATCGCCCGCCTCTGTCAGGCTGCCGAGAACGGCTTCGTCGGCGCCAGGAGCGGCATCATGGACCAGTTCGCGGCGCTCAAGGCTCGCGGTGGCAACGCCATGCTGCTCGATTGCCGGTCGCTGCAGGAGGAGCAAGTGCCGCTGCCGGACGGCCGCTTCGCGTGGGTCCTCGCGGACAGTCGCGTCCGGCATGAGCTGGCCTCAACCGCCTACAACGAGCGGCGCCGGGAGTGCGAGGCGGCTGCCGCCGCGCTCGGGCTCAGCAGCCTGCGCGACGCAACGGAAAGCGATCTTGATCGGATCGAGAACTCGGTCGAGCGCGGCCGCGCCCGGCACGTCGTGACGGAGAATGCCCGGGTGCTGCAGGCCGCCGACGCGCTCCGCCGGCGCTCGCCACGAGGGCTTGGCCCGCTTCTGTACCAATCTCATCAGAGTCTTCGCCTGGATTTCGCGGTAAGCTGCCGGGAGCTTGACTTCCTCGTGGAGCTCGCCGCCGGGATGCCGCACGTGATCGGCGCGCGGATGATGGGCGGCGGCTTCGGTGGCTGCGTGCTGGTGCTCGTCGAGGCCGCCGGCACGGATGATGTCGAGCAGCACCTGGCCGAGGGCTACGCGGGCGAGTTTCACAAATCGCCGGAGTTCTACCGCGTCCGTTCCGTGGACGGGGTCATGCCCGAAAGGACACGTTGATGCCGCTGAACGATTGCCTCTCGCTGTTTCCCGCCCAGGCGCTGAACCGGCAGGAACTGAGCGCGGGTTGGCGGATGGCGATCGCGACCCTCGGCGAAGGTGAAGACCGCGGATTTCCGAGACTTGACTTCGACGACGATAGCTGGGCGCCGGCGCCGGTGCCGCGCCTGCACGGCGCGACGAGTGGCAACGAGGCCATCTGGTATCGATTTCGCTTTCCGCGGCCACGCCACCGACAACGGACGCTGCTGCGATTCGAGGGCGCCTTCCTGGTGGCGAACGTCTGGCTCAACGGCCGGCTACTCGGCAGCCACTACGGCTATTTCGCGCCGTTTAGCTTTGACATTTCGTCGTTTTTGCTCGAGGAGAACGTGCTGGCCGTCTGCATCGAGGCGCCCGTCGAGACGGACCTGGCGGCGAAGCGCCACCTGATGGGCCTCTTCAACGACTCGGACGCAAAGCCCTACCCCAGCCGCGAGCTCGGGCGTCTCGGTGAGCAGTACGTCTGGCATGTGCCAATGGGGCTTTGGCGGCCGGTGCTGCTCGAGCAAGTTGGCCATGTCGTCGCCGAATGGATGCATTGCGAGCCCCGCCTCGAACAGGGTGATCTGGCCAGGCTGGCCCTTCGCATCCGGCTGCGCAACCTCGATGGCCGGATCATGACCGGGGAACTGGCCATCCGGGTGGCGGGGCATAACTTTGAGATCGCTGCACCGCTGGAGATGCGCCGAGCCTTCCGGCTGAACGGCCACGATGTCCAGGACGTGCTCGTGGAGCTCGCCTTGCCGGATCCGCAGCTCTGGTGCCCCTGGGCCCACGGCGAACCGGCGCTCTATCGGGCGGAGCTGGATGTCACCGCCGACGAACGCAAGAGTGCAAGCCTGCGGGAGACATTTGGCATCCGCGACGTCGGGCTGGAGACCCGAGCGGAAGGCTGGGTATTTTCCGTAAGCGGGCGGGCGATGTTCATGCGCGGAGCCAATTACTGTTCCGAGTTTTTTCTTGATGCCGCTGGCGAAGAGCAACTCAAGTCTGATGTCGATCTGGCGCGGCAGGCGAACATGGACATGCTGCGTCTGAACGCCCACCTGGAGGCTCCGGCCCTGTACGACGCCACGGACCAGGCCGGTCTTTTGATCTGGCAGGACATGCCATTGATCGGGTCATACGTCCATCGGGCCGATGTCCGATCGCTGGCCTTCTTTCGGGAAGCGGTGATGTCGCAGGCCGAAGAACTCGTGCATGTCTTGTTTAACAGACCGTCGGTTGTCTGTTATGCGGTTCATGCCGACCCACCGTGGAGCCGGTCGCTGTCCTGGTTGGGGGAGCGCCATACGGAACAACTGAATCGCGACGTGGACGAAGAGGCTGCTACCTTGATGCGAACGCTCGACCCGACCCGACCGGTGCTCGCCGGCGCCGGCGACCAGGATCTGCATTGCGGCGAGGGCTGGGCCCGCGGACACTGGCGAGACCTGGCCGGGCTGAGCCCAGCGTTCGTCAGTGAAATAGGCGCGCAGGCCCTGCCGAATGCCAACTCGCCGGTGTGGCGGCACTTGAATCGCGGCTGGCCGGTTGCCGACGACGACGAGAGCTGGCGCTATGCCGGCTACCAGCCCGGCGAGTGGGCGCGGAGCGGCAGCGGCCCGCCGTCGGCGCACCCCAGCCGGGATGCCTGCGTTCGGGCCAGCCAGGAGTACCAGGCCCACGTGCTGTCTTTTGCCATCGACCGATTTCGGCGGCAAAAGTTTGCGCACTGCGGCGGCATCTTGCTCTTCCAACTGGTGGATAGCTTCCCGGCGATCAGTGCCGCGATCGTCGACCACGCGCGCCGTCCCAAGCGCGCCTATCGGGCTGTCGCCGATGCTTTTACGCCACTACTGCTGACGGTCGACTTGCCGGAGAACCAGGCGGCCGTCGATGGCCTGCTGCTTCGGCTGCCGCGGGGCCGGCTCCAGCACCTACGGATTGTCTGCGTCAACGACGACCCCGGACGACATGGCCGGGCCCGGCTCCGCTGGCGCATCCAGCGCGAACGCGCCCACGACACGAGCCCGTGGCGGGAGGTGCGCGGTTGGTTCGCCAAACGTCGCTTCAAGGGCCGGGAATGGATCACGATTCCCGACCAGCTCGACCCGGCCGCCGTGGTCGCCGAGCCGCTGGTTCGGCTGCACGCCGACGGCCTCTACCGGGTCACGGCCGAGCTGGAAGTGTCTGGCCAGGTCGTCGCGCAGATGGAGCATCGTTTTCTCGTCGGCGATCCCCCGCGCCCGTCCGAGCAGGTTAGCGCAGGTCGGCCGGGCCGGCTGGCTCAGCGGGCCGTTGAGACGCTGGCAGAAGCTCGGCGCTAGCCGGAACGCGGTTGGTTCGACAGATCTCGGCATAGAGCCGCGCACTGGGCCGCGGCCGGCGCTCCTGGGTCGCCGGATCGCAGGCGATCAGGCCGAACTTCGCACTGTAACCTTCGGCCCACTCGAAATTATCGAAGCTGGTCCAGTGGAAATAGCCGCGCACCGGGGAACCGGATTCGATCGCGCGGAGCATGGCGCCCGCGTGCGTGAGCAGGAATTCCGGCCGCATGACGTCCTGACGGTCCGCGATGCCATTTTCGGTCACGTAGATTGGACGCGTCTCGCGCCGCAGCGATAGCAACACCCGGTACAAACCCTCCGGATACAGCTCCCAGCTCAGGTCGGATCGTTGCGCCCCGGAAGGCAGCATCCGCTCGCCGAACAGGTCAGCGCGATAGCGATGATTGAATTTGACGAGCTCTCGCGTGTAGTAGTTGAGCCCGATGAAGTCCTGGCTGGGCGACGGACCGCTGGCTTTTCCGGCGCGGGTCAACGGAAAGACCAGCCGGCCCCGTCGGAGCGAGCTCAGGATGGTTTGATTAAACACGCGATCGAAAGCCGCGGCGACGGCCCGGTCCTGCGGGACGAACGGCCGGGCAGGGTCAAAGATCCGTAGATGGTGGGCCAGACCCAGTTGCAGCCCGGGATGACGCTGCTTGATGCGCTCGTAAGCCATCCAGTGGCCCCGCAGCAGCGTCACCAGGGCGCGGACCGCAGCGCCCAGGTCGCGCTTCCCCGGGGGCCACTCGCCTCGAACGTAACCCTGGTAAGCAATCACGGTCGGCTCGTTGATCGTGACCCAGAAGCGAGCCAGGTCGCCCAGCTCGTCGGTGACTCGCTCGGCAAACCGGGCGAAGTGATCTGCCGTGTCGGGGGCCTCCCAGCCGCCGGACTTCGCGATCCAGGTGGGATTCGTAAAGTGATGCAGGGTGACCATCGGCTCCATGCCGCGATCGCGCAGGGCCTGCAAGACATCGCGATAATGCGCGATCACCGTCGACGAGAATTCGCCCGGGGCCGGCTCGATACGAGACCACTCGACGGACAATCTGTGGGCGTTCTGGTGCAGCGATCGCAGCAGGTCGAAGTCGCTGGCGTAGCGCTCGTAATGCTCGCACGCCCGGTCTGACCGGTCGGCGTTTTTGATATGCCCGGGGACCTGCTCCCAGGCCCACCAGTCGTTGGCCGTGTTGCCGCCCTCGACCTGATGCGCCGCCGTGGCCGTGCCCCAGAGAAAATTGTCCGGGAAGCGTCCGTCGCTCATGACGGCCGCTGGGCGACAATCGCCAGAATTATCCCAAGAATTATCAGCGCGAGAATCAGGACCAGGACGGCGCCGATCGGTCCAACGACGGCGGCGATGGCACGCTCTGTCGATATCGCATAGTGAGATCGGGTCGCGATGACCAGCAGCGCGTTCTGCCAGAGAAAAAGCGCGAGGCCGATCAGGCCCGCCAGCTGGCCGACCGATAGCTCGACCCGCGCGTTTCCCTGGACCTTGAGCAGCGCGTCGGCGAGTGTCACCGGCAGCGCGACCAGGCCGACCAGCGCGGCATAGCCCACGAGTTTCAGCAGGCCGGCGAAGTCACCACGCCCCCCGAGCGCCCGAGCAATCGCGTGAATCACGCCGGCCGCCGCCAGCCATAGAACAAGACTCACGGCGATGCCATACATGGGTAGAACGAATCGCTGCTGGTAGACCCAGCGGGCGTAGATATCGGCACCCTGCGCCGTGAGCGACGGTAGCCCGCCGAGGTTGGCAGGCGGGCGATACGGCCCGAGCGCCGCCAACTCGGAGACGGCGGCCGGCAGCGTCACCGATAGGGCCAGGGCCAGCAGCCCGTCGGGCAGCCGGCGGCGGGCATCGATCCTGGCCAGTGCCTTTACCGGGTGCCGCAGGAGCCCGACCATATCCGAAAACATCGCCGGGATTCTAGCGGCACGAGGCGCCGGAGCGGCCGTGTGCATATAATCCCGCGAGCGATGGCGACGGAGAAACCAATCACTGGCCTCGCCGATCGGACCACGGCCCTGGTGGGCTGGACGATCGCCTGGCGAGCGACGAGCGCGGTGGCGACGTTGGCGCTTGGTGCGGTCCTGGTGCGGCAGCTGCCCACCAGCGAGTACGGGCGCTACACGCTGGTGCTCAGCGTGTTGGTCTACATCGCGTTGCTGGCCACCTTTGGGCAGGATCAGAGCTTGCTGCGCTACCTTCCGGAAGTCCTCAGACGCGGCGATCGGGCTGCCGCGCATGACCTGCTTCGCAAAAGCGCGATCGCGATTATCGCCGTCTGGGCGCTGACGAGCGCACTAATTTTTGCTTTGCGTCCCGTCATCGACGGCGTATTGCACGCGCACGTGGCCGACCTCCTGGCGCTAGGGACGTTCGTGTTGCTCGGGGGCATCGCGGCCGGCGTGTTGTCGTTCGCCTTGGTCGCGATCTACGACATGCGCAGCCAGGCGATCGCGACCCCGATTGCCGGCGCCCTGACGTTGGCGCTGGCCGTGATTTTTCTGCGACGCGGTGGAGGTCTACCGGGCGTGCTGGTAGCCGGCGCCGTCGGCCAGTCGGCGCTCGCCGGGTTTTATTTGTTTATTTTCTTAAGGCGCATTCGCCGGGCCGGCGGTGTGGCCGGTGACCGCGTCGGCTGGCGGCGGCTTCTTGTCTATGCCAGCGGCTGGCTGCCGAGCCTGCTGATCGCGTCGGCGGTTGGCCTGCAATTCGAGAGCCTGTTCTTGCTGCGATTTTCCGGCTCGACGACGGTCGCGTTTTATGACACCGGCTACAACATTCCACAACGGCTGGTTGCGTTGATTCCCAGCCTGCTGACGGGGGCCTGGGTGGTGGGCACACTCGAGGGTCCGCATCGCGAGGGCGGCCGTCTGCAAGCCGCCGTCGTGGCATTTTATAAGGGCATCTTCCTGGTCGCCTGTCCATTGCTCGTGGCCGGCGGAGCGCTGCTGGGGCCACTGATCCGTCTGCTGTACACGAACCGGCTGGCACCGGCGGCTCTGATCGCGCCCATCATGCTTGGGTTTTTTATTCTCGCGCTGATGGTGACGCCGTGGGGTCTCGTGGTCCGAGTCCGCGAGCTTGCCTGGCTGAATGCCCTGGTGAGCATCGTTCAGGTGGGCTTTGCCGCGGTCGCGGACTTCTGGCTTATCCAGCGCTTCGGGCTCTGGGGCGCCGTCGCGGCCGTCGGCCTGACGACCGCCCTGACAATCGCTCTCAGCTTTGCCGCCTGGAACTGGTTCGATCGGGCTTCTCTTGCGATCCCGTGGCGCTATGGGGTTCGCTCCCTGGCGGCCTCGGCGCCGTTCGCGGGGCTCTACGTGCTGGCACTTGGCCATGCCAGGTTGCCGCTGTTGATCGCCGCCGCGGCGCTGGCCACGGTCGCCTGGCTGTACCTGGTTCGCGCGCTCCGGCTCCTGGCAAGAAACGACGTCCCGTTGTTGCATGAGAGCACCCAGGCGCCCGTTCGCGTTGCCCTACGGTACCTGGCGCCTAGCGATAAATAATCGCCATGTTGCCGAAGTCCGCCCACGAACGTTCGAATGTCGCCTTGCTGACCCAGTACTGACTTCCGAACTGATCGTCATTGACTCGGACCATCGTCGGCGAGACGCCCGTAAGAATCACCGAGTGCTCGGCGAGCGAATATCGGACCCGGCGCCCGTCCCAGGCCGTCCAGGTACCCATGGCGGGTCTCGACCATCTGGCTTCCATCCAGATCTGCACGGGGTGTCTCGCGGCAAGCTCCGCATAGACAGTCCCCGCCGAGAAGCCCTCGCCGCCGTACGCGTTGGGCACCCCATGCGATCGCGCAATGGACAAAATCACGGGATAGTACACGCCGTAGCCGGTCAATGCGGTCTCGCTGCCATTGACGTTGCCGACGAAGTTGGTATACGGATCGCCCCACTGGACCACGGCATGACCGGGACCGACCACGGGCTTGCGCAGGTCTGGATTTTCATAAGCGAAGAGCGCGTCCTGCGAGTAGTAATGGCCGTAGTAGGCGAGGCCCATCTGCAGGGCCGCGGTTTCACAATTCAGGTTCCGAGTCTGTCGATAAATCGGCACGGCAATCGTGACGTAGCCTGCAGCTGGCGCCCCGCCGCTCGCGGCGGCCGCCCGGGCGGGCACGGGCGCCGGCGGCAGAACGTATTGCTCATAGATTTCCGTTGGTGCCTGCGCCGCTTCGAGCTCGACCGGATGCTTGATGCGCAGGACAGACGCCGGTGAACCCGTAAGCGGCAGCGTGCTCGGAGCTGCCGCCGGCGCGGCCGTGGCCTGCTGGCTCTGACCGTGGACCGGGCTCAGCAAGAGACTACCCGCCAGGCTCCCGCCGATGACGGTGATTGACGCGAGCGTGCTGATCTTCAAAGTATTGCGCTCAACCTAACGGCCGATCCTTGCGGTGGCGATTTCGAGCCTCCAGCTGTCTTGGAGCCGTCACTGCGGCGTTTCGTGCCGGGCTGGTGGCGTTACTATCTGGAGACTTGCTAAAAGAAAAAATCGCGATCGTTACGGGCGCCGGTCGGGGCATCGGTGAGGGAATCGCCCGCAAGCTGGCGCAGGAGGGGGCGATCGTCGTTTGCGCGGACATCAATCTCGCGGACGCCGAGCGCGTCGCCGGCGATTGCGGCAAGCAGGCCATCGGCATGCGACTGGACGTGTCGAACGCCGGCGACTGCGACGCCGCGGTCAAAGCCACGCACGATCGTTACGGGCGACTTGACGTTCTGGTGAATAATGCTGGGATCAATCGCGACGCCATGCTGCACAAGATGACCGACGAGCAGTGGCACCAGGTGATCGCGGTGGACTTATCCGGCGTCTTTTTCATGACCCGCGCCGCCAGCCGCATCATGCGCGCCGCCGGCTCGGGCCGCATCGTGAATATCTCGTCAGCCAGCTGGATGGGCAATATCGGCCAGGCCAATTACGCCGCGGCCAAGGCCGGCGTCGTCGGGCTCAGTCGAACCGCCGCCAAAGAATTGGCGCGCTCCCAGGTCACTGTCAACGCGATCTGTCCCGGCTTCATCGACACCGCCATGACCCGGGGCATCCCGGACGCCATCCGCGAGCAGCAAGTCGCGAAGATCCCATTGGGCCGGGCGGGGCAGCCAGCCGACGTCGCCGCCGTCGTGGCTTTTCTTGCATCTGACGAAGCCGGATACGTCACCGGTGAAGTCATCAACGTCGGCGGCGGCTACGTGCTGGGGTGAGGCTCGCCTCGGTCCAGGCGGCGGCGGCGGCGATCCCCGACGGGGCCACGGTGGCCGTCGATGGGTTCACCATGATGGGCGTCGCCGAGGCGCTCTACGAGGGCATCGAACAGGCATTTCGTGCGACGGGCCATCCGCGAGATCTCGTCATCGTTCATGCAGCCGGCCAGTCCAATCGCAAAATCGGCTTCGAGCACTTCGCCGTCGAGGGGTTGGCCAAGCGCATCGTCGGCTCGCACTGGGGCCTGATGCCAAAAATGTCGTCGTTTCTTGGCCAGGGCCTGGCGGAGGCCGTCTGCCTGCCCCAAGGCCAGATATCGACGTTATATCGTGCGATTGCAGCAGGCCGGCCGGGCAACTTGACCCGGATCGGCCTGGGCACCTTCGTCGATCCGCGGATCGAGGGCGGCAAGGTCAACCAACCGGCGCGTGACCATGCGCCGGACTACGTCGCGATCGAACGGGTCGACGGCGACGATTTCATGTTCTATCGCAGCTTCAAGATCGACGTTGGCATTTTCCGGGCCAGCGCCGTCGATGCCGACGGCAATTGTGCCCTGGACGAAGAAGCGGTTACCCTCGATGCCCTGGCGCTCGCCCAGGCGGCGCATAACTCGCACGGCATCGTGGTCTGCCAGGCGAAGACGCTCGTAGCGCGCGGCGCGATTGCGCCGAGGCACGTCACCGTTCCCGGCTGTCTCGTCGACCTCGTCGTCCAGGCGCCCGAGCCGGAGCGCCAGCATCGACAGACAGACGGCGCATTTTTTGATACGGCGTATATCTCGGCGTCGTCTGGTGCCGATTTGCCGAAGGCGCCGTTCTCGACAAGACTCGTTATCGGCCGCCGCGCAATCAGATTCTTACACCGCGGCGACATCGTGAATATCGGCACGGGCATTCCAGGTGATAGCGTCGGCCCGGCGCTGGCCGAAGCCGGCCTGTCGGACGCGATAACCCTGACGGTCGAATCCGGAGTCTATGGCGGCGTGCCGGCCGGCGGCGTCGACTTCGGCATCACGGCGCACCCGACGGCGATCATCCCGCACGCCAGCCAGTTCGATTTCTATAACGGTGGGGGACTGGATGCGACGTTCATGGGCGCCGGCCAGGTGGATCGCGAAGGCAACGTCAACGTGAGCCTGCTTGGCGGCCGCGTGATCGGCGCCGGTGGATTTATCGATATTACGCAGAGCGCGCGACTCGTTTGTTTCTGTTTCACGCTCGAGGGCCGCAACGAAAAGCTAGTCAATCGCGTCGATCACATGACGTTCAATGCCGAGCAGGCTCGTAGAAATAAACAAGAAGTCCTGTACATAACAGAGCGCGCCGTCTTCCGGCTCGAGCCCGAGGGGCTTGCGTTGATCGAAGTCGCGCCCGGACTGGACGTCGTCGACGTGCTCAAGCAAGTCCCGTTTCGAGTCAAAGTTCGGGAGCCGGTTGCGAGAATGCCAAAAGATATCTTCGAGCCGACGGTGGCGCCCTTCGACCTGCCGACGCGGCCGGCAGGCAAAATAAGACATCCAGGGGCCGTTAGCTCAGGTGGTTAGAGCGGCCGGCTCATAACCGGTTGGTCGAAGGTTCGAGTCCTTCACGGCCCAATCTCGCACGTGCTAGCGTCGGCACGTGCCCGTACGGCCGGAGCCGCAGTCTTTCGATCACTTCGCCGCTGACTGCGATCGGTTCGCCACACTCGAGCCCGGAACCATCCGCGATTGGCTCGTCGCCCAACTACCTGCTCGTGGAACAAGAGCTCTCGATGCTGGGTGCGGATCCGGCCGCCATACGCTGGCCCTCGCCGAAAGTTATGACGACGTCGTTGCTGTCGACATCAGCGAGCCGCTGATTGCGATCGCTCGGGAACGACGATCGCGCGATAACGTTCGATATCGCGTGTGCGACCTGATGTCTGTTATGGATCGCGATGGGTTCGACCTGGTTTTCAGTTCGACGACGCTGCATCACGTACCTGACCTGCATGCCGCGCTGCTGCATCTACGAGGGCTCGTCAGAGCCGGCGGTCGGGTCGTGCTGATCGACAACGTCGCCAGCCAGCCGACGCCGCCCACCTGGGTGCAAATCGTCGGGGCCGTGCGCAACTATCCAGGCGACGTTGCGCGTCTCGGTCGCCGGCAGGCCGGATGGCTGCTCAAGTTTCGAACCAGTGCACCGTGGCTGGAGCACCTGGCCAGTGATCGATATCTCTCGCGCTCGGCCTTCGAGCACCAGTACGCGGCGGTCTTTCCCGGCGGGCAATATCACTCGCTGGGCTACGCCCATGCGCTCGTCTGGCAGAAGACGGCGACCCCGGATAAATAGAAACCCCGCGCGTTGCGCGGGGTCATGAGGTTCGCCGAGAGCCCTAGGAAACGATGTCAGGCCGAACCGTCCCGTGTACAACGGCCATCGTGCCAAAAGCCTGCCTCGATCCGCCGCGCCAAACGCGCTGGCTGCCCGCGTCTCGCATGAAGTCATCGTTGCCGCCGGACGCCGGTCAGGTTCAGGCCGATCGCGCGCTCGCTGCCACCTTGAGGGCCGGCGGGATCGCCTTGATCCGTCCGTCCTTCTGACGTTCCAGGCTCCAGCCGCCTTCGTGCACCATCCGGTGATGTATGCGGCAGAGCAGCGCCAGGTTGGGCAGCGTCGTGGCGCCGCCCCTGGTCCACCAGACCAGGTGATGCCCGTCGCACCAAGCGAGCGGCCGGCCGCAGCCCTGGAAGACGCAGGACCGGTCCCGTGATTCGAGTGCCCGGCGGGTCGATGCCGGGATGGTCCGGCTGGCATGGTTGAGCTCGTGCTCGAGTTCTCCCTGGCCGGTGATGCGGATGAGTGCCGTATCGCACGCGTAACGCTGCACCGTCTCGGCCGGGAGCGTGCCCCCGCCCTCCAGCTCGCCCGCCGGCGCGCCCGGCACCCCGGCCAGGGTGTCGAGGCTCGCCCGGATGATCAACTGCGGCCGCGGTCCGGCGCCATCGCGCTTGCCTGAGCCCTGCCGGCCCAGTTCGACCAGGGCATCGGCGCAGCGCTGGCCGTAGGTGCGCTCATCGTCCTTGATCGGTTTCATGAAACCGCCCAGTGCGGTGCGCAGGGTCGCGCCGCCCTCTGCATCCAGCGAGCCATCGAGCCGGACGAGGCCATCCTGCGGCTCGCTGATGTGGAAGTACCGGCGCGCGTAGGCTCGATTGGTCTCGTCAAGGGCGCCTTCGGCATCGACGCGATGCTCGAAGGACTTGGCGACGCCGGTGAAGAGGCCTGGGTCCATGGTCTCGGCCGCCTTGAGCAGGCGTCCTTCCTCTTTTCGCACTGCGGCAGCGCCGACATGCTCGGCGGCGTGGGCCATAACCGCCACGTGCTGGTACCCAAGGTCGCCATTCGCGAACGCCGCCTCCGTCTTCGGCAGCTTCTCGAGCTGGCGGGCGATTGTCACCCGCTCCGCGGCGGCGCCGCCCGAGAGCTTGCACTTCCAGCGCAGCCAGGCGATCACCGAAAGCGAGCCGTCGGCTTTGTACTCGCCGGACCTGTCAAAGCGGCGGACCCCATCGCTAAAGGCCGACTCGGACCGGTCGATGACCTCCCGAATCGCGATCAGCGGCTCGCCGAGTGCGGCGTCGTCGATGGTGCTGAGCCAGCCTGGCAGATCGTCAAGGGCGGCTCGGATCCTTGTGAGCGGAGTCCCCCAGCGATCGCCTGACGCGGCCATGCTCCAATCGTGAAGCATGGTTACGACAGCTGTCTGTCAATAACCGTCAGGGCACTGGAGTTGTCGGAGGGTGCACAGTTTTAGGCCGCGCTCGAGCGTCGGTCGCTTATTCGCCGTGCTGCTCGGTGATGTACTGCTCGACGAGCTTGGCGCCAATCCCGACGTCGTCGAGCGGCCCGTAGTTGTTCGTCACATCGGCCGCTCGGACGACCTTTGGCCCGTCCCAGTGTTGGACCTTTCCGTTCATGTGGAGCACCCAGACCTCGAGCTTGCCGTCGGGAAGCACGCTGCCAACCCGCGCCAGTCGCCGGCCACGGGTCTTCAGGCGAACGACGTCCTTGACCGCGAATCGCTGCGGAGCCATTGCCGGGCCGGCCTTGGCCTCCACTAGGTCCATGGTTCCCGGGGCACCCGAGAAGGGATTGAGTTTACGGGCGATCCGCGCCACCGGATCATAGACGTCGGTCGCCACACGCTCCTTCAGCGGAATGATCGCGTTGTCCGTGATCTTGATGTGCTCGGGGCAGACCTCCTGGCAGCACTTCGTGATGTTGCACATGCCGACGCCGGCCTTGCCGTGCAGGAGGCCGGTACGCTTCCGCGTATCGAGCGGATGCATTTCGAGGGCAGCGATCCGCACCATGTAGCGGGGCCCGTAGTAGGCGGACTTGTCGTCGTGGTTGCGCAAGACGTGACATACGTCCTGGCAGAGGAAGCACTCGATGCACTTGCGGTACTCGTAGACGCGTTCCGTGTCCTCCGGCAGCATCTTGTACGGCAGCGGCTCATTCGGCGTGGGCGTGAATCCGGGAATCTGTTTGTTGACTTCGTAGTTCCAGGAGACGTCCGTCACCAGGTCCTTGATCAGCGGGAACGCCCGCATCGGCCCCACGTGAATTTCTTGATTGACGAACTCGTCGACGCGGGTCTTGCACATCAGACGCGGTCGCCCGTTGATCTCTGCGCTGCAGGAGCCGCACTTGGCGGCTTTGCAGTTCCAGCGGCAGGCGAGGTCGTTCGCGAAGTTCGCCTGGATGTAGTGGATCGCGTCGAGCACCACCATGCCCTCGATGGAGGGCACCTCAAAGCGCTGCTCCTGGCCGCCCCCGGCTTCGCCACGGAAGACCTGCAGAACGATCGCGCCGTCGGACCCCGCACCCCGACCCTGACCCACAATCGGGGAGGGAGATTTGCCGCTCATGTGCGGACCGGCTGTGGCTTGGGCGGACTGGCCGCCGGCGGCTGCGACGCGGGTGGCGGCGATTCGGCGTCGGCAAACAGCTTGGCCAGCTCCAGCGGCATTTCCGGGACCGGCCGAGTCTTGAGCTTCACCGCGCCGCCGTCGTTATAGGCAATGAAGTTCACGCGGCCGAGCGCCGGATCTTTCTCCAGGTAGTCCAGCCGCCAGTGCGCGCCGCGGCTCTCTCGCCGCTCGATGGCGGCCCGCACGATCGCTTCGGCGATCGTCAGCATGAACCGGAGGTCCCGAGCCGTGTGCCAGCCCGGGTTATAGCGGCGCGACCCCGGGACATGGACGCGGGCCGAACGTTGGCGAAGCTCCAGGACTCGATCGAGGCAGGTCTTGAGTGACTGTTCGTCGCGAGCCAGGCCGGCGCCGTCCTGCATCGCCTGCTGGAGCTGCTGCTGCAGGAGGTAGGGGTTCTCGTTACCGGCGGCGCTCAGCGGCAGCAGCAGGGTCCGTTGCTCGTCGGCGACCTGCCGCTCGTCGATGTTGCCCAACCCGACGTCACGGCCGTAGGCGGCCGCGGCGGCCCCGGCACGGCGGCCGAAGACGAGCAGGTCAGACAGCGAATTCCCGCCCAGGCGGTTGGCCCCGTGCAGACCGGCCGCGGCCTCACCAGCGGCGTAGAGGCCCGGTAGCGTCGTGGCTCCCGTCTCCGCCTCAACCCGCAAGCCGCCCATCGCGTAGTGGATCGTGGGCGCGATCTCCATTGGCTGCCTGGTGATGTCGACGTCGGCCAGATGCAGAAACTGTTCGTACATCGACGGCAGCTTTTTCTTGATCTTGTCGGCGCCCAGATGTCTGACATCCAGGTAGGCACCGCCGTGCTCGGTACCGCGGCCGGCCTGGACTTCCTTGTAGATCGAGCGGGCGACGACGTCACGGGACGATAGTTCTTTTTTCTTGGGGTCATACTGCAGCATGAAGCGCTGGCCTTCGCTGTTGGTCAGGTAGCCGCCTTCGCCCCGGACGGCTTCTGTTACGAGGATGCCGCGGACGCCGGGCGGCCAGACCATGCCGGTGGGATGGAACTGCACCATCTCCGGGTCGAGCACCTCGGCCCCGGCGTCGAAACCCATGCCGACCCCGTCTCCAGTGCCCTCCCAGGAATTCGACGTGACTTTGTAAATGCGGCCCCAGCCGCCGGTCGCCATGATCAGGGCTTTGCACTTGAAGGCCACGAAGCCGCCGTCGATCCGGTTATAGCCAAACGCCCCCACGACCCGGTCGCCGTCCTTGAGCAGCCGGGTCAGCGTGACCTCCATGTGGACCTCGATGCCAAGCTGGACGATCCGGTCCTGCAGGCTGCGGATCATCTCGAGGCCGGTGCGATCACCGACATGGCATAGTCGCCGATACGTGTGGGCGCCAAACGCCCGCTGGAGGACGCGGCCGTCGGGCGTGCGGTCGAAAATCGCGCCGTACGTCTCCAGTTCGTAGACGCGGTCGGGTGACTCGCGGGCATGCAGTTCCGCCATCCGCCAGTTGTTGATCATCTGGCCGCCCCGCATCGTGTCCTGGAAGTGGACCTGCCAGTTGTCTTCGGGGTCGACGTTGCCCAATGCCGCGGCGATGCCGCCCTCGGCCATCACCGTGTGCGCCTTGCCCAACAGCGACTTACACACGACGTCGACGCGCGCGCCGGCCGCCGCCGCCTCGATTGCCGCGCGCATGCCCGCGCCGCCCGCGCCGATCACCAGCACGTCCGTCGTCAGGGTCTGGTAGCCCTCGCTCAGAAGATCACCCTTGGTTCGTGGATGACGCCCGCCATCAAGAGCCGGATATAGACGTCCGTGAGCGCGACGGAAAACATGCTGTACCAGGCCCAGGCCCCGTGCTGTGGGTTCGCACGGTTGAGCAGCATCACGATGCGATGCCACAGCTGCCCCGCCCGCGCGCGCGAGAAGCGATCGATCCGGCCGCCCATCAGGTACCGGAACGAATGGCAGGTCAGGCTATACAGGCTCAACAGGATGACGTTGACCAGCATCACGAGCGAGCCCAGGCCGAGAAAGAAATGGCCCTGGAACACGAAGGCGCGCACGACGTCCACCCACAGGAAGAGCAGGACGACCAGGCTCAGCAGCAGGAAGTACCGGTGATAGTTGTTGAGGACCCAGGGGAAGCGGGTCTCCCCGTGGTAGCGGCCGCGCTTCAATTCCTGGATGGCGCAGGCCGGCGGGTCCCAGAAAAACGAGCGAAAGTACGACTTGCGGTAGTAATAGCAGCTGCCACGGAGTCCCAACGGAATCACCGCCAGGATCGGAATCAGGATGCCAGTGATGGGAACCTTGATCAGGCCGAAACCGAGCCAGGTCGAAAAGAACGGCGAAACGTAGGGAGCGTACGCGACGACCGTGCCGGAAAAGACCGACCAGGTGGCATAGATGACGAAAGCGCTGTAGCAAACGACCGTAAGGGCCGGCTCGATCCACCAGGCTCGGCCTGGGGAGGCCTCCTTGGCCGATGCCGGCCGCGGAGGGAGCGCATCAACCGCCACGCGATTAGTCTACCGGCCGATCAGTCGGAGCTCGCGCTCCGCCGGCCGAGCAGGACGCCGACGACGGAGGCGACCACCGCCATTCCGAGTGCCGCGCGTGCCGGGATCCCGCGCCTGCCATCGCGGCCCGCGCCGTTGCGCGGCGTGCCGCCGGCCCAGGGCTTACGCTCGCCTTCAGGTCCTGACTCGGGAGCGGCGACCGCATGGCCGTCTTTGCCCGGTAGTTCGATGGGCACCGGGTAGATCACGCTGTTGACCTCGACGCCGATCATCGTGATCAATCCGAGGAAGAAGAAGAACGTCATCAACAGGAAGAGCAGCCCAAACGTTGCCCCGTACTGGTTGATGCCTCGGTTGATCGACAGGTATAGCGGGAAGAGCAGCGTGACAAGCTCGAATAGGATGGCCGCCACCAGCGTGCCGGGGACGACCTTGCGGAACTGCTGCTTGCGGTTCGGAATGACGTAGTAGATGCTTCCGAACAGGACGAAGCCCGCAGCCACCCCGACGATCACCTGTAGGATGAAGGCCGCCGCGCCCGAGTACAGGAATAGCGGGATGTCGGGGATATTTTTGAGGGCCGGCAGAATCGACGAGGTGGCCACGGCAATGCCCACCAGGATGGTGAAGAGGAAGACCATGCCTACGGAGATCAGCCTCTGCCGAATGAAATCGCGAGGCTTGGTGTGGTAGATCACCGCGAACGCCTGCTCCATGGCGCCGAACAGCGCCGATCCACCCCAGAGCAGGCCAACCAGGCCGACGATGAACAGCAGGCCGCTCTGGCTCTTCACGCCGCTGACAGCTTTGATCACTTCGTTCTGCTGCCCGGCATCGTTGGGGATCACGCTGAAGATCGTCTTGTACACCGCGAGGTTCGCCGCGCCGAACAGTCGCAGGGCAAACCCGAGCAGTGATGCCGCAAAGATGACGATCGGGAACATGGCGAAGAGCGCGTTCCAGGCGATCAGCGCGGCCCAGTTTGGCGCCTGGTCTTCGAGGAACTTGCGGATGACGCGCCCCGCCACGCTTTCCATCAGCCGCCCCATCGCATCGATTCTAGCTGACATCGGTTCTATCACGTAAATGGCAACCGCGGCCGCCGAAGTCGAGGCGCAGAAGCAAGCCGCCGCCGAGCGCGCCCTCGAGCTCGTCCGGCCTGGGACGATCGTCGGGCTGGGGACCGGAAGCACCGCCCGCTACTTCATCGAGGGATTGGCCCGCAAGGTGCACAGCGGCCTCAAGGTACAGGCGGTCGTCACATCGCGGGAAACCCGCGCCCAGGCCGAGGCCGGCGGGATCCCTATCACGGAGGCGGTCGATGGCGCGCTCGACCTGGCCGTCGACGGTGCCGACGAGATCGACCCGGCCGTCAACTGCGTCAAGGGTCGCGGCGGCGCGCTGCTGCGCGAGAAGATCGTGGCCCACGCCAGCCGTCGGTTCGTCCTGATTGCCGACGAGAGCAAGCTGGTCGGCCGACTGGGGCGCGGGCCCGTCCCCGTCGAGGTCCTGCCCTTCCTCTGGGAGGCAACCCGCCGCTCGATTGAGTCCCTCGGCGGCCAACCCGAGCTTCGCATGACCGCCGGACGACCCTTCACCTCCGACAACGGCAACCTGATCCTCGACACGACCTTCGGCGTCGTCGACGCTGGTTTGAGCGCGGCCCTTCACACGATCCCCGGCGTCATGGAGCACGGGCTCTTCTTCGGGATGGCTCGTGCCGCCATCATCGGGTCGGGGGCGGGCGTGCGGATTCTCGGCGAGTTGCCCTGACCTTGCCCTATGCTTAGGCGCTGAAATGGCGTTCGAATTCAAAGTGGTCAACACCGTCGAGGAAGCCAACCAGCTGTCCGACGACGGTTTCGAGCTCTTCACCATCCTGCCCCCGGGACCCAGCGGAGGTCCCGACCGCCTCTACCTCCGAAGGGAGAAACGTCGCGGACAGACACCAGGCTTCTCCAGAGAGTCCAAAACGGGGCAGGGCTAGGGCGAAGACCCGATTGACGGGCTTTATGCGGGAACTTATACTCGTCTAGTCTAGATTCCGGCAATTGAGGGGCGGAATTTCCGCCCTTATTGTGTTTATTGGGGATCTGGACAGGGTAGAAGTGACAGGCCCGGTGCCCGGGCGTTCACAGGGAGTTGCAGTGCTGCAAGGAATGACAATGTCGACTCAAGCTCCGCGCCACTACGAGTCCGCCGTGCGGGCGATGTCGCAGGCCGCCGCCGAGGCGGAGCTGACGCACGCCCCGGTCCGGCTCGCCTACTGGCGCATGGCGGCGCTGGATACCCTGCTGGACCGGCTGGAGGAGCTCCGGGTGGCTGGCGAGCGCGTTCTGCCCGAGGACATCCGGGAGCTGGTGGTCGTCTATGCCGGGCGCCACGATGCCGAGCTGGTCGGCCGGCTCGAGCGGATCGACGCCACCGACCTCAACGCGGTGCACGATGCCGTGTTCGAGGCCCAGGGGCGCGTGATGCTGCAGCTGGCCGAGCTGCGCCGGGTGCCGAACTGGCAAGACCTCGATCTGATCCTCGAGCCGGGAGACGACGAAGCCGCCTAGCGCGAGCCTCGACACGAGTGAAGCCGCCGATCGAGAGCGGCCGCTCGACATCCTGGCCGACCGCGCCCGCCGGCTGCTGACGGTTCAATGGGCCGATGGCCATCAGTCTGGCTACGACTTCGAGTTGCTTCGCTGGAACTGTCCGTGCGCCGAGTGCGCCGGCGAAGCCGGGCTACCCGGCAAGCTCGCCAGCACGAGCGAGCTTCGCGACGAGCAAATCGAACTCGATCAGATCGAGGCCGTCGGTCTCTTTGGCGTCCGCCCCTACTGGAAGGACGGCCACAACACCGGGATCTACGGCCTCAGCTTCCTGCGTGCCATTTGTCCCTGCGAGGAGTGCAGCGCAGCGCGACGCGCGCGCTAAACGCCGCCCGGACGGCGGGTTAGCTCTTCGGCGAGCTTCCGTTCAGCCCAAGGTTCGCCTCGAGGGCGGCCTTCGGCTGATACCCGACAACTTGCTGGGCCAGCTTGCCGTCGCGGAACATCGCGACGTAGGGGATGCCTCGCACCCGGTACCGCTCAGCCAGCGCTGGCTCCTCGTCGACGTTGACCTTCGTGATCTTGACGTCCGTGTGCTCGGTCGCGAGTTGCTCGAGGACGGGCGACAGCATCTTGCACGGGCCACACCAATCGGCGTAAAAGTCCACGATGACCGGCTGTTCTGACAGGATGACCTGCTCCTCGAACGTGGCGGTGGTTACTTGAATAGCTTTGCTCATGATTCTCCCTTCATTTGAACGATCGTACTAAGAGTAACTCGGAATTCACTCGAGAAATTCCCGAGCGTACGGGAGGCCGGTCCGGCCGCCGGCTAGTTCGAAAAGACCTCGACGACCATGGTTTTGGCGCCGTTGCTGGCGACCCCGACGCCAATTCGGTGAAAGGCGCCTTTGAGGATGTTCGCCCGGTGGTCCGGCGAGTTCATGAACATGGTGTTGATGTCCGCCATCGAGGGGTTCGTCGACCAGGCGATGTTCTCGCCGGCGCTGCTGTAGGGGATGCCCCAGAGGTGAAGCAGCTGCACAAACGCCAGCTGGCCGGTCGACGGGTCGTAGTGCGAGAAGTAGTTGCGGTTCAGCATGTCCTGGGCTCGGTATTGGGCGACTCGTGCCAGGGAGGCGCTGTAGGCGAGGGCTGCCACGCCGCTGGCGGTCCGGTCCTGATTGACCAGGCTCACCTGGACGCCCGCCGCCCCACCAACGGGTGAAACGGGGGGTGCGGGGGGCCGCGGCGGGGCAGGCTGGACGGGCGCCGGCCGGGCCGCCACCGGGGCGGCAGGTGCTGCCGCAACCGGCGCCAGAGTCGGGGATGCCGTCGGAACGGCGCGCTGCCGAAGTTCGCTGACGCCCGAGTGCAACGAGGCGACGGATGCCACCCGCACTCCGGCGAGCGGGCGGATCGCGACCGGGTGGGCGGGCTGCAAGCCTAGGATGCTCACCGTGGCGATCGCCACCAGCGGCGCGCCAACGATGACGACGACTCGAGTTACGGAACGTGACAATCCAGAATCCCCCTTGTGGCCTGAAATTGGCGTTGGGGCAGTCTAGGACGCGGCCGGCAGCCCGACCAAGCGGTCAGACGCCCGAGAAACCCGCCGGCTCGGCTGTTCGCTTAACGGCAGTTTCGTTATCAGGCAGAGGCGGCGACGAAGAAGAGCAGCTGCCCGAGCAGCTGGCCCGGCAGGATCACGATCATGGCCAGGTAGAGCAGGCCGGTGGTGGACATGAACGACCGTAGCCGGCAGGTCGGGAGCGCCAGCCCGGCCGCCAGGAGCGGCAGCACGACGGCGCCCAGCGCCCAGAGCACCGAAAGCACCGGGCTCAGGCTGAGCGCATGCGTCAACGAGCCCGAGCCGTGGGCGAGGCCCCGCAGGGTCAGTGGAAACAGGATCGCCTGTAAGACCAGACCGACCAGCAGGACGCCGATGGCCCGCAGCAACGGACGGTTCGTAAGCGCCGGGGTGACTAGGTACCAGTGCCCGAGCAGCATCCCGGTGGTCGCCGCACCCAGCACGATGGCCGATAGCACCACCACGACGGTGATGGCGGCGCCGTTCAGCAACGAGCCGCTCAGCGGCCAGAGGGCGGCGGCGATTCCAGCGAGCAGCAGCACGGAGGCGGACAGCGTCAGCGCCCAGCTGGCCCTCGACGAGGGGTGGCGCCAGATGACCACCGCGTGGACGACCAGGGCGACCACGACCAAGCCCTGCAAGAAGATCAGCGCGCCTGCGGCCGACTGATTGATCGAGAGCAGCCGATGGTAGCTGCCCGGCGGGCCGGCGAGGACCACCAGGAAGGCCAGGCTGCCGAGGATCGCGTAGGTCACGGCGATGAATTTCAGAAAGCCGTGCGTGAGGCCGCCCGTCAGCCGCAGGTACGCCGTGGTGGCGAAGCCGCCGACAGCGGTCTCCGCCAGCAACAAGAAAAGTGCCAGGGGGAGCGTCAACGTCGCCACGCATTCGTGGCAGCTGGTGATAGGAACGGCATCGAGCAGCAGCATGCGCGCCGATATAGATTAGGCAAATGGATGGTGCCGAACCGGAGAACCCAAACGGCTTCGTGCCGGTGCGATTCGAAGATGGGAGTTGGAAGACGGCCGAGGGTGAGGTGGTTCCCTGGTACGAAGTGCAGACCGACCTGGTCCCGGAGGCTGACGTCCAGGGTGCGCTCGAGCGCGTGCTGAGCGTCTACGGCGTCAGCGACGTCGTGGTCGATGCCTTCGACCAGTTCCGTAAAGAGCTCAAACGCCCGCCGTCCGAGGAAGATCCCTCCCCCGCTGGGGGAGGGCAGGGTGGGGGCCGGTGAGCATGCTCTTTCGGCGTGATCGCGAGCAGGATCCGCGCGTCGTCAAAGACCCGCATCGGCTCCCGCCCGGCCAGGTGCTCACCCAAAAATGGCCGGTGCTGTCGTACGGCAGCCCGCCGCGCTACGACATGACGACGTGGCGGCTGCGCCTCTATGGCGACGTCGAGGCGCCGGCGACGCTCACCTGGGAGGAGGTCCGCAAGCTGCCCGGGACGGCGATCACGGCTGACATGCACTGCGTCACCACCTGGAGCCGCCTGGACAACAACTGGGAGGGCGTCGCATTCAAAGACCTGGTGGCACTCGTCAAGCCGCGCGGCACGGCGAAGCACGTGATCGCGCATTGCGACGCCGACTACACCACGAGCCTCCCGGTAGAGATCCTGGCCGACGACGATGTCGTGATCGCCTACCGGCACGACGGCGCCGAGCTCACGCCGGAGCATGGAGGACCACTGCGCCTGGTCGTTCCGAAACGCTACGCGTGGAAGAGCGCCAAGTGGCTCGAGGGACTCGAGTGGGTCGAGCA